>OJQX01001276.1_pt1 | contig 11160 bp, 8 predicted proteins | sample 1599031 | NCBI WGS metagenome assembly OJQX01 (sample SAMN03922513, study PRJEB24848) | human gut metagenome | isolation source: stool sample | host: Homo sapiens | place: Germany | collected 2010-02 | reverse complement strand
GAGTAGGCGATGGTGTCGGCCGCTCCGGAATCGCCCATGAGCTTTCCAAAGACGGCACTAAGCAGAAAGATCATAAAATTATTTTTTGCAAAGTCAGCGAACTTGGTCATATAGGAGTCTATAATCAGCGGCAGAATGTCGGTGCCGGCAAAAACGGCCACAACTAGTGCGGCGATAACAGAAACGATAATGACATTATAGCCTTTGAATGCCAGGAAAACCAAGATGACCATGCCCAACAGGATACCGATCAGGCTGATAACGCTGGGGGACATACAATCACTCCTTCCGTGGTAATGCGCTCCTTCATTCTCTTTGCTTTTGCTTCTCCGCAGGCCTCACATGACGGTGGTCTGCCCATAAAGATCGCCCAGGGTATAGCCCTCCGAACGTACCGCGCCGACGATCCGCTTGACTGGCAGACTGCCCAGAGCCTGTGCCGCATGGTACTGGGTGGGCATATCCTCCCAGGTGGGTATATGCCAGCGCACCTGACCGCCCATATAGGTCAGCTGATCCGCCGGATACTTCTTTACGTCGTCAGGCAGCTTGGCTGCTTTCGGATTCAGGCAGACATATTCCGCATCCGCCTGAGTGAAGCCGCCGCCGGTACGCGGGATGTACTTATAGTGCATGATGCCCTGACTATCCGGGTTATTCAGCACCCGTTTCAGCTCCTCCAGATTCTCCGGCTGGCGGTTGGCATCAAACTCCAGCTCCAGAAAGCGGAATCCCCAGGAGGTCAGCTCCGTCTTTGATACCCCCCCGTACGTATGGATGTCGTCGATGGAGGCAAATATCTTGCTGTAACCGAGCTGCTCCCGGCCGGTAATAATGGGGTCGGCATGGTTTTCCCACATAACCAGAAGCAGGTTGCCTTCCACCACCCCCTTTTCTCCATGGAAACGGGTGGGCACAGAGACGCCGGTAAGGTTGTATCCGTGTCCAGCCAGCCAAGCCACGTCCCGCAGCATGTTCATATTGATGATGACGTAGGGGGCAGCCAGCTCGAACCGCTGGGGCAGGACAGCGGACAGGGCCTCCGGATCACTTTCGTAGACAATAGTATGTTTGGTCAGTCGCGTAGCTTGGTCATAGATAAAGCGATTCCCCTCTTTGTTCTGTCGGGGAGTTACGCAGGGCCCGAAATGAACCGGCATTTGGTACATCAGGCTGTCGTTGCGGACGTAGGACATAGGTTTTCCTCCTTTTTGTCTCTTTCTTATTGCAACTCCGGCAGGACAAACAGAGCCAGGTTGCCGAATTCCGCTCTACGGCGGCCCTCCTCTATGTCAGTAATTATCTTCACTACCAGGTCGTTGAACGGGGTGGGAACACCGTACTTGCGGCCCATGGCGCCGACATAACCGTTAATCATCTGGATCTCCGTCTTTTTCCCCCGCTCAAGATCCTGCAACATGCTGGCCTTGGCAGTGCGTAGGGGATAGTAATTGCGGTAGATGTATCCCTTGGACCGCTCTAACTCCTCCTTCGTTTGGAAGTCGGCGATCTCTGCGGTATTCAGTCCGTTGGTATCCGTTAGCTGGAAGCCCGCGGCCCGCGCTGCATGGACCACCTCAGCCGCAAGATAGGAGGTGCAGGCCAGCGCCTTTTCACTGGAGATTACCGACTCAAAGGTACAGCCCAAGGCCGAGGACAGGCCACTCATGCAGCAGTTGAGCATCAGCTTGAGCCACCGGGCCCCCATCAGGTTGTCGGTAATCTCCACCTTGCCGTTGTCCATATGGCCCAAAACCTCGGCCACCGCTCGGATGCGGTCGGTAATACGTCCGTCGATCTCCCCGATCTCAAACAGAACCGTGCGGGCGGAGAGGGCGTTGGTCAGCTCGGAGATACCGGGCTCCACAAACGTGGCCCCCCAACGGCAGGCTCCGCCTACTGTGCGGTTCCGGCCGACGAACTCGGCCACAGCTAATTCCGGCACTCCGTTCTGCAAGGTACATACCGTACTGTTCTCTCCCAAATGGGGCAACAGCGCCCGAAGGCTCGCCTCATTGTTGGTCTGCTTGACCATCAGAAACACCAGGTCATAGACCCCTTCCATCTGCTCCGGCAGCAGTGCACGGACCGGGACAGTCAGCTCTGCACAGCCAACAACGCCGGCCCCTTTTTCGTTGAGTGCATCCACCTGGGCCGGATAGGAGTCGATTAGATCCACCGGGAACCCGTTTCTGGTAAGAAAGGCACCCAAGACGGTTCCCATTGCTCCAGCGCCCATAATTGCCGCTTTCATCAATTGCAGTCCTCCTTCTCCTTGCTAAAATCGTGTGACAGGACATAGGTCGTGTCTGACCACCTTAGGAAGCAAACCGGATGCCAGCCCGTATCCCCCTGTTTTTCCCCCCTGTTTCGGCCACTTCTCGAGGCAAATTCACGACTTCCCGCCGGAATTGCACATTCAGGGCGTGACAATGCAATTTTTGTGCAAATGCTCACTCAGGAATCCTTGTATTTCAATGTGCAGTTCCAATTGCGCCTGTGCAACTCACTACAATTGTGGTTGATTTTTTGCCCTCCATTTGATAGTTTTAAAGGGGAAACGCATAGGAGCAGAACGCATAAGGAGGGCTGGAAGCTATGGCAAGCAATCTGCCCGGGCTGGAAAACATCCTGGATAATCTGGATGTTGGAATTATCATCTTTGATAACAAAGGGACATACCTGTTTGTCAATAAGACGCTCCTGCAATACACAGGGCGAACCCGTCAGGACTACTTAAATCACACGGTATATGACTTCATCGCAAGCGGACTCTACAAGGAGAGCGTCGTAGACAAGGTCTACCACGAGAAGCGGGCTGTCACGCAGATTCATGTTACAGTTTCTGCCGACGGGAAACAGGTGGGCCGTCTGGTAACCGTGTCCCCTATTTTCAACGCGCAGGGTGAAATTGTATACGCCATCTCCTGCCAGATCCAGGTTGATGCCATGAACCAGAAATACAGCCACGCCAAGGCCATCAACGCCATTGCTACAGGAATACGCGGCAATTGGGACGACCGCAGAGAGGTGATTGCCAAAAGTCCCGCCATGGTGGGCGTTCTGAGGCAGGCCGCACGTGCGGCGCAGAGCGACGCTTCCGTGCTCCTTCTGGGAGAATCCGGAACCGGGAAGGAGATCGTGGCCCAGTATATCCACCAGCACAGCCCCTACAGAAAAAAGCAGATGGTGGCTATCAACTGCACCTCTCTCCCCGAATCCCTATTGGAGGCGGAGCTCTTCGGCTATGAGAAGGGTGCGTTCACCGGGGCCGCCTCCGGCGGAAAGATCGGCCTGATTGAAGCCGCCGCCAACAACACCCTCCTTCTTGATGAGGTAAACTCCATGCCGCTGTCTCTCCAGGCCAAGCTGCTGCGGGTTCTGGAAACCAAAGCGGTTATTCCGGTAGGCTCAGTCAAACCGCGGGCCGTGAATTTCCGGCTGATCTGCGCCTCTAATGTGGCTCTCGCTCAGTGTGTCAAGGAGGGAACGTTCCGCATGGATCTGTATTATCGTCTTAACGTCATTCCCATCACCATTCCGCCTCTTCGAGAGCGCCGGGAGGACATTACTCCCCTGGCCGACTACTTTTTAGACCACTTCTGTCAGAAATACGGTCTTCAAAAGGAATTTTCAAGCCGCGTCTATCAAATCCTGAATCACTACAAATGGCCGGGAAACATCCGCGAACTGCGCAACCTTGTAGAGCACATGGTGGTTATGAGCGAGTCATCCGTGGTCAAAATCAACCAGATTCCCACAGGCATGCTTCAGCTGGAGCCTCCCTCCCCGGAATCCGGCCCGGAATGCCTCAATGAGGAGTATCTCCGCATTCAAATGGCACTCCGTCTGCATGGCGGACACCGCGAAAAAACCGCCCAATACCTTGGTATCTCCCGCCGGACATTGCAGTACAAGCTCAAAAAATATGGCCTGCTGTAAAATTGCACCCGCTCAGAATTTCTGAGCGGGTGCAATTTGGCATATATTTTGCATACAGACAACAACAGATACCACATCTGTTTTGCAGACAAACCAAGCTTGAAAGGATTTGAGAAACACCATGGTAGAACTTCTAATCCGCCCCACGCTTCACCGCTTTGAGACCTGTCTGGACTTTGTAAAGGAATTTCATCCGGGAGAACGTGACCTGGTTCTGACTAATAAATACATCTACGAGCCCTACCTCGGCCAGATGGGACTTCCGGTTCACACCATCTATCAGGAGGAATACGGCGCCGGAGAACCCACCGATGTGATGGTAGACGCCATTCTGGCCGACGCGGCCAGAATGGGCTGTACCCGTGTCATTGCCATTGGCGGCGGCACAGTGCTCGACATCGCCAAGATCCTGGCAGTCTCCAGCGGCGAGGGGGTAGACACCCTGTTTGACAGGGCCCCCGCCCTGGATAAGCGGCGGGAGCTGGTGCTCATCCCCACCACCTGCGGCACGGGCAGCGAGGTGACCAACCTCTCCATCATCGCCCGCACCCGTCTGGGCACCAAGCTGGGTCTGGTGAGCCCGGCCATGTATGCCGACCACGCGGTGCTCATTCCCCAACTGCTGGAGGGGCTGCCCTTCGGCGTGTTTGCCGCCAGCTCCATTGACGCCCTGGTGCATGCGGTGGAATCCTCCCTGTCCCCCAGGGCTACCCCCTACACCAAGCTGTTCGGATACAAAGCCATCGAAATGATTCTCCATGGCTACCAGCGCCTCGTGTCCGAGGGCCGTGAGGCCCTGCATATCCTGCTGGATGATTTCCTGGTGGCATCCAACTTCGCCGGCATTGCCTTCGGCACCGCCGGCTGCGCGGCGGTACACGCAATGAGCTATCCGCTGGGCGGAAAATACCATGTGGCCCACGGCGAGAGCAACTACGCCATGTTCACCGGTGTGCTGAAAAACTATCTGGAGCTCCGCCAGGATGGAGAAATTGCCGTGATGAATGAATTTCTCGCCCGCCTTCTGGGCTGCGGCACCCAAGCCGTATATGACCGCCTGGAAGAGCTGCTCAACCAGCTTCTTCCAAAACGGTCCCTCCACGAGTATGGCGTCACCAGGCAGGACCTCCGGGACTTTACCCATAGCGTCATCACTGGCCAGGGCCGCCTGATGGGCAACAGCTTCGTCCCCCTGGACGAGACTCGTGTGCTCAAAATCTATACCGAGCTGTTTTGAGCAGCGGACACCGACGGGCAACCGCGCCATATACGCTCCGGGTGTCCCTGCGCTTAGAACTTCAGTCTCCAGCCCAGTCCCATACAAACCGAAAGACCTCCGCCGATGGCTTCTGTTATGCTCCCGAACCGGAACGCACCGTGCTGGTAAAGGAGTAAAGCGGACGGCCCAGCATCTTTTCCAGATTGCGGCCGAGAGCGTAGAGCTTCTCCTGATCCACGCCGGTATGGATACCCATGCCATTGACCATAGTGATAAAGTCTTCGGTGGATACCAAGCCGGTGCGGCAGGTGTCAAAGTAGTAATCCCCCGCGCCCTTAACCGGCACACCATCCAAAAAGTTTGCCACCTGGCCGCCGATGCCGCCCACGGTGCAGTCAAAGGTGCGGATACCAGCCAGCATGGCTGCGTAGTACCCGGCGATGCCCATACCGCGGATATCATGGATATGGAAGGAGTGCCGTGCGGGGTCTGGGTGCTTTTCCAAAATGACTTGGAAGTAGTCTGCAATGTCCCTGGGTGTAGCGATACCGTCGGAATCGGAGTGCTCTACCTCGTCAAAGCCGATATCAAACATACGATCCACAAATTCGTAGGCCCGTTCGATGGATACCTTCCCCTGGATCGGGCAGCCGAACACAGTGCCGATGTTGCCAGCCACCCTCTTGATGCCCATATCGTGGAGGGCCTTCACGTTCTTCTCTGCCTCGTCAAAGAGCTGCTGGTGGGTACGGCGCATGTTCTTCATGGCGTATGCTTCGCTGGTGGCAATCTGGCCTGTGAGCACCCGGTCGATCTTGGCCCCCCGATCCAGCAGGCCGCCCACCCGCTCGATGGCCTTGGGGGTGAGGGCCAGAACGGTATACTCCACATCCACGTCCTTGGGAAGCTTGAGCAGCAGCTCGTCTACGTCCTTAAACTGCGGCACATAGGCCACATGGCTGATGGAGCCCACCTCCAGGCGCTTAAAGCCGGCCTTGATCAGCCTGTCAGCCAGATAGAGTTTGGCCTCCAGGGGCACATAGTGTTCCTCATTCTGAAGCCCGTCCCGCATGGTGATGTCGATAACGTCAATCTGTTCAGGCAATTTTAGTTCCATGATATAACTCCTTATGAGATGGGATAGAGCACGGTCCCCAGGGCAATGGAGAGAAACATGCCGGCCAGGGTAAAGACAACCGTGGGGAAGAAAATGTACTTATAGCTCTCCTTGTGACTTTGGCCGCAGATAGTCAGCAGGGTGATTACCGCGCCGTTATGGGGCAGACTGTCCAGGCCAACGGAGGCGGCGGAGCCCACCCGGTGCAGGATCTCCGGGGCCAGGCCCAGGGAGATGTATTTGTCCGCCATGGCGGACAGGGCGATACCCAAACCGCCGGAGCCGGAGCCGCAGGCGCCGGCCAGAATGGTGGTCATCAGGCCGAAGGCCAGCAGGGGCGGGATATTTTCCAGACTGGTGGCGAAGTCCAGCAGCTTCTGAAATCCCTGGGAGGCCTGCACAACCGAGCCGAAGCCCACCACCACCGCAGTGTTGATGATGGCGATGGCCGAATTTTCGGCAGAGTAAGAGAACATGTCCAGCACACCGTGGACATTCCGAAAGAACAGCACCACGCACAGAAGGATGCCGCCCAGCATGGCCACGACCACATGCTGCTTGAACACGTTGAGCAGGATCAGGATGAGCACAATGGGCAGGATGGCGATGATCGGGCTGGGCAGCCGCACCATGGATGCCGCCTTGACCAGGCTCTGGGTAGTGGCCTCGTCCTCCACAAAGCAGTCCCCCCGGGCCCGGGCCCGACTTGCCTCCCACAGGAAGTAAACACACACCATGAGCATGACAGCAATTCCGGTGATCACGCCCACCAGAGGGGCCGCCATGGTGTTGGTCCCCAGATAGGTGGTGGGGATCACATTGACCAGATTGGGCGTGCCGGGAAAGTTTGCGCAGGCAAAGGTAAAGCAACCGCCGGCAATCGCGCCGGGCAGCAGATAGCGGGGCAGGTTGGCCTTCTTGAACAGGGAGAGGGCAATGGGATACAGGCTGAACACCACCACCAGAGTGGTGACACCGCCATAGACCAGCACTGCGCCGGAGAAAATGACGCCCAGGATGGCAAACTTCTCCCCCAACAGCTCAGCCAAGAATTTAGCAATGGAGGCAGCCGCCCCTGTCTCCTCCATGACCTTTCCGAACAGGACGCTGAAAAAGAAGAGCAGGAAGTTGTCCCTCACAAATTGGGCGGCCCCTGTCATATAGGTATCGGTCACTGCGGTCACCACCGGCTGACCGGATAGGAGGGCCATGACTGCGGCGGCGGCAATGCCCACCACCACGATGTTGATCTTACGGAAGGTGAGAACGATCAGCAGTGCCAGGGACACCAGAATGGCTAACATACGCGCGCCTCCCTCCGGTTACTTCTGATACTGTTTGACCAGCTCCTGGGCGTACTCCAGCCGGACATTTTTTTCAGATACCATCTGCTTTACAATTTTCTCCAGCAGCTCTCCGGTGGCGCCGGCGGTGGCGGCCAGGTTGCGGGCGTGGAGGGACATGTGGCCCCGCTGAATGCCCTCGGTGGCCAAAGCCCGCATGGCGGCCATGTTCTGAGCCAGGCCCACGGCAGCAATGATCTGGGCCAGCTCCCCGGCGGTCTTGACGCCCAGCATCTTCACTGCCACCTTGGCGGTGGGGTGGATTTTGGTGGCGCCGCCCACGAGGCCCACGGCCATCGGCATCTCGATGGAGCCCACCAGATCGCCGTCGGCGTTCTTCTCCCAGGTTGCGAAGGGTGAGTACTGTCCGCTGCGGGCGGCGTAGGCGTGGGCACCGGACTCGATAGCGCGGGTGTCGTTGCCGGTGGCAATGACCACGGGGATGATGCCGTTCATGATGCCCTTGTTGTTGGTGGCCGCCCGGTAGGGATCTGCGGCGGCAAAGGCATAGGCGGCGATCATTTTATCGACAACCTTTTCCCCGCCAATGGCGTCCTTCTTAAAGACGGCGCGGGCGCGGGCGATTCGGTGGTCTGCCAGGTTGGAGAGGATACGCAGCTCGGCGCGGCCGCCGGTGAGCTCCTCCAGGAAGGGTGCCACGGCCTCGGCCATAGTGTTCACCGCGTTGGCGCCCATGGCGTCCCCGGTGTCCACCAGCAGGTGAACCACCACCATTGGCCCCACCAGGGAGTCCAGCACCCGGGCCTCCACGTCCTTCACGCCGCCGCCCAGCTTCACCAGCATGGGGTCCTTGGCGTTGCAGATCTCGGCGATCTTCTCCTTGTTCTCCAGGATCTTCCCCTTGGCGTAGAAGGGGGCAGGCACGTCCAGCAGTTGGATCTGGGAAATCATGACACTGCCGGTATAGTCGGTAGTGAAGCCGCCGCCAGGCCGGGCCATCTTGGCTGCATTGGAGCAGGCCGCCACCACGGATGGCTCCTCCGTAACCATGGGGATGACGTAATCCTTGCCGTTGATTACGAAATTGATTCCCACGCCCATGGGGAGCGTAAAGCGGCCAATTACATTCTCAATCATGTGGTCGGCCTTGTCCATGTCCAGGGAATCAGCCTCCTTCAGGATGGCCTGCTCCTCCGGCGTCAGTGTACAGAACTCGGCCACCTCCTTCATGCGCTCCTCAACAGAGAGTTTGAAAAATCCGGAATAGCTGCTGCTCTTCATGGATGCTTTTGCCCCTTTCTTTTAAATAAAATGTGTGAAGGCTTGTGTTTGTTTGGACACCCACAAAAAAGCAACTTGCGTGCCAACTCCTGACCAACCGCCACTTTCCCTTGGGCCCCTAGGAAAACAGGCGGGGTAGTCCTGCGTATGATACGCAGGACTACCCCGCCTGTGTCAAATCTGTCCTTTTATTGGTGTCAAATTTGTCTTTTGTGCCATTTTTGTCACGGCTGAGTTTCCGACCATTTGCGGTAAAATGTGCGCCGGCTGATGCCCAGCCGGTGGGCAGTCTCATCCCTGTCTCCGCCGCACTGCTCCAGCACTGCCCGCAGCAACTGTCCCTCAAAACGGATGGTCTCTTCCCGCAGGGTTCCATATTGCCGCGTCTCTGCGGGCTGGGCCGCCTCAACCGTTCTGGCGATCGTGCCCAGAGAAAGGTCGGCCGGGTCGATCTCCTCCTGACCACACAGAATGACGGCCGACTCGATGCAGTTTTGGAGCTGCCGTACATTACCCGGCCAATCATAGGACAGCAGCGCCTGTGCGGCCCCTCGGCTGATAACGGCCGACTTCTGATATCGTTCGTTGTAGCGGTCCAGAAAGTGATAGGCCAGAGGGAGAATATCGCCCTGCCGTTCCCGCAACGGCGGTATGGAGAGGGGCACCACATTGAGGCGATAGTACAGGTCGGCCCGAAACCGTCTTTGTTCTATCAGTTCCTCCAGGGGCTGATTGGTGGCCGCCACGATTCGCACATCCACCGCCACGTTTTCTTCCCGCCCGACTTTCTCAATCTCCCCCCCTTGAAGCACCCGCAACAGCTTGCTCTGCATTATCAGGGGCATATCCCCCACCTCGTCCAGAAAGAGGGTACCTCCCTGGGCCAGCTCAAACTTGCCCAGCTTCTCCCCTTTCCTTGCCCCTGTAAAGGAGCCCTCCTCATAGCCGAACAGCTCGCTCTCAATGAGCGCCTCCGGGATGGCAGCGCAGTTGACCGTTATAAAAGGCCTATTTCTTCGGGGACTGGCTTGGTGAATCAGCTTTGCAAAGCCCTCCTTGCCCACACCATTTTCCCCCCGAATAAGCACCGTCGCGTCGGTTTTGGCGGCGGTGACAGCACGGGACAAAAGAGTACGGAATTGAGGATCCTGTCCAATCATCTGAAACCTGGAGAGCTCTACATCCAACTGGCTCGTCAATTCCTCGGCCACCTGGGTGATCCGTTCCACTTCCATGCCAAGACGGTTGAGTTCCGTCACATCCCGGAAGATGGAGAAGGCCCCGGCCACCACACCGTTCCGCCACACGGGAAACATGCGCATAGATACATATTTCCCCACCGATTTGATGCGGTGCCACTTTCGGGCGTCGGGCTTTCCGCTCTCCAGCACCCGAAGCAGCAGAGCATCCGGCTCAATGACATGCATATCCCGCCCGATGGTCTTGCGCATGGGTACTCCAATGATGCGGCTGTACGCCTCATTTTCATAGCAAATTCGACCTTCCCGGTCCAGCACTACCACGCCGTCCTCGATGGCGTTGAGCAGTTCATTCAGGTCCAGCTCCACCGCACGGCGGACCAGAAAGGCCAGTTGGCTGCCTGCCAGCTCCCCCACCTTATCCCCCAGTTCATTCACAACCTCATAGACCACGCCTTCATCCACCGCCTCTGGACGCAGATGATGAATCTCCGTCTCCTGGGGTAATGATGGTTCTAAGCGTTCGGGCCCGACATTGGTTTTCATGATCTCCCGCAGGGTCATCGCGTCCCACCCCCTGTTGCCGCGTAGATTCGTGCCTGAAACGGTTTTGTATATTATATACTTCTTTTTCAGAGAAACGCAACTGTTGGAACACCGCATGCTTTGCACCAAAATAATGCCGGTGGGAACTGGATGCAGTGAAACGCTGAACGGGGCACTTGAAGTGCGGCAAGGGCCCCAAATCCCATACGTCGGCCTCAGTCTGAGGGCAAGGTCATACCCATGACAGGGAGTTTTGAACGGCAGTTGACCTCGTGTGGGCCAGCTTGGCCTGCGAACAGACTCAGGTGGTCTCCTGAAGCAGCTCCGGTCAGCAGAGCCCACCTTAGACGCTTACGCCCACGCAACCACCGCTTGCCAGCGCCAGGCAGCCATGGCGGCATTCCGCTCTCTGTCAGTCTCCAGTCATGACTGCTCCAAAATCCCGTACGGATTACGGCTTGGGTAAAGCCCAAAAAGCAAAATTCAGACTAAGAAGGGGACAAACGCAAAACAAAACCTGTCAGAGCCCATGGATTCCGACAGGTTTATGAC
>OJQX01001257.1_pt1 | contig 11305 bp, 9 predicted proteins | sample 1599031 | NCBI WGS metagenome assembly OJQX01 (sample SAMN03922513, study PRJEB24848) | human gut metagenome | isolation source: stool sample | host: Homo sapiens | place: Germany | collected 2010-02 | reverse complement strand
ATATCATACAACTGCCTTCCATAGCAATTCAATAAAAAGGTGTGTTCCCACATCCCCCTGTGAAAGCACACCTTATATTTCCCATATTCAGTTTCTGTTTTTATTCCCCGAATTCCCTGTGGTCTTCTTCCAGTTTCTGTTCTATTTTAATCTTTTTTTTTGCCTCTTCTTTCTGCTCATCCCGTGTTTTCGGAAGGATCACATTAAGCATTACTGCAATAATAGTTGCAAGGACAACCGGTGATTTACCGAAAATTGTTGTTACCCATGTGGGAAAGCTTGCAAGTGCAGCTGTTGCCTGAGATACACCCATTCCCAGTGCAGCTGCAAGTCCTACGATAGATGAATTACGGTAATCCATCTCAGCAGAAGCAACCAGCTTCATACCTGTCATTGCGATCGATGCAAATACAGACACAGTTGCACCGCCCAGTACACACTGAGGAATCGTTGTCAGGATAGCTGAGAATTTCGGAACCAGACCTGCTATACCGAGAATTGCAGCTGCAAGTCCCAGTACCCAACGGTTGATAACCTTTGTAGTTGTAACAATACCAACGTTCTGGCTGTATGTTGCTGTGGGAAGTCCGCCGAGCAATGCGCCTACAACGTTAGAAAGACCATAACCAACGATTCCACGCTGCAGTTCATCATCCTTAGGTGTTCTGTCCATAGCTCCGATCGTAGTCGCTGAATAATCACCGATTGCCTGAATAGAGTTGATAGCAAATAAAATTCCCAGTGCAACACAGGAAGACGGCTCAAACTGTACTCCAAAATGCATCAGAGATGGAAGCTGACAGACACCTGCTTCCCCTATGCTTGAGAAATCTACCATTCCAAACGGAATAGAAACCAGATATCCCACTATAATACCGATCAGAATAGATGCCAGTTTCCAGATTCCCTTTCCAAAATGATTCAGAGCTGTAACAACGATCAGCGTGAAAAATGCAATTGCCCAGTTCTGCCAGGATCCGTAATTCGGACTGCTGGTACCGCCTGCCATATAATTAATGGCAGTCGGATACAGGGAAAGACCGATGGTAAATACGACTGTTCCTGTGATTAGCGGCGGGAAAAATACCCGAATCTTCTTGACCAGCAAACCCATAACAACTGCTACGATACCACCAACAATCTCCGCACCCATGATTGCTGCTATTCCATACGATTCCGCTATCGCCTGCATACTTGGCACGTAAGCAAAGCTGACACCCATGATAATAGGCAGGCCTGAGCCAATTGCAAATTTCGCCTTTCCGCCAATCGGAAACAGCTGAAGCAAAGTTGACAATGCTGCAATGACCAGTGCCGACTGGATCAGGATAACCTGGTCTTCTCTGGAGAGTCCGCCTGGAACTGCTCCGGAAACGATGATCGCCGGTGTGACACAGCCAACGATCATAGCTACGACATGCTGCATGGCAAGGGGTAAAGCCTCACTCATGCGGGGGATTCCGTCAGTTTCAAAAATACTGCCTCTCTTCATAATTGCCTCCCAATTTCTTTTGTACGATTGTAACATTTTTTGTCCCAAAAAACAATTAGACTACCTAATTATTTTTTGTCTAAAACTGTACAATATTTTCTCTTAAAATTTAGTTATTATTTTATCTTTTATATGTATTTTCAAGGTTTTCAATGCAACGTCTATCTACACAGTATTTCATAAACCTTTCAGTTTATAATCTCAAATGTCCGATACAGATCCAGTCTTCCATATCCCCATCCCGGATTGGGGTATTCCATCTGTTCTTCTCTCACTGCCCCTTTCTGCAGATAAAACTTCACCGTATTTCCCGATGCATAAGGAATATTTCCTCTCACGATCGCCCATTCCTGCACCAATGCTGCTGCTCCTGCAACAACAGCCGAAGAAAGACTGCTCCCCGAAGCCTTTCCAAACGCCCCTCCCGGCAATGGAATGAGCAGATCTACTCCCGGTGCTGCCAGATCAGGTGTCACCTGGTTATTTGGAGTAAACCCTCGCCCAGCCTGAAAATACAGACTGTTATCCAGATACTGATAAGCTGTTGCCGTAATACCTCTGGTTGAATCCCCAGGTGCAGTAACAGTTATATAAGGTGTAGACTCCAGAAAATAAGTATCCGGCGAAATCAGCCCTTGCACCGGAAGCCACATGTGAAACCTGCTTCCCGATATTCCTTTTTTACTGACATTTACCTTCCAGATACCTGCTGCCGGATGAAAGAAGCGAAAATAAATCAGCTGTTTCCCGGTCATCCGCTCCATCTTTACGTAATTGACCAGCACTTTCGTCTCCACAAAAATGAAACTTAATTCCTGAGTACCTGCACCAAGAGAACTGCTCACATACAGCTTTTCTCCTGCCGGTGACTGTAACGATATCCCATAGTCATCCGGCGGATCTCCCCAAAATTCCATGGAAAATCCTTCTTCTTTATCCGCAATACGAAGTTCAACAGTATCCTGATTTTTCACATAGTCCAACTCTGCTGTATAATGATGCTGTGCTGCACCCTCATTTCCTGCTGCCACAGATACTGATACCTGAGAATCTTCATTAATATAATCTACATATCGACTCAGCTCACTGTCACCAACATGTGCGCTCTGATTGGTGCCAAGTCCCAGACAAACGGAAACCGGCATTCCCATCTCTTGTGCCATCTTCACTGCAAAAGAAATCCCCAGCATAATGTCGTCTTCCTGAAATACCGGTGCCTGTGGCGGATACTGGTAAAATTTTCTCAGATAGGATTTTGCTTTCTTTAATTTCACCACAATGATCGTTGCTTTCGGAGCTGCTCCTGAGAAATTTTCTGTGGGTACAAAATTGCCTGCTGCCAGCCCTGCCATAGCTGTACCATGTCCGTTCTCATCCAATGAGGGTACAATCTCCTGTGGATTCTCCGACAGCAATGCCTGATTAATTTCCTCTCCGGTAAAAACCTTTCCATAAGGAACCTGTTCATCCTCATTTCCCGGAATTGTCTGATCCCAGATATATGCAATACGGCTTACATCTCCGTTTCGAAAGATTGGATTCAGATAATCAATCCCGGAATCAATCACTGCGATCACTGTGCCCTCTCCCTGAAGTTTCAGATAGGGATGATTATGTAACCGCGTAATCCCGGATGAATTTAATGCATCCGCATCCATAAATGTATAACACTTCGGCAAAGATGCATACGTATAGGAATTAATTTCCAGCGGACCAATCTCATTCAGCGGAATATATAGAATTCCAAACAATTCATTCACAGGAAGAAATTTTCCACCCATATTCTGTCCATGTTTTACAATAAAATCCCCGTACTCTTCATCCTGTGCCGGCGGTATTGACGGCTCAGCATGAATGCCCGGGGGGTTTTCCTGCTGTATCTGCACTTCAAAATCGTCAGGTCTGAACATTACTGTCCTCCCTGGATTTTTTATACATGATATGCACAATATATGCTCTTTATGACAATTCTAACCTTTACTGTTCAGACTGATATTCGCTTCCTGCTTTTGTTTCTTCACAACAGTCAGTAATAATATAATTCCAGCCACAGTTGTAAAAATACTAATAAACTGCGAAGTCGACAATACTCCTACGCTTCCTCTTTCAATATCTCCTCTGAAAAATTCGATCACAAATCTTCCTATACTGTAGAAAATAAGATAGCAGGCAGCCACCTGTCCATCTGCTTTCTTATGCTTTGCCACATAAAGCAGCAACAGAAAATGGGCAAAATCCAAAAAACCGGAATAAATCTGTGTCGGGATCAGAGCAACATTGTTGGGTGCAAAATCTGAATTTGTAAACGTAACCGCCAGAGGCCCTGAAGTTTCTTTCCCATAACAGCAGCCTGCCAGAAAGCATCCAATCCTGCCAAATCCCTGTGCCAGTGCAATGGATGGCATCATCAGATCAAAATACTCCAGAAATTTCAACTTCTTTATCCTGCAGTACAGCCAGCCCACCAGAATTCCTCCGATGATTCCTCCATATACCACAAATCCATCTGATCCTATGATCTGCCTTGGATTCTGCAGAAATTCCCTCCAGTTGGTGATCCAGAACAAAATCTTCGCAGATGTAAATCCACCAATGGCGCACCACACTACCAGATAAAAAATATGTTCACATGCAAGTTTCAGTTTACGCGCTCTCTGCTCAGCCACAAACCAGGCAGCCAATACTCCCATGGCAATCATAAATCCATAACCATATACCGTCAACGGTCCTATATGCAACAATTCATTATGCATGTCTCAAATCCTCTCAAATCTTAAAATACTTCCTGTCACTCTCTCATTTTATTTATTATTCACAGTCGGATTTCCCAAATAAACCTTCAAAAACCTCCAGCAATTTTTCATTTGCATAATCATTGGCTTCATTCTCATGTACCGCTTCCGCATCTGCTTCTCCGCAGATATCCACACCGGCAATCTTTCCACTGCTTTCTTTTGCACATTCCAATACAGTCTGTACACCGGACACCAAAGTTGTCAGCCTCATATCCCCCTGGTTCCATGTCGTCTGTGCATCCTCTGTACAAAGCACATCTTTATCAACAGATATATATAATGGAAGGAATTTTTCAGCATCTTCCTGTAAACCTTCCGATTTTCTCCAATTACATACTTCACTGACTGTTTCCCTGAGAAACCAGTTTCTCTCTTCATCATTCATCACCTGAAGTTTCTCTCTGGAGAGAAATATCACTCTGTCCTTCAGATTCTCATCTACCTGCTCATAGGCTGCTTCATCCGGTCCCACAAGGATCACATATTTCAGATTCTCCAGTTCCTCCAACGCTGCCGCGATCCATCCTCCACACGACAAAATCCCACCAAAAGCCGGAGGCTGCATATCTGTATGATTATCGTATACCAGCAGACAGAACGGTTGATCCATTCTTGTCAGCCAAAGTCTTGTCATATAGTGATAATTGCCGGAATCAATAAAATGGATTCCGGCAGTTGGATAATTTTCTGTTCGTTTATTAATCTCTGCGATTGCTTCCTCATCACAATAGCAGTTTGTCCCACAGACATCCTGAAGCTCAATCCAGGATACCTGTCTGTTTTTCCAGAATTCTTCTTCTCTGTAAATTCCGGAGAAATTCATCAGTACAATGGGATTCTGTTCCTGCATATTTCACTCAGTCCTTCCATTCTTCCAGCGGTTCATCATGATTTTTCAGCATTTCTCGGATTTCTCTGCCGGGACTTTCCACGCCTTCATCCGGAGTCTGCATCTCTGCATCCAGAATGGCGTCTGCATCTGCTGCATCTGCAGTCTTCCCGGTTTCTATTTCCATCTCCGCTTCCTGAACCTGAGAATCTGTATCTTGCTTCCATTCTGTTTCATCTTCATTTAAAGATTTATCCTGCACTTTTTCGTCCAGACCTGCATCTGCCGGGTCATCCCATGGTTTCTCTTTGCCATTCTCTTCCTGTTCTTTTTCAGCACAGAATTTTTCGGATTTTTTCATTCCAAGACGAATCATGATCAAAAATACAATGTCTGCCACTCCATCAGCAGTCAGAATAATTCCGGAAAACAGGATCATCCGGGTTACACTCAAAAAAGAATAGAGCAACATGGAAACACCCAGCGCAATAAATACCAGACAGCCAATAAGAATAATCTTCCAGCGTCCTCTATGGGCTTTTTTCAGTCTGTAACTTCCCTTTATCTTCCAGATACTGTCAACCAGTACCAAGGCTCCCAGTAAATATGGCAGGATTTTGATCACGATCTGCGGTGTAAAGAAAAGAAAAATTCCCAGCACCATGACGATTACACCTGTAAACAGATCAAGAATCGTTGCCTTTTCCTTCTCAGCTGTATAAATAACAATATGATAAATACCGGAAGCGATCATTACCAGTCCGAATACAATCTTGCAAATAATGTTTACGGTCTGGTCCGGAACCAGGAGCAGACACAGACCAAATGCCAGATAAAAAACCGATGATAAAATCTCGCTTTTTAAAAAATCAGAAACTTTTTTCCCCATAACCTTTTCCTCCTGACTGTATGATAGCAAGTCCACACCCACTCTTATTGCTTTTCGCAATCTCCGCAGGGGACTTACTTGATTCGGTTAAAAATACTATTCCATTTCTTCTATTGAAATAGTATAACTTCTTTCTTTCTCTTCGTCCACAGGCAACTGCATGACTTTGTGTAAAATTTGTGAATTTTTCCTTGAAGTTTTTTTAGTGCGTATTATAATTATAGCGATACTCATAAATAATACATTTGAAAGTATTGCTATAAATAAAACTATGTCATAAAATGGATATTTTTCCATAGGAAGGATTTATTTTGAAAAAACAACCAAAGAATAAAGTTTTATTTCTTATCCCTGTCGGTGTTATACTCGCCAGTGCAGTAATTTTTTTATGCACCCGCGGAAATGAGAATGATTCTGTCTGTAAAGAAAATGTAGCCCGCCTTCAGGCTCTGAAACAGACAACCGGCATTTCTTCCGGTTCTGATGCTTCAGACGGTTCTGAATCTACCCTGTTAAGTGATGTAGAAATCCGACAGGTTTTTGCCGGAAACGTCATCATCGGTGACTCTATCACAGAATCCATCGTAGAATACGGATATCTGGATACGGATGTGGTAGTCAGCAAACGAGGATTAAATGTAGGTGCAGCCGATGATCAGATCAGTACGGCAATTGCGCTGAATCCCTCTCATGTATTCATGGCATTTGGTTCCAACGACCTGGAAATATATGGTTCGGCTTCATCAGAATTTATTGATGCATACAGGACGCAGATAAAGAAAATCCAGACAGCCTTACCGGATGTCCCAATTTATATCAACTGCATTCTGCCGATTACTGATGAAGCGATCGCACAGACTCCTGATCTTGGATATTACCCTGATTATAATGAAGGACTTATCAAACTCTGTCAGGAAATGGGATGTACCTTTATTGACAATTCAACGATTGTAACAGACAGTTCAGAGAATCTGTATGAACCGGACGGTGAACATGTGATTCAGGACTACTATCCCAAATGGCTGACAAATATGGCACAGATTGCGGGGTTAAAGGCATGAAAAATTATTTACATATTTTGATCAAAGGTGCATTTGTTCTTTTCCTTATCGCATATCTGACTGTCCTGTATACCTCCGACAGCGCAAAGAATGTACCCATGGAACAGATTGCACAGACTATGGAACAGGATTCTGATATCACTTCTTTAAATAAAGAAGCACGTTCTGATCTGAAACATTATTATCAGACAGATGACCGCAATATTGACGGTTATTTCTTCTACAAAGCCGCTTCACCCATGGCAGTAGAAGAAATCTGTATTATGAAGGCCACTGACAATACCCAGGCAAATACTTTGCTTGAAAATGCAAACGCCCATCTCTCCGGTCAGAAGCAGGTATTTGAGGGCTATGGCACAGATCAGATGGCTCTTCTGAACAATGCAGTTGTTGGAAAAAAAGGAAACTATGTATATTATATGTGCGGCGCAGACGCACAGAACTGGCGCACTGCCTTTCTTTCCATGATATAAGCATTTTACTTTAATCCTCGTAACTGTTCCGCATTTTACGCTAATGGACTGCAGAACCATTACTATGGCAGTCCTCTTAATAATACCGTTAAGAGAAAATGCAGTTAAGAGAATTACTATAATATTCATAATATCCAGATTGGAGAACTTTTAATATGGTATTCAACAGTATATTTTTTATATTCTGCTTTCTTCCGGTTTTCATGCTGATCTACTACCTGGTACCGGGAAAGCTCCGCAATCTGCTGCTGTTTTTGGGCAGTCTGATCTTTTATGCCTGGGGAGAACCTGTATATGTGATCCTCATGCTGTTTTCCAGTATCTTCAACTATTATATGGGTACAGAACTGGAACGTTTATATTATGATGACAGGAAACAGAAAATTAATCTGATCTTCTCAATCATTATAAATCTTGCAGTACTTGTGTTTTTTAAATATTATGGATTCTTACTTAACACAATCGGAGGAATCATCGGTATCCATATCCCTCATCCGGAGCTTTCGCTGCCGATAGGACTTTCTTTCTACACTTTCCGTAATTTGTCCTATCTTTTTGATATTTATTTAAGTAAGGTCAGTGCGCAGCGAAATTTCCTGACCTTTGCCGTATACAGCACAATGTTTCCTTATACCTCTGCCGGACCAATCGTACGATATACGGATATAGAGACGCAGCTGAAGCAGCGTACCATCAATATCTCCAAATTCGGTATCGGTGCAGAGCTTTTTGTCAAAGGTCTTGCAAAGAAAGTTCTTCTGGCAGATAATCTCTCGGTTTTATACAGCAGTATCTGTGGTCATCCACAGATGTCTGTATTTACTTCATGGCTTGGCATTCTGGCTTATACAATGCAGCTTTATTTTGACTTCAGCGGCTATTCGGATATGGCCATCGGTCTGGGAAAAATGCTGGGATTTGATTTTAATAAGAACTTTGATTATCCCTATATTTCCACCAGTGTTTCTGAATTCTGGAGACGCTGGCATATTTCTCTTGGAAGCTGGTTCAGAGATTATATTTATATCCCGCTTGGCGGTAATCGGGTCTCCACTCTGAAACATATCCGAAATATCCTTGTGGTATGGGCACTTACCGGTCTGTGGCATGGTGCAAGCTGGAATTTCGTACTATGGGGTGTTTATTACGGACTCTTCCTTTTACTCGAAAAATTTGTACTTCAGAAATATCTGAAAAAAATACCATCCTGGCTTTGCACTGTATACACTATGCTTGTAGTCATGATCGGATGGGTATTCTTCAGCCAGACAGACTTTGGTGCCCTTGGCCATTACCTTGGAACTATGTTTGGGATCGGAGCTTCCGGTTTCATAGACAAAACTGCACTTTACTACCTCAAGACAGGATTTATCCTTCTTCTGATCAGTATTCTTATGTGCCGTCCTGCTCCTTACCAGTACTTTAAGCGTCTGGTCAGACGCAGACCTGTTGCTGCAGTGATCATAAATCTTATTTTATTTGCATTATCGATTGCCTATATGGTTTATAACTCTTACACACCATTTTTATATGCAAAATTTTAGAAGGTAAACAATATGAAAAAATCATTAAGAAATTATCGTTTATTTTTCCACAGAATGGGACTTTTGTTTTTATTTATCCCCTTGATCGTACTCATTCTGAGCATTGTGCTTCCTGACAGAGGGTTTTCTGAAAAAGAAAACCGCGTACTTTCTTCCCTGCCTCATTTAAACGGCAGTCAGATTGCTTCCGGCGGATTTGAAAAACAATTTGAAACCTATGAAAATGATCAGTTTCCACTTCGAGATCTGTGGATTACCCTGAAAGCCGGAACTGACCGTCTGATGGGCAAAGTAGAATCTAATGGCGTATACGTTGGAAAATCCGGATATCTTATGGAAGAATTTAAAGCGCCTGATCAGACACAGTATGACGCCACTGTAAAAGCAATGACTGACTTTGCGCAAAAACATTCTGATCTGAAACAATATGCACTGATCGCCCCAAATTCTGTGAATATCCTGAGCGACAGGCTTCCTGCTTTTGCCCCTGTCCAGGATCAGAATTCCTGGCTTGACAGCCTCTCTGCCTCCCTGACCGATGCAGGTGTGACCTTTATTGATGTTCGCAGCACTTTTAAAGATCACAAAATGGAAGACCTCTATTATCACACTGATCATCACTGGACTACCCAGGGTGCTTATTATGCCTATCTTAAGGCAGCCAAAGATATGGGAATTGATACTTCAGCAGACACTTATGACAAAGCACCTGTCACCCGTTCTTTTCAGGGAACACTGTCTGCCAAAAGCGGTTTCCGCTCCGGCGAAAAAGATGAGATCGATGTATTTCTCCCCACCGGAGATCAGGCACTCTCTTCTGTAGTTAATTATGTAGACGAACAGAAAAAAAGTGCCAGCTTCTATGATACTGAGAAACTTGAGACAAGAGATAAATATGCATTATTCTTTGGTGGAAACCACGCTCAGATAAAGATCAGTACTCCTACTGAAACAGATAATACACTGCTTGTGCTTAAGGATTCATACGCAAACAGCTTCATCCCATTTCTTGCTCAGCATTACCGAAAGATCATAATGATTGATCCCCGTTATTACTTTGGAGATCTGGAGCAGTTAATGCAGGTTGAAAATGTTCAGGAAATTCTGTACCTGTATAATGCTAATACCTTCTTCACAGACACTTCTCTGGAGCTTGCCCTGACAACTGCTGAACAGGATTCTTCTGATACATCTGATATCAGATAATATTATATCAAAAAATCCCCACCGAAATTTCAATGCCGAGGAAACATTGACTTTCGGTGGGGATTTTTCACACATTCACACACATTTTATAACACACACTTTTCACACACTTTTTAATAATAGGTCAGGTATAACGACTGATTTAAAACAATAATACTGTGTCTTTCATTCCCCGTTCCCAGTTTATCTGTTTTTATATCAGCTGTACCTTAATGTGTATTATATCAGCATTTATGCCCACTTTTCATTTTATGCAAATTCAGCAATTTATTCTGCAAAAGTGTCCTTTGAGTCTCCAAAATGATTTACAAAATAATCATAGTACGTATCCAGTATTTCTTTCCGCCCACGAACACGTATAGGCACAAGTGTTCCATCTTCCATAATAAAATCGTCCTCTACATCCTTAATATAATCCATATTCACCAGATAGCTCTGATGGCAGCGCAGAAAACGTTTCTCGTTAATTCTCTTCTCAATTTCTCCCAGCTTGTCCACTGTTATAATTTCGGAACCATCTGACAGATGCAGGGTGACATTATGTTTATCGCTGTCAATATACATGATATCATCTGTACATGGATAACGGTACTGTCTTCTGTTTTTGATTGCAACACGCCTTTTCATATCCGTTTTAAGAATCCTGTTCAGAAGTTTCATCAGTTTCTCTTCTGAAAATGATTTCAACAAATATCCGGAAGCCTGTACTTCATAACTCTCTATGGCATAATCCGGTGAGGCGGTAAGAAAAATGATCGGCACCTTACACTGTATCTGTCTCAATTTTCTTGCAGTTTCCATTCCATTAAGTTTCTTCATACAAATATCCAGAAAAAGCAGATCCATAGCAATGTATCCTTCTTCCACGTCGGCTATAAGCGTCTCTCCTGAATCATATTCTACAATTGAAACCTCTTCATTTATTTCTTCAAAATACTGACACAATATTTCTTTTAAAAGAAGTCTTTCAATCTCAACATCATCACAAACGACGATCGTTTTCATGTAATTTCCCC
>OJQX01001249.1_pt1 | contig 11351 bp, 9 predicted proteins | sample 1599031 | NCBI WGS metagenome assembly OJQX01 (sample SAMN03922513, study PRJEB24848) | human gut metagenome | isolation source: stool sample | host: Homo sapiens | place: Germany | collected 2010-02 | reverse complement strand
CAACTAATACAACCGGCTTGTGTGAACGACGAAGCATATCCGCCACCTTTGAATCGGAATCAACAAGTCCCTGCTTCACATCTGTAATAAAAATAATAACATCTGCGGTGTCTATAGCAATCTGTGCCTGCTCTCTCATCTGTGACAGTATCACGTCTCCGGATTCCGGCTCAATACCCCCTGTATCAATCATGGTAAAATTATAATCAAGCCATGATACATCTGCATAGATTCTGTCTCTTGTGACACCCGGAGTGTCCTTTACTATAGATATCCTCTCTCCTGCAAGCGCATTGAAGAGAGTAGATTTTCCAACATTTGGACGGCCAACGATGGCCACTACTGGTCTGCTCATATACTCTCCTGTTCTAAATTCATATTAGATTATAGACTAATTGTAACTATTCAGAATAATGATAAAATAATAAACAAAACATCTATAACAGAGTAATTATATCACAATACCATTTACAGAGACAACTATTCATATGTCAAAAGTGGTTCTTTTGATGAAATTAATCCATTTTCTTTAAGAACAGCTATCAGATTAGTACAGTTTTCGCCAAAACTAATGTTGACCGAATACGTTTCAATACCATCGGAACGGGCATCCCCAAAATCAGAATACTCCTTTGTCACACCCAGTATATCCAACAGCTCCTCATACCATGTGAAGCCATAGACATTCCAGCTTTTTCCAACCCTGTTGCCCTTTGGCACTGTAAAATTCAGCATAAGATCGTACATATAGCTGGTATCCTTATCCACTCCGTCAAGCATTCTCTGCAAATTATATTCCTGCATCACACCGGCCTCAACATCCTTCTTTACAGCATCAAAAATATCCGCAGCAACTTTTCCGTTAAAGCGCTCATTCAGCACATCTACATATTTATCATTATACTGCTCTGCCGAGCCATTGATAAAGGTAATATCTGTCGTATCACACTGCATTATAGCATTAATAATATTCTGTGGTTTATTTTCCTCCGCCATAATCGCCTTACACTGCTTATGTGGATTAAAATCATCCGTTGTATGATATACACGGTTGACCTTTTCTCCATTTTTTAATGTATATGAGATTGTAATATACCCGGAATCATCATATCTCTTTTTAAAATAATCCTTTTTCTGCGCCATAAGTATCTTTTGAGTCTCTAAAATCTTTTCAACATCCTTTCCCTCCAGGTTGATATCAAAATCTATGGCTATACTGGCAGAATCAATATCAACAAGCTTCGGTATATAATTTTCCTGCACATTTCCGTAAACTGTTATACCTCCAAATACAACTATAACAAACCCACCAAAAGCAATGATTTCCTTAAATAGTGCTTTAGAAAAAATTTTAAAATTCTTCCTTATTATCATCTCTAAAAGTAAGAAGGCTATGATTCCAAGCACCACTGCAAGCATCATAATCGCAGGAACACCAATGCTGATTCTAAGTCCAAGCAAAAGCGACGCTGTGACAGTAGATAAAATCAGTCCTCCCAGACAGCCAAGCACCCATCTGAAAACCGGCTTAAGTTTTGGAATGGCAATAAAACTTCCTGCATTTTCCAAATTTCTATGCTTATAAATCTTATAAGAAATAAAGTATATAACTGCCGCCGCGATGACATAGACTACGATAGTGTTTGTGCCTCTGAAAGTATATTTAATACAGTAATAATCATCTCCTGCTTTCTTCATGGTCGGATGAAAGCCTACCCGATTGAGAAGCTGTAACATGGGTGCAAACCACGTAACACTTATTTTCCTTACAAATTCCATATATGGAAGCCCGTACGATACATATGTGAGCACATTGGCAATGGCAATAACCGCTCCTCCATACAGCAGATTGACAACCGCATACATCACCGCTACAGAAACCAGCTGTCCTGTAATCATTGCGCACAGACACACCAGGCTGTACATAAAAAATGATATTCCCATTGCAGCAAGCAGATTGATTCCAATATGTACCACCTTAGTATTTCCATATGATATACATATAACAAACGACATAAAGTACTTAATTATCTGCGGAATCCACATAAACAGCAGACCTGTCAACACATTAGTCGAAAAAAGCTGACGTCTTGTCACAGGCATAGAGTGAATCATATTACAAGCTCTCGAATTATACAGGTAACTGAACATTGCCATGCCTGTAACCAATGCCATGACAAAAATAAAAATCATATCCGCCTCCATGCTGATAGCCGGGGATATTATATCAAGCATATACTTATGCCAGTTTTTGCCATAAATAAACTCTGCATTCTTAAATCTGCTCCACATGGAAAACGGACCGTTGAGTAATAGCACTATTGTATACAGTGTCCAGATTGGCCAGTAAAGCTTTACATTCTTTTGCAGCATTGTTTTATTAATAAATGATGTCTTTGACTTCATAGTCCTCTCCTCCCATCTCATAGATAAATATTTCCTCCAGAGTAAGAGGCAGTACATCCACTACCTGCGGACTGTCCTTGCCATCTGTAATAGCCTTTACAACAGCCTCAGGCTCTCCACGCACAATAACTGTGTATACTCTTCCTATATTTGACATATGAAGAACTTTAAAATCCTGCGGTATCTTAGGCATGCCATATGGACATGCAATCTGAATCTTTGAAATATTACCCTGTAGCTCTGTAAGAGAGCGCTCTATCATAATCTTTCCCTTATTGAGAATACCTACATGATCACACACATCCTCCAGCTCGCGCAGGTTATGGGACGATACAACCACTGTAGTATTATTTGCAGCCACATCATCAAGCATGATAGACCATATCTGTCTTCTCATGACAGGATCAAGCCCATCAACAGGCTCATCGAGTACAATAAGCTTTGGTTTACAGCACAGCGCAAGCCAGAAGGCAACCTGCTTCTGCATGCCCTTAGAGAGCTTTCTGATATTCCTTTTAACATCTATAGATGGAAAAAACTCCTGCATCCTGTAAAACTGCTTCTCATCAAAGCCTGGATACATTCCCTTATAGTAATGCATCATATTAATCGTATCAGACTGCAAAAAATAAAACATATCATCCGGAATGTAAGCCATATGTCCTTTAATCCTTGCATTTTCATATACAGGCTCACCATCAATAAACACTTCCCCTGCATCCTGTCTCATTACTCCTGTAATATGCCTGATAAGTGTAGATTTGCCGGCTCCGTTTGGGCCCACAAGCCCATAGACAGCTCCTTTTTCCACGTTCATATTCACACCATCAAGTGCCGTAAAATCGTCAAATTTTTTCACTAAATTATTTATCTGTATCATCATTACCCTCTGTCACAACATCTTCTGTCTGCATATCTTGTGTTACAAATCTGACTAAGTCATCTTCCATACTCAGCTGCTCTTTCGCATCATCCATTCTTGTTTTCAATTCCTCAACAGGTGTTTCAAGCACAAATAACTCTGTCACCACCTGGTCAAAGAGTATTTTCAAATTTTTTGTCAGACTCTGCCTGGCTGTCTTAGCATCAGCAACAAAGGTTCCTTTACCACTTTTAGTATAAAGATAGCCTTCCTCCTCAAGTTCCCTGTATGCTTTTGCGATAGTGTTAGGATTGATTGCATACTTGCAGGCAAGCACACGTACAGACGGTAGCTTTTCGTCCTGCTTAATAACATTCATAACAATCATTCGTCTGATGCCATCCTTAATTTGTTCATAAATAGGCTTTGAATCTCGATAATTTAACTGCATATCGTTCTCCCCTGTTCATATACGACAGTACCGCTGTGACTTTTATATTAACTCAAAGAACCAAAAAACTGTCTGGCAGCATCAGTTCCCGCACAGTGTACTATCCAACGTGATACACCTATTTTAACATATATAGCTTTAGGCATTTCTTATTATTTCCTTAATAGATTGTGCGAAAATTACTTAAGAAACATAAAAGCTCCAAGATTTCCACGCTTTCCATGACTTGCTCTATGCGAAAATAAAAGAGAGGGATTACAACAAGTGCATATATTGCTTATGGCAATATTGTCTTCCTGCACTCCTGCCTCCACAAGTACTCTCCTGTTACATTCCCAAAGATTAAGCTGATATTTGCCGTCTCCCTTATAGAGCAGAATATCACTCGCATGAGGATCGTCTGTTGTCGCAAACTCATCCACAAAATGCTCTGCAACATCCTGACTTATCTCATAGCAGTCCTGACATATTGAAGGTCCTATCGCAGCTATAACATCATGTGCCTCGGTACCAAACTCCCTGTTCATAGCAATAAGTGTCTCTTTTCCCATGCGATTTACGGTACCTCTCCAGCCCGAATGGCTAAGCCCTATTGCCCTATGTACCGGATCAACAAAATAAAGCGGTACACAATCAGCATAAAATGTGGCAAGCACAACATTTGGCTCATTCGTGATAAGTCCGTCCACATCTGTATATGGTCTCTTTCTTGTCACCCCGATGCCACACTGCTTTTTTCCAACTCTCAAAACATTGGTAGTATGTGTCTGGTCTGTCGTAACAATCTGCCCTGCCTCTGCTCCGATTGCCTCCGCCACTCTTTTATAATTTTCTAAGACCTTTTTCTCGTCATCACCACGCGTAAAGCTTAGATTTAAGCTTTCAAACATCCCTTCACTGAGTCCACCAAGACGTGTTGTAAAGCAATGCTCTATCATAGAAAGCTCATTTAACTTCTTAAAATATAACAAAGGAACAACACTTCCGCTTGAAAGGACGTGCTTTTTTAATTCCAGAACATCTTTATCATTCTTTGCAACAAAATCATTTATAGTAATTTCATCAACATTTTTGTGTATGTTTTCAGCCTGCATATTCTTATCCATCTTTATATTCTTTTCCTTCTTTACATCCTCGTCAATCTTTATATTCTTATCAATGTCTGTCTTCATATTTATATATATGAAACTATATATTACCGATAACTATTGCTGTTTACAATTTCCTGTTCCTTATCTGTTTTCATGAAATAGTCTGGTCAAACGTTTATAAATTAACGTTTCCGTAATACCTGTCCATAACTGCCAAGCCAATAGTTATTGACTGCCCTCAAATGCATTCTTCAACACAGTAATCTCGTCATCATCCACTGCTATCACATCAAATCTGCATGGTGTCCACTCATCCAAACCATGTTTCATAAGATAATACCTTGCAACTGATATAATTTTTTTCTGCTTGCTATAACCAACTGCTTCAAGAGCCCTGCCGCAGCCGTTATCTCTACGATATTTCACCTCACAAAAACATATTGTATCTCCATCCTTGGCTATTATATCTATCTCTCCAAAGCGGTTTCTGTAATTGCAGGCAAGTACACTATATCCCATATTTATTAACTGCTCAGCTGCAAGCTGCTCATATATACTTCCAACACTTCTTTTATTCATAACTGCCTCACATATCATATAACCTACACACTATCTTTGGTCAATTTTTGCCTTAAGCTTATCCAGATCATTAACAAAAACAAGTATCTCTGCAACAACCTCATACAACTCCGTTGGAATCATATCACCTATTTTAAGCCTAGACAGTGTATCAGCAAGCTTATCGTCCTTATATGTAGGCACATTGCTTTCCTTAGCCCTCTCAATAATTTTGTCAGCAATAACGCCCTTGCCTGTAGCTAGTATTTTAGGTGCTGCTTCTCCCGGCACATACTCTATAGCTACGGCTGTTTTGCCTATGTCTATTCCATTATTGTTGCGATTATCATTTTCGCCATGCATACAACTCACCTGTCCTTCTGAAGTAAGTTTTAATCATCTGTGACTATTCGTAAATTATCTTATACACTGCTACGCCCTAATGTCAAAGGAATATCTATGCACCTGACCTGTAGGTGGCAAATCCTTTTTCAGAAATCCAGCGACAAAATTCATCTGTTTCGAACCACTATTTACATTCAATTCACAATTATAGCCCTTATCCTGTAATCTCTTTTCCAACACCGGCAGAAATTGCTTTACCAGTGCATATGACTCATCACTATCCAAATAGAAATTAGTTGTAACCTTCCTATGAAGCATTTTAATTGACACATCTGTCCCACCGAGATGCTCTAAATCCAAATGTCCGCTGGCGTTTTTTTCATTCATCTTCAATGGAACCTGCACATATGTATATGCCTCGTTTATCTGATTCATAAATTCAATATTTCCACGGATATTATCTGCCAGTGCCTCTGCTTTAGGATTCACCACTCCTGATGTTTTCAAAATAATTTCCATATTTGTTATCTGTTTTTCAATTTTATCGTACAAGCCATCAAGCTTCTTAGGATTCTTCTCTAAATCTCCCGGTTTAATCATCCATTGCTGTTCTAAAGCCTCCTTCAACATAAGCTTAAAGGCTTCTCCTGAAAACAAATGTCTCAGTGTATCGGCATTTGCCGGTGTATTTTCCAACATACTTTTTATATCGTTAAGTATTCCTACGACACTGCTATCCTCTGAATACAAAGAAATATTGTTTTCCTGTAAATTCGGAAGCAGCATCCTGACCTGTTCATTAAGCTCTTCTATCTGCTTATCCGATAAAAGAAATCCAATAGTATTTGATTTTGTTTCATTCTCCTGTAAAAGGATGGTATCTGTTGCCGGAGCATTGTTTATTTTCTGCGTTGTGTGAATGTCCTGTGATTCACCGGAAACACTGTTTAATGATTCAAATAATTCAGCAATATTAAAGTGTTTTTTTACTACAGGTGCCGATTGATTATCACGCATTATTGTCTCATACTGTGACATATCAGAAGCTTCACTTGATATAAATGCCTCTTCCGGCAGCCCTTCTGTAACAATATTTAAAATATCCCTCGCCTGGGTTACAAGCTTATACATTGATAAATCTTCGGCTGAAAGAGCATTCGGCAGTTCATCTATCAAACTATCCATAGCAATTGTAATAGCCTGTTTGTCATTAGCATAATTTTCAAACTGAGCTGCATTTACCTGATTAATTTCAATTCCAAGCCTCTTTAACTCAACAAGTGTAGTCACATTAATATCCTTATTATCCTGCACAAGCTGATACATCTGATTAAGGCTTGTCTTATCAATTGGCATATGCTCTTCCATCATCTTGTTCACCATCGACAAATTTATGCCATCTACCGACAGACCTGCAGCCTTTAGCGCATCCATAAGTGTGAGGTTGGCTCCCTCGCCATCAACTGTATATGGTTTTATTTCTATAGTGCCTCCATCATTATTTTTCACCTGAAAAAACACAGACTGTCCCTGTTCAAATGAAAACTTTCCTGCCAGCCTTGCCAAAATCTGCTGACCATTTGACAAGGCAAGCTTAACCTGATTGCCACGGACACTGCTTACTGTTCCCTCAAATATCATCCCTTTTGACATTTCATTTAAAGAAGATACCAGCTTTTCAACGCCCTTTGCTCCTGTCATAGGCTCACCATTTGCCACTGAATTGTTGTATTGACTTACCAAATTTGATATCTGCATAGCATCACCCTGATATAGTATCGTTATGTTTAAGTATACATGTATAAATTGTATCATTTATTGGTATTTCTGTCACTATATTACTGTTCACACACCACAGTGTAACCGCAACAATTTATTTCTTTCAAAAATCAGGTAAATTCCACCATATTCTTCCTATACCACTTTGGACAAAGATTGCGCTGACATTGTGGATTGAACCGCTCCCTTATATCAGTGTGCTCAAAATACACCTTCCATAACTGCTCAAAACTGTCTGTCTTCACCGGCACACTTCTCTCAAGCTGTTTAAATTCACTTTCATTGATATAAAAGCACTCCTTAAGCCTCGGGTGGACCACTGCATACCTTCTTCTATCATCATAGATTACAAAATTTTCCCCGGGATACCTGTCCACAAAATGCCACATAACAACCGGTATCATATCACATTTTGGTTCAAAGTGCGCCAGCAGATAGTTTCCATTATCACTAAAACGAATAAACCCTCTTATCTTGTCAGCCTCTTTGTTTACCTTTCTTGAAAGCTCAAATACCTCCATAACATATTTATCGGTCATATGCTCCATAATCCTTTGTCCCACCTTAAATGCTCTGACAAGAAATCCAAGCACTATTGTTGCTCTATTATCAGAATAATGGCACAAAGCATCAAATACAGTCTCATATATCTTAAAACCAAGCTTCTTTTGAATTGTCAAAATTGTCTTTTGTACCTTTACCTCATCTGTTTTAATATCTATCATCTTTGAAAAAAATGTATAGTTTCCTCCAATGCCTATCTCAATAGAAATATTGTCCCGGTATACTTCGTGATTTTCTTTTTGCATTTGATTTTTGTATACAAAAGCATCATATATAGCGGTAAAAATCCCATTTATATTATTATCACATCTAAGTATTATATTATCCATGCATACTTCTCCCTGCAGCTTTACAAAAATATTGTCTATTCAGATATAAAATCAAATATACTCATCTGCTCATAAGTACATGATTTATTATCAGCTAAAAGCATAGTATCCGGCCTTTCGTTATATATGAGATGCCTTGTAATATAGCTTTCATCAAGCTTTGTATTGTACATCATACGACCATCACAGGTGATAAAGTACAGTGCTCTTTTGAGCACGACACCCATTTTCTTTAAATCTGTAAACGAAAGCTTTGCATGCTTTCTGGCTTTTATAATACGCCTGACACTGTTAGTGCCTATTCCCGGGACCCTGAGAAGTGTATAATAATCCGCCGTCATAATCTCAACCGGAAAACACTCCAGATGACCTACAGCCCACTGACACTTTGGATCAATATAATCATTAAAGTTCTGATTATCCTCCGACAAAAGCTCTCCTGCCTTAAAGCCATAAAATCTCATAAGAAAATCTGCCTGATAAAGCCTGTGCTCTCTCTTTAACGGTGGCGGCTGCCCGATACCCGGTAATGACTCATCCATATTAACATTCACAAAAGCCGAGTAAAATACTCTCTTCATATCAAACCTGTTGTACATTGCTTCTGCTACAGATATAATCTGAAAATCACTCTCTCCGGTTGCTCCCACAATCATCTGTGTACTCTGCCCCGCCGGCACATAATATCTATCCGGTCTTTTGATACTTAAGCCTGATTCCCAGCTTTTTTCTGCAAGCTTATCAGCCTTCCCGCAATCTGTAGCAACCCTAAGGCTTCTGTGATACTCTGATAATCTTGCAGTACTATCTTTTATTTCGGCCATCTGCTCATAATATGCCTGCTCATCTATATACATACGGTTTTTCATACTGCTATTGCCATGATACATTCGGCTGTCCTTTATACCATTTTGAATAAATCTCATAGGTGTAAGAATGTTTTTACGCGCCTTATTCGGAGCAACTGCCCTAAGCCCTTCCGCTGTGGGCAACTCCAGATTAACACTCATCCTATCACAAAGATATCCAATCATCTCAAGGACCTCAGAGGAGGCTCCCGGTATACCCTTGATGTGTATATACCCATTGAAATGATATTTGTTTCTCAAAAGAAAAAGCGTGGTATATAAAAGCTGCATAGTATGCTCGGGCGATTCTATGATACCTGAGCTTAAAAAAAGTCCCTCTATATAATTGCGTCTGTAAAACTCAACAGTAAGCTTACATACCTCCTCAGGCGTAAACGTCACTCTTTCAACATCATTAGTGCATCTGTTGATACAGTATTTACAATCATAAATACATTCATTTGTAAAAAGTATCTTAAGAAGCGATATACACCTGCCATCAGCTGTAAACGAATGACATATTCCACTGGCAAATGCACTCCCCATATCAGTTCCATTACCCGAACGGGATGCACCACTGGAAGTGCATGCAACATCAAACTTTGCCGCATCAGACAGAATCTTAAGTTTTTCCATAATATCAGCACTGATTGACGTTAACATAAGGCCTCCTCACATTTTTTCGAACATCTGTTTGCATTATACAACATATGTTCGGGTAAATCAAGTGAAAATTTTTGGAAAAATATTGTTATGGTTCATAAGCACAAAAACCATAGATATCTTAAATGCATTAAGATACTATGGTTTTTATTTATAATAATTATCGTAACTATTCAGTTGCAAAAAATATCGTAGCCTTTATAAACAGACTTTATTCCGACTAAAAAAATTATCTTAAGAGCTACTGTATGACATGATTTTATCCCAATTTAGTCTTAAAAAACTCGATTATCCTATCCCACAGTTCATCCTGGAAAAACTGCATATCCGCATGATCAGCGCCTTCTAATGCAATCAAATCTGCATCACAGCCATTTTCAATAAGCTTGTCATAAAGCTCTTCACTCTGCTCAAACGGAACTGTCTGATCATTTATACCGTGAATAATCAAAAATGGAGGAGCATCTTTTGTCACCTTAGACACCGGAGAACTATTGTATGCTTCCTTGATATTTCTCATAATATTATATCCGAGTAAAAGTGACTCCATAGATGCTGCGCATTCTTCGGCATCTTTATACTTAAATGTGCTAAGGTTAGTAGGTGGATACCATGGACATGCTGCCTGAATACTGCTTGACTCTTCAAGATATTCTCCAACATCACGAGCTTTATCATGATCCAATGCCGCCATACATGTCAAAAATCCTCCGGCTGATTCTCCCATCGCACCAAAATGTTCCTTGTCAATTCTGTATCTATCTGCATGTGCCTTCAAATACCTGATTGCAGCCTTCACATCCTCTATCTGCATAGGATAGCAACCCTCATTTGATGTGCGGTATTCCACACTGCAAACAACAAACCCCTGATGAGCAAGCGTGCTAAGATATGATAGATGTGCTGACTTATCCATCCTCATCCATCCACCACCGCATATCCATACTATACAAGGATAACGCTTGTCAGACATATCTTCCGGATATATTAAATCGAGTTTTAAATCCCTGCGACAGTGATCATACCACGAATCCACCTGCGCATATGTAATATCAGACACCTGCACATATTGTGGCTTCGTCACATTAATCTTAAGCTTTTCCTTCATTTAAAAATCCTCCTTACATTTGTAATCCATTTTGAAATACAAAATTAATATCATTTAAAATAAATACTTTATGCCCATTATAATACATCTATTTTCATTTTTAAACAAAAAAAACCTTGAAACAACTATCTTGCTTCAAGGTTTAATAACAGGGGATGAGAGAATCGAACTCCCGCTAAAAGTTTTGGAGACTTCTGTCATACCATTTGACCAATCCCCTATATTTAAATATTATATCAAATATAGAAAAAGGACGCAATAGGAATTACGTCTTATTTTAATATACCTTCAAAACTTCATACAAATTTGATTTTTTTCAATCTACACCGAAAAACTCATCTCGATTC
>OJQX01001243.1_pt1 | contig 11427 bp, 7 predicted proteins | sample 1599031 | NCBI WGS metagenome assembly OJQX01 (sample SAMN03922513, study PRJEB24848) | human gut metagenome | isolation source: stool sample | host: Homo sapiens | place: Germany | collected 2010-02 | reverse complement strand
CCGTCATTGCTCCGCAATGCCACCTCTCCCAAAGGGAGAGGCTTTAGATCACCTGAAACAGGAAAAACTTCAGATAATTCGTCTCCGGCACGCCCCAGAGGATGGGGTGGTCGGGAGCCTGCTGGCGGACTTCGATCTGGCGCAGCTGGCGGTGGGCGTCCTTGGCGGCGGAGCGGAGCATCTTGATGAACAGCTCCTCGGTGGCGAAGTGGGAGCAGCTGGCCGTGGCGAGGTAGCCGCCCCGGGGCAGGAGCTTCATGGCCCGGTAGTTGATCTCCTTGTAGCCGCGCATGGCGTTTTCTACGGTGCGGCGTGCCTTGGTGAAGGCAGGCGGGTCGAGGATGATGAAGTCGTAGGGGTGGCCCTCCTTCTCGAGGCGGGGCAGAAGCTCGAAGGTGTCCTCGCAGAGGAAGTCCATGTTGGTCAAGCCGTTGCGTGCGGCGTTCCGCTGGGCCATGGCGATGGCATCGGCGCTGATGTCTGCCGCCGTGACCCGGGCCGCGCCGCCGCTGGCGGCGTTGAGGGCGAAGCTGCCGGTGTGGGTGAAGCAGTCCAGCACGGTGTGTCCGGCGGCGAGGCGTGCCACGGCCCGGCGGTTGTACTTCTGGTCGAGGAAGAAACCGGTCTTCTGGCCGTTCTCGAAATCGACGTGGTAGTAGACGCCATTCTCGCAGATCTCAGTCTGGGTGGAGGTGGGGTGCGTCTCACCCCGCAGCTCGAACCAGCCCTTGTTCTGCCCGAGGCCCTCCTTGGCGCGCAGAGCCTCATCGTTCCGCTCGTAGATGCCGTCGATGGTCTGGCCGTCGGCCCGCAGCACCTCGGCGAGGAGGGGGAAGAGGAGGGGCTTGAGCTTCTCCATCCCCACGCTGAGGGTCTGGGTGACGAGGATGTTGTTGAAGCGGTCTACGGTCAGGCCCGGGAACTGGTCGGCCTCACCAAAGATGACCCGGCAGGCCGAGAGGTCATCCGGCTCAAGGACGGTCTTGCGGTAGGCCCACGCATACTCCACCCGACGCCGCCAGAAGCTGGCGTCGAAGGTATCGTTGGCGTTGCGGGAGATGAGACGAACGCGGATCTTGCTCTTGAGGGAGACGAAGCCGGTGCCGAGGTAGGCACCCTTGGTGCTCACCACATCGGCGAGGGTGCCGTTCTCCGGCTCGCTCTCGGGGAAGGCGAGGATGTCGTTCTCGTACACCCACGGGTGTCCGCCCACAAGGCTGGCCTCGGCTTTTTTATTTACTTTATAAATGGGGTAGGTGCGGTCTGATTTCATGGAAACTCCTTTTTGTAAGAGTGCTCGCCCGATGGAAGCCCTCTCAGTCACGCCGCAGGCGTGACAGCTCCCCCAAAGGGGGAGCCACTGGCGTGTCGGGTAAGCCTGCACTGGACGAATAAAGTACGATGTTTCGAAAACAGTAGTGCCCTGCTGTCTGGATTCGCGGCAGCTTGACAAGGTGCGCTTGTTTCGAAGCCGCTGCCCTCTGTAGCAAGGCCCGCCCTTTTGCGCATATTGGGCTTTGGACGTCCAGCTCAGAGTTGCCCGGCCTGCCAACGGCTCCCCCTTTGGGGGAGCTGGCGAGCGAATGCGAGACTGAGAGGGCCAACTCACCATTTATAATACCATAAAAGTGTGCTAGAATAAATACAAAAACCGCCGAAAGGAAGGAAAACATCATGGAGATCGAGCGCAAATGGATGGTGACGGGCTGGCCGGAGGGACTGGCGATGGAGGAGGAGTTTGCCATGCGGCAGGGCTACATCAGCGTGCAGCCCACCGTCCGCATCCGGGAAGAGGCCCTCACCGGCGGAAAGACCAGCTATGTCCTCTGCTTCAAGTCGGGCGGCGGGCTGGCCCGGGAGGAGATCGAGCGGGACATCGACGAAGCACTTTTCCGCGACCTTGAGACGAAGATCATTGCGAAGCCCCTCATCCCGAAGCTCCGCCGCAGCTACCGGCTGCCCGACGGCGCGGTGCTGGAGGTGAACCATGTGGACGAGGGCCAGCCCACGGAGTTCTGGTACGCCGAGGTGGAGTACCCCACCGTGGAGGCCGCCCGCAGCTGGCAGCCGGAGGCCGTGGGCCTTGCAGACTACCTCCGGGACGAAGTCACCGACCAGCCCGGCCAGAGCATGGGTGCCTACTGGGTGCAGACCCGGGGCTGAAGGGAAGGAAAATCGGCTTCTCTGGCGGAAAAAATCTGGAAAAGCCTTGGAACTTATGGTATCATTGCTTCATCACGCAGCTTGCGGCCCGGACGGCCCGCTGGGAAAGAAGGAAACAAACACGAAACGACCTAAATTCACGCTGGCAGTCCAGTACAATTCGCCGGTCATCCTGACATTTTTCCTCCTCTCGCTGGGGGCACTGTTTCTGGGCCGGTACACCGGCGGCTGGACCACCACCCATCTGTTCAGCGTCTACCGCTCCTCGCTGAAAGACCCGCTGTTCTATTTCCGGCTCTTCGGCCATGTGCTGGGGCACGGCAGCTGGGACCACTTTATCAACAATATGCTCCTGCTGCTGGTGGTCGGCCCGCCGATGGAGGAAAAGTACGGCAGTCTGCCGCTTCTGAAAGGCATCCTGCTCACGGCCCTCATCTCGGGCGTATTGCAGTGCCTTCTGTTCCCCCGCACGGCCCTGCTGGGGGCGTCGGGCATCGTCTTTATGCTCATCATGCTGGCGTCCCTGTCCGGCTTTTCCGGCGGCATCCCGGTGACCATGCTGCTGGTGGCGGCGCTCTATCTGGGCCAGCAGGTGTATGACATCATCTTTGTGCGGGACAACGTGGCCAACTTCATGCATATCGTCGGCGGCGTGTGCGGCACGGTGTTCGGCTATGTCAATGCAGGCCCGCGCAGGCGGCGCAGGCATTGAGGCACGCTTCGCCCCGGCAAAGAATGGGTTAATTTTATCATTCGAGCGGCTTTGTTGATTGCATTTTGACAGGTCGGGCTTTATTATATCATTTGTACAAATATTGCCGTGTAGATTTTAACAAAATCACCAAAAGTTGTGTATTAGACGGAGGTTGCTTATGAGACGACTGTGCAGCCCATCCCCGGGGATGAAACTGCTGACAAACCATCGTAAAGGAGGTCAGACGCTTTGAACGAACACGAAAAACCACAGATAGACTTTATGCACAAGCTTGCGCGCCAGATCGTAGAGCGCCGCAACCTTGTGTTCCTGTTCGTCGTGCTGGCGACCATTTTCACGGTATTCGCAGTGAAATGGGTCAAGGTCGAGACGGACATGACCACCTATCTGCCCAAGACCTCAGAGACACGTCTGGGTCTGGACATCATGGAGGATCAGTTCACGACCTACGGCTCTGCCGACGTCATGGTGGCCAACATCACCCCCGACGAGGCCGACGCGCTTTCCGATCAGCTCACCGAGCTGAAGGGCGTCCAGATGCTGGACTACGACGACACCACAGACCACTATAATAAGGACTCGGTATCGGCCCTCTACTCCATCACCTTCGACTACCCCGAGGAGGATGACCAGTGCCTTGAGGCCCTCGACCGGGTGAAGGAGTATCTGGCCGACTACGACATCTACGTCTCCACCTCGCTGGGCAACACCCAGCAGGAGACCATTGATGCCGAGGTGCGGGTCATCATGGTGTACGTCGCCGTCATCATTGTGGTGGTGCTGATCTTCACCTCCCAGACCTACGCCGAGGTGCCCGTCCTCATCCTCACCTTCGTGGTGGGCATGATCCTGAACATGGGCACCAACTTCCTGCTGGGCACCATCTCCTTCGTCTCCAACTCGGTGACGAACATCCTGCAGCTGGCCCTGTCGCTGGACTATGCCATCATCTTCTGCAACCACTTTAAAGAAGAGCACCAGACCATGCCGCTGAAGGAAGCTGTCATCGAGTCGCTGAGCAAGAGCATCCCGGAGATCAGCTCCAGCTCCCTGACCACCATCGGCGGTCTGGTGGCCATGCTGTTCATGCAGTTCAAGATCGGCGCGGATATGGCCACCTGCCTCATCAAGGCCATCCTCTTCTCGATGATCTCGGTGTTCGTGGTCATGCCTGGTCTGCTGATGCTCTTCGGCCCCTACATGGACAAGACCAAGCACAAGAACTTCGTGCCGGACATCCCCTTCGTGGGCCGCTTTGCATGGCGTACCCGTAAGATCGTCCCCGCCATCTTCGTGGTGGTCATCCTCATCGCCTACCACTTCTCGAGCCTCTGCCCCTACGCCTACGGCTACGATGTCATCAAGGTGCCCAAGATGAACGAATCCCTCATCGCGGACCAGATGATCGAGGAGAATTTTACGAAATCCAACCTCGTGGCCCTCGTCTACCCTAAGAATGACGACTACAGCGTCGAGAAAAAGATGCTGGAGGAGCTGGAAAGCTACGACGAGATCGACCACACGCAGGGCCTGTCCAACATTGAGGCCCAGGACGGCTATATGCTGGAAGACAAGCTCACCGCCCGCCAGTTCTCCGAGATGGCCGACCTCGACTACGAGGCCGCCCAGCTCGTCTACACCGCCTACGCCATCGAGAACGAGGAGTACGGCCAGATCATCGGCAACTTTGCCTCGTACCGGGTGCCCCTTGTGGATATGTTCCTCTACGTCTGCGACGAGGCCGACACCGGCATCGTCTCCCTCTCGCAGGAGGAACTGGACGACCTCCACGAGGCCCGGGAGAAGATGGAGAGCGCACTGGCTCAGCTGCAGGGCGACAAGTACAACCGCGTCCTCATCTACCTCAGCCCCTCGCTGGAGGCCGGCCAGACGACCTATGAGTTCACCGATACCATCCGCTCCATCGCCCGGAAGTATTACCCGGACGGTGAGCTGTATATGGCCGGTGACGCCACCAACGAGTACGATTTCCAGAAGTCCTTCGCCATCGACAACGTCGTCGTCAGCGTCGTGTCCATCTTCATCGTCCTGCTGGTGCTGCTGTTCACCTTCCAGTCGGTGGGCATGCCCCTGCTGCTCATTGTAGTCATTCAGGGCGCGATCTGGCTCAACTTCTCCTTCCCTTATTTCTCCCACACCAACCTCTACTTCATGGGCTACCTGATCGTCAGCTCTATCCAGATGGGTGCGAACATCGACTACGCCATCGTCATCGGTACCCGCTTCAGCGAGCTGAAGGACAAGATGAATCACGAGCAGGCCATGATCGAGACCATCAACTTTGCCTTCCCCACCATCCTGACCTCCGGCACGATCATGGCCGTGTCGGGCACCCTTATCGGCCAGATGACCTCCGACGCCTGCATCGTGGGCATCGGCCAGTGCCTTGGCCGAGGCACCATCATCTCCATCTTCCTCGTCCTCTTCGTCCTGCCCCAGATCCTGCTGGTTGGCTCTAAAATCGTCGATAAGACGAGCTTCGCCGTGCCCAAGCTGGTGGCACGCAGCAGCGGCAATGGCCGGATGCGGGTCAACGGCATCGTGCAGGGTGAGATCCACGGCTCTGTGGCCGGTACGATGAACGCCATCGTGGACGGTGACGTCCAGCTGACCGTTATCTCGGGCAATGTGGCGCAGGAACTGGATGACAACAGACCGCAGGAGGTGCAGAATGAAGAAGAATAAGCTGCTGCGCCGCCTGACGGCTGCGCTTCTGGCCGCTGTGCTGACGCTGAGCATCGCTCTGCCGGTGTTCGCGTCTGACGACAGCGATACCATTTACATCAACAGCGTCTCGGACCTGCTTTCGCTGGCCAAGAGCTGTGCCTACGATCAGTGGTCGGTGGGCAAGACCGTCGTCCTGCAGCAGGACCTCTCCCTTGAGGGGATGTTCTGGGCGCCCATCCCGTCCTTCAGCGGACAGTTCAAGGGCAACGGCCACACCATCTCCGATCTGACGGTGTCGGGCGAGTACTCCCCGGCGGGTCTCTTCGGCATCGTGGAGGAAAAAGGCTCCATCGAGTCCCTGAGCGTGCGGGGCGTCGTGTCCGTCTCGGACACCAAGGACACCACCACCGGCGGCATCGTGGGCATCAATCACGGCACCCTCATCAGCTGCCAGTTCACCGGCGTCGTCACCGGCGACAGCGAGGTGGGCGGTATCGTGGGCCGCAACGAGGCCGAGGGCACCATCGACCACTGTACCGCCCGGGCCATCGTCACCGGCAAGTCCGCCACCGGCGGCATCACCGGCTACAACCTCGGTGCGATTACCGGCTGTACGAACGTCGGCAGCATCAACACCGAGTATCAGGAGGCCTCGCTGGATACCGATGGCTTCACGGCAAAAATGGTGGATTACATCAACAGTCGGAAGGCCAGCATCGACTCCTCCGACAACAGCGGCAGCTCCACCACCAATGTCGCCACCGATACCGGCGGCATCGCGGGCCGCTCCTCCGGCATGATCCTCACCAGCGTCAACACCGGCACCATCGGCTACGAGCACATCGGCTACAACGTGGGCGGCATCGTGGGCCGCACCGACGGCCTTGTGTCCGGCTGCGTCAATCCTGTCTCTTATACACATCTCCGAGCCCACGAGACAGGCAGCGTCAGATGTGTATAAGAGACAGAATCAGGGCCGTGTGCTGGGCCGCAAGGACGTGGGCGGCATCGCCGGTCAGGCCGAGCCTTACCGGGAGCTGGACCTGTCCAAGGACACCATCCGCCGCCTCCGCTCCGAGTTGGATGTGCTGCGGGGCCTCGTGGACGACACCACCGGCGTCATCGAGAACTCCACCACCAGCATCTCCAATTCCTTCAACGCCATGACCAGCCAGATGGATACCGCTATTGCCACGGCCCGCCAGCTGGACGATCAGGCCAGCGACTACGGCGATGAGGTGGCCGACGAGATCGACCGCGCCTCCACTTTGCTGGCCGATACCCTCACCAAGCTGGAGCCGGTCATGGACACCGGCGAGGACGCCATGACCAAGCTCACCGAAGCCACTGGCAGCCTCAAGTGGGCCATCCGCGAGATGGCTGCGGAGATGCTGATGGCCTCCCGCGCCCTTGCCAAGACCAGCGACAGTCTGGATAAGGTGTCAGACGCCGCCGCAGATAACCGCGACGGCCTGCACGGCATCTCCAACGGCATCAAGAAGCTGCTGGAATCCATCAACACCGGCGACGACACCGCCGCCTCGCAGGCCATCTCCGGCATCCTCTCGGCCTACGACTCCCTCTCCCCGGATACAAAGTCCGATCAGAACCTCAAGACCGGCATCGAGCTGCTGAAGGTGGCCAACTCTGTGGCCAGCGTCTTTACGCTGGGCAGCGGCCTCTCTCCGGCCATGAAGGCCGTCACCGCAGGCATGGGCCTGCTGCGGACGGCATCCCTCCTGTCCAACGACAGTGACATCGCCCGCGCGACCTCTCAGATCGCCAGCGCCATCGGAACCATCTCCACCATCACGACCCAGATGGGCGGCATCGTGGGCAGTGCGGCTAAAGCCGTCTCTGCCGCCGACCATCCCGAGCTGGCGTCGGCCCTGACCAAGACTTCTGACGCCCTGACCGGGATGGGCAGCATCACCGACGACATCATGGGCAGCATCAAGGACTGGGTCGGCGGTCTGGACGGCGCAGACGACATCAAGAGCGGCATCGAAAGGCTGAGAGATGCGTCCGATAAGCTCAGCGATGGCATGGACGACCTGAGCGACTCCATCGACCTGCTCAAGACCGACGCCGCCCTCACCAGCGCAACGCTGGTCCATACCTCTGTGGCGCTGGGCCAGCTGCAGGACGGCCTCGGCGGGCTGACCGACATGATGAGCCAGACCCGCGACATCCTCCACTGGCTCAACCAGCAGGACCCCATCAAGGTGCCCCGTCCCTCGGCGGAGCTGACCAACACCAAGGACTCCCTCTTTGATGCGGTCAGCGGCCTGACCGATAAGATGGAGGACATCAACAGCACCATGCGGGCTTCCAGCGAGCAGCTGACCGCCAAGATGCGGGCTGTGACCGCACAGGTCAGCGTCGTGTCCAACCTGATGCTGGACGCCGTGCAGGAGATCAGCGACCCGGGCAGCAAGACTATCTATGAGGATGAGTCCGAAGACCTCATCGCCGCCCAGTCCGACGGCAAGATCGAGAACAGCATCAACCGGGGCACCATCGACGCCGACATGAACGTGGGCGGCATCGCCGGCACCATGGGCGTCGAGAACCTGCTGGACCCCGAGGAGGACAATAAGGACGAGGGAACCTCGCTCCTGCGCACCTCCTACACCGTCAGCGCCGTCCTCATCGGCAACACCAACGAGGGCAGCGTCACCGCCAAGAAGGACATGGTCGGCGGCATCGTGGGTCAGGAGGAGCTGGGCCTTGTGACGGCCTGCGAGTCCTACGGCGACGTCACTGGCGTCAATCAGGTGGGCGGCATCGCTGGTGCGGCCAGCGCAAAGCTCCGCAGCAACTGGGCAAAATGCGCCCTCAGCGGTGAGAAGTACGTCGGCGGCATCGTGGGTCAGGGCAGCGACAGCGACCTCACCGACGGCAGCCTTATCGCCATCAACAACCGCGCCCTCGTCTCGGTGCTGGCAGGCCAGCAGTATGTGGGCGCCATCTCCGGCGGTCAGGACGGCAGCTTCGTGGGCAACCTCTTCGTCTCCGACGACCTGCAGGGCATCGACCGCCTGAGCCGGGCCGGTCAGGCCGAGCCGGTCACTTATGAGACCCTGCTCGCGCAGGAAGGTCTGCCCACGGCCTTCCGCAAGCTGAACCTCGTCTTCAAGGCTGACGGCCACACCATCAAGAAGATCAGCTTCGACTACGGCGCGTCCTTCACGGAGGCCGACTACCCGGAGATCCCCCAGAAGGAGGGCTACTACGCCGAGTGGAGCACCCCCGTGCTGGATGCCCTCCACACCGACACCGTAGTGAATGTGGAGTACACCTCCTACATCCCGGCGCTGGGTAGCAGCGTGACCCGTGAGAACGGTCGCCCGGTCTTCTATGTGGACGGCTTCTTCGGCGGCTCCAACGCGGTGCAGGTCACCCAGCAGGACATCACAGCCGACGTCCATGGCGTCACCGAGCAGTGGCTGCTGGAGTTCACCGACGACGGCAACGAGACCCATCAGATCCGCTACCTGACCCCGGGCAAGGCCGAGGGCAAGGTCTACGTCAAGCAGGCCGACGGCAGCTGGCAGCGAGTGGAGACGGGCAGCTTCGGCAGCTACACCACCTTCACCGTCACCGGCACCGAAGTGGAAGTGGCCTTTGTGCCCAGCAAACTTCCCGTCTGGGCGTTCTGCGCCGGCGGCGCGGCCCTGCTGGTGCTGCTCCTGCTGCTGGCAAAGCGCATTCGCAGCAAGCGCGGCCCCAAGGGCGGCAAGCCCGAAAAGGAGAAAGCGCCCCGCAAGGAGAAAAAGGGCGGAAAAGCAGCAGTGGACGCCTCCGCGCCCGCCGATGAGCTGGATACGCCCATCTCCGAGACCGATGTCCCGTAAGAGATAAAAGCAAAGCAGGCCTCCGCCCGGAAGGGCAGAGGCCTGCTTTTTTGCATGATTGGGGAGGTTGTACGAAGGTGGGCTTTGCCGTTGCGCAGGCTCTCCCAAAGGGAGAGGCTTTATGCTTCCGGCATCGCCTTCACTTCATTCAGGAAAGCCTCGATCTTATCCAGCTGATTCTCCGCCACGGCGCGGCCGGTATCGTAGACCCGGCGCAGCTGGGCGGGGTCGCGCTCCATAGCGCCGATCTCCAGCGGGATAGGCGGGCGGATGACAAAGTCTCTGCCGGTGGATTCCTGCATAGCGATGTAGGAGGCTCGGAGATGTGTATAAGAGACAGATGTAGGAGAGCGTCTCATTGTACCGCTCGTGGCGGTCGGCCACCGCCGCCACGAAGGCAGGGTGGCGCAGATACCGCGCCCGGATGGCAGGAAGGAAGGGATTCTTCTTTTTTACGAAGCCTTTGGGCTGGGTCAGGATGATGATGTTGCGCTTGTAGCCCAGACTCTCGAAGAAGCGGACGGGGATGGAGTCAGCTACGCCGCCGTCCAGAAGGGCATAGTGGCCGATCCGGACGGCCTTGGCGGCCAGCGGCATGGACGCCGAGGCCTCCATCCAGCGCACGTCCTCGGCATCGCCGGTGCGGCACTTGTGGTAGATGGGTTCTCCGGTGCGAAGGTCGGTGCAGACGACGAAAAAGTCCATCGGTGAGGCGCGGAAAGCCTCCTCGTCGAAGGGGTCGAGTTTTTCCGGCACGATGTGGTAGCAGAAATCCTCGCTATAGAGATTGCCGGTGCGCAGCAGGTTGCCGAAGCTGGCATATCGCTTGTCGTCGCAATACTCGGTGTTGTAGCGGATGACGCGCCCGATCTGATGAGACTTGAAGTTGCAGCCGAACACTGCACCGGCGGATACCCCGATGGTGCCGTCGGTGGTGAGGCCGTGCTCCATGAGAACATCGAGGACGCCTGCGGTGAACATCCCGCGCATGGCACCGCCCTCTAATACTAGCCCTGTTTTCATATGGTGACTCCTTTTTTCTGGCGCGGCCCCCACAGGCCGCAGCAGCCGTTTCCGGTTGCTACCAGTATACTCGATTTTGCGCAGAAAACAAGAGAAAACGGAAGAAATCTGTCCCCGGATGGACGCGCCCCAGAGCACGGGAAAGGGCAAAGTCGTACTTTTAACGCAAAGCGCTGAAAAAACCGGGGAGAAGAGGCGAAATTTGGGCAGAAAGGGCCTTGCCAACAGGGGCGGCTTCCGGTATACTGATATGAAATATCGACCGTTTTGTGACAGGAGATCAGGGAGGAAGAGACAGAACATGAAAATGCTGGAAGACCGCATCCGCAAAGACGGCATCGTCCGCGAAGGCAACGTGCTGAAGGTGGACAGCTTCATCAACCACCAGATGGACATCCCGCTGTTCCGGGAGATGGCCAAGGAGTGGAAGCGCCTGTTTGCGGGCAAGCCCATCAACAAGGTGCTCACCATCGAGGCCAGCGGCATCGGCATCGCGGCTGTGGTGGCCAGCGAGTTCAACGTGCCGGTGGTGTTCGCCAAGAAGTCTATGAGCATCAACCTCGACTACGACAACTACGAGACGAAGATCCAGTCCTTCACCCACAAGAAAATTTACAACGTCATCGTCTCCAAGAAGTTCCTCACCCCGGAGGATCACGTCCTCATCATCGACGACTTCCTTGCCAACGGCTGTGCCCTGATGGGTCTGCTGGAGCTGACCGAGAAGGCCGGTGCCGCCGTGGAGGGCATCGGCATCGCCGTCGAGAAGGGCTTCCAGCAGGGCGGCGAGCTGATCCGCAGCAAGGGCATCCAGCTGGAGAGCCTCGCCATCGTCGATGCCATGGACAGCGCCACCGGCGAGATCACCTTCCGCGACCAGCCGCAGCAGAGCTAAAAAAGCATTGCACTTTCGTGAAAAACATGATATAATATAGGTGAGAAACTGTCTCTTATACACATCTCCGAGCCCACGAGACAGGC
>OJQX01001225.1_pt1 | contig 11548 bp, 9 predicted proteins | sample 1599031 | NCBI WGS metagenome assembly OJQX01 (sample SAMN03922513, study PRJEB24848) | human gut metagenome | isolation source: stool sample | host: Homo sapiens | place: Germany | collected 2010-02 | reverse complement strand
AAGCCAAATATGAGCTCTATCAGATGATGGAGGATAAATACAACGAATTAATATCAGAGGGCAAGTCTGACAACGAAGCCATAGGCATAGTCATATCAGAGTTTGGAAACCTTGACGAGCTCGCCGACTCACTCGGCATCAAGAGCTTCGTGGATCCCAGCCAGGCAATGCCTGCTGCCAAAACACTCTCCCGTGAGACTGCTGCCACATTCCTAAGGGATTCAGCAAAACAGGCATATCTCAGAGCATTTGGAGTGCTTCTTTGCATAATCGCAAGCCTTGGACCGATATTCAGCGAATGCATTCCGCGTTCACTCGCTTCACCTGACGCATCTGATGCAATCGGCATTACCTTCCTGTTCCTGTGTGTCGCAGTGGCAGTCGGCTTCTTTATTTTTTCAGGCTCTATCTCATCCAAGTGGAGCTACCTGAAGCAAGAGCCTTACTGCATAGATTTTGAGACGGCAAACTGGGTCATCGAGCGAAAGGAAAGCTACCGCTCCACACATGCGATACTTTTAACGGTGGGTATCATGCTCTGCATACTCTGCGCAGTGCCGGCAATCATAATCAGCTCACTGAACACCAAAAGCACCTTCGCAGACTCACTTTCAGGCGGACTCGTGCTCGTGTTTATAGCAATCGGTGTATTCATGATAGTATTCACAAACATGAAGAAATCAAGCTTTGACAAGCTTCTTTCCCTGAACGGAGCACAGACTATGGGCGGTAATTTTGCCAATTCACACGATGGCAAGGTGCACTATGAAAACCCTGTTGTGGCTGCAATCATGTCAGTCTACTGGTCAACTGTCACATGCATCTATCTATGCTGGAGCTTTATTACCTTTGACTGGGGTATCACATGGATTATCTGGCCAATAGCTGCAATCATCAATTCGCTGGTGGAAAATCTGCTCGGCGATAAACATGGAAATTAATGGAAACCAAGACAATCAAAAATGTGTGTAGCATATTTTGAATAATCACAAAACAAATTATGCAACAAGATAATTCAGAAATGGAGACAAGTCATGAAAAAAAATATATATCTAATAATAATTACAATAATTACTGTGGTCTGCATCATCGCCGGGAGTCTCTACCATATCGGGGGCTTTGCCCTAGGCCTGTTTGACAATCTGATTCCGCGCTCAGACAAGTCTCTCGGAAACGTATGCACAGAGGAGCTTTCAGTCGATGAATTTTCAAACCTGGTATTTGATACAACCATATCGAACATCAACGTGAAAACCGGTGACAGCTACATGGTCTCATACAAATGCAACAAGCGTCTGGTTCCAAAGGTTAAGAGCACAGGCGATACCCTCACAATATCACAGAGCAATGGAGCCAACTACAAAAGAAACACCACAAGTGAAATCACTGTTACCATTCCTGAGGGCGCAGCATTGAACAAGCTATCCCTTGATACCGGTGTAGGCGAGGTAAACCTTAATTCCCTGACCGCAGCCGATGCAGAATTTGACACCGGCATAGGCGATTTATATGTTACAGACTGCAGCTTCGCCACATGTGATGTGGATGGCGGAACCGGCAATCTTAGCTTTGAAAACTGTGCCTTTGACGAAATGGATATCGACGGCGGTACAGGTAACATCACTGTGACATCCTCACAGTCACTTGACGGCTACATGATGGACCTGGACTCAGGTACAGGCGATATCACAATCAACGGCAATGACTATGATGATGAGTATGAGGTAAATGAGCATGCCAAAAAGCACCTGGTTATCGACTCAGGGCTTGGGGATATTGTGGTGAAATATTAATACCATATCATCCGATAAATGTAAGCGCAAAATAATTCGACGGATTGCAACAAGTTAATTATCAACTCATAATAAGTATCAGGAAATGCTAGTATTTTACTATACTTATGTTTGCTAGATGCTGGCATTTTACTCTAATTATTATGAGGTGACGTAAAAGCTATGAGAGCACCAAGAGTACCAGTCGAAGAACAATACCGCCTGATCATGGAATGCCGCAAAAGCGGACTGTCTGATCATCAGTGGTGTTTAAACAATGACATTAATCCAGGCACCTTTTACAACTGGGTTAAGCGTCTCCGCAAGAATAGCTTCGGAGATGAATCTGCGTATTTCAAACGAAACGGATCAACTGCTTCTTGCTAAAACAATCCAGATACTTGCGGAGCTTTCATGCTAGGCAATATAACAGCTGCCGGCGAGCTTTATATTGTGACAGGGTAAAGGCACTTCTATGGGAAAACGATGGCTTTGTACTCCTGTATAAACGAATGGAAGTAAAAGGCAGGTTCCGCTGGCCACGTTCAAGCCAGGAAGTGCGTCAGCTTACAAGGCAGCAATTCGATTGGCTTATGTCAGGTCTTGAAATCGAACAGCCCAAAGCATCTCGCTCCTTAACAGACTTATGTAATCATCATGAAATCTCGCAAAACTTATACTACTATTTTTCTTTACAATTGCTAAATTCTGTCTTTCTGCTATTTCATAAAACAACTCACTATTCGATAAATTCTTAATGTCCCTATTTTTTGAAGAACTCTTGATTCTCTCAAACACATTTTTTGGATAATTACTTTCCGGATTGTTATCATTTCCCCATAAAAGCTCGACATTATGCGGATTATATTCTATTTTATTCACTTGAAAAAAATCTCTTATATTTTCCCCATCTGCCAATATCCAATTCTCAATCATGCGACAAGGAATCATTGGAATATAATTATCACAATTATACATCCCCTCTTTTACCTCGCCATATACCTCTTTATATCTGTTTTCTAATTGATGCACATTACTGTTTTGTTCTCCTGCGTTCCTATCCGCATCACAATAATACACACCATAATTTAATTGCTTTTCCTTACACTTGATATAAAATCTTCTTGCCGGAATTGCTTTACCATCTAATCCATTAAGATGCCTACGTTGCAATTTAATCTTCTGCACTTCTGCACGCTCAATCATCTCAAAATCAAGCTCAATATTTTGCTCTTCCGCAATCCTTCTCAAGTACACCTGAACAGGGCCATCAATCCAATGTCCCGGATTACCATAATCCACCTTTCCGTAATCAGTTGGTCCTTCTCCTGTAACCGCTATTCTCATATTTTATCCCCTTAATTTTGTTTTAAAAATATATCAGCTATCTCCTTTTGAGACATATTAAGCAAAATTTCTCCCGGATACATATACTCCAATTTATCTCGGATTTCTTTTGAATCAAATAAATTATCTGCCCTTGTACTTCCATTTTGATCCCTGTATAAGAGAACTATCTGCTCCGGCTTTACATAATCAAGGAATACTGTACTATGTGTTGTCAATACAAGTTGATGCCTGCTTTCCTCATATATTTCTGACAAAACATCTATCATAGCCTCTGCATAATCACTATTAATTCCATTTTCCACTTCATCAAGTAAAAATATCGCATTTGCAGGCTCTATTTCACTTATAGCAATAAAAGCAAGTACTCTTAAAATACCATCACTAATTTCCTTTGATGAAAACTCAACATCACCTGTATCATAATGTTCCTTTACATTTATCAGAGTCCATCCCGGTTTTCCCTTTACCGATGCACTTACATCACTAATCCTAGCACCCATAATCCGTTTTAATTTACTCATAAAATTATTTTTCTGTTCTGCGGACATCTGTCTGATAAATGATGGGAGATTCTTTCCTGTCTCTCCAATATTCTTTACAACACCTCGGCTGGAAAGCCTCATATTATCCGGCGCCAGCATCTCAAACGACTCAGAATTATCAAAAAAAGCAACCAGTCTATTTAAACGGCTATCTACTCCATGCAAATGCTGGATTACTTTAAGACAGGAACTTGTAATCACAAAATTCGGCATTATTGATAGCTCTCCTTTATCCCCTTTAATCCGGCCTCCAGCAGATGCTTTATATTGTACTAATGTCTCTTTTGTATCTAAATCTACAATCTCTTCCGAAACAAGATGCAATTGATTTTTGGCCACATTGGGCTGTAATACCATTCCCCATTTAAGTGTCGTATTAACCGGTTCCTCCAACACAACCTCTACTCCAAATGAAATACGGGCTGTCCCTGAGCGTATAAACTTTGAACGAATATTATCAACCGTCCAGCCTCGCCTCTCCAATAAAACTGAAAAGTCATCGTTAACACATCCGCATACAAAGTCAATTGCCTGTAAAATTGAACTTTTTCCTGTAGCATTATTTCCAACAATTACAGTCATTGGTTGCAAATTTATTGACAAATTATTTAATGATTTAAAATTATCTACATTAAAGGTCTTAATCATACTTCCCCCTATATTGACTATATAATAAAGTCCGCTATATAAAATCTTATTTTAGTATAGCGGACTTTATTGAAAAATACAATTAATTCAGTTTAATTTAATTTTCTCTATTAACCGGCTCCTTAATGATTCATCCGTCAAGCACAATATTAAAAAATAACTGTATTAAACCTCCGCAACATCCATCATATATCTGATTTTATCAACCATATTATGCTCTGTCAGGACACGCTCCCTACCTTTCCTCGCAATTTTGCCTCTCAGTTCCTGATTGCTGAGATAAAAATTACACTTTTCAACAGCATCCTCCAGACTCTCATACACAACCATTTCTTCCCCATAAGAAAAGAGTTCCACTAGCTCCTGCTGATAATTGGAGAGTAAAAAACCACCACTTGCCAAAATATCAAATGCTCTCTGTGGAACACCTGATTGAATGCCCTTGACACTAATATTCAGATTGATATCTGACGCTGCAAAAACATATGGCATCTCTCTATAATAATCAACCGGTCCCATACACTGCACTCCCCGTAAAACAGAATAATCCTGTCTTGAATAAAGCTTTGTATCAAATCTGCTTCCAAGCAAATTTAAAAGCAGCAAACGCTCCCTACGGCTTGTTTCCTGATCAAGGACATGCACCAGAGCTGCCTTATCAAGCTGAAATTTTGTATCAGGCTGAAGCTCCTTAAAGTGCTTATTCATAGCTTCCACAAAACGCTTGTCTATAACATCATTCAAAATATAAGCTCCATATAACTGTAGCTGCGAATTAATAACTGCATCCATATAGCCCTTTGCATAATCTGTGGAAATCTCTGTGATGGCCGGATACTGTCCCTCATACAAACTGCCTATAAAGCTGACCTGAGAACCATATTTTGAACGCTGCTCAGATGACAGTCTTATATTTTCATACCGCTTTGCATTGATACCAAGCGGTAAATGATAAACGGTATCGAATCCCTGATTCCTATACGCCTGTGCCTGGATTCTGTCAAAACAAAACACATAGTTACAAGGATTTCCAAGTGTTTTCTCAATGTCACGCACATTAAAAGGACAGTCATAGCCCCAGGAAATGTACTTAATATTATTTGCATGCCATAAAAATGAGTGTAAACGATAAAACTAAACTTGAAGCATACGAGGAACTCATTGCCGGTCTGCAGCGTGAAAATAAAATCCAGAACCAGCTTATTGAGGCACAGTCCACAATGATCCAGACGCTTGAGGAACATAATGCAGAACTGGAAAAATTATCAGTGAATTGTCCAATGTTTAAATGAAAGGTGACGCCATGAACTGTCAGAATATGTGGCTCTGCTGCACAAGAATATTCACACAATCTTTATAAAGATAACAACATACAAAAAAAGTTGCAACTGTTGCATAGCATTCCATAATAGCATTCTTATTGAACGCTTACGTTTCTTCATAGGCTTATATTAGTTTGTCCCCTTTTTATTTGGTGAATATGTAAGATTTCCTCATCACTACAATCTAGCACATCACATATATTTGTCAAAATATTTTCACCCATATTCTGCACAAATTTATTATCAAAACGTTTTATATCTGCGACTGTATCAAATTCTAAAAATGCATTTTTAGGATATTTCTTAATAAAGATATCAAGACATGACAAATGTCTAATATAAAAATCATCAATCTTCATATCATAGATACTCGGATAATCATATTCCCTATCCATTAATTCTAGAAATTTCTGTGCACAATTTGTATCAAAATACATTTCTCCCATCTGATACCAGCAATTAGCATCTCCAAGATAATACTGCTTTATCAGTCCTTTTTTATCAAAATTTATTACATATTCGTCAATATATTTTTCAGAATACATACCCGCAAAATAAGATTCATAAACATATGTTTCAAAACCATTTACATTTAGATAATTATCTGAATAGCATATATAACTATTACCGAAATATTTCTTTGCAGCATAAACAGATGACAAATTATTTCTAACAGTGTATTCCGTGTTAATTATAAGTTTTACACCGTATTTCTTTTCTAAATAAAAAAACAATTCCTTCTTATAACCTACAACAACATATATTTCCGTAATACCTTTATCAAGCAACTGCTTAATTTGACGTTCTATCAAGATTTCCCCTTTGATAATAAAAAGTCCTTTAGGACGTTCATATGAAAGAGGCGCACAACGTGATGCAAATCCTGCCGCAAGAATAATAGCATTTTTTACTTTATATGGTTCTAATGCAGAATACCCATTTACAGTAATTTTTCTATCCTCCGATAAATAAGATTGTCTCTTTAAAAAAGAAATCAAATAATTAATTTCCGTCATTGATAAATCCAATGATTCTGCTATTTTTTTCTCCGATACATTTGGATTTTTAACCAAATAATACAATATGTTAAATTCTTCTTTTGATAACATAAAACTTAAATCTCCTTATTTCTTCTTTTTTAGGCATTTTATAAATGCCTTAACCCATTGATTTCACTGTGTTTTTGTGATTAATTTATATAAATTTTCTCTCCAAAAGTGGTCAAATAAAGGTAGCAACTCCAATATATTTCACCATCTTAAGGAGGAGAAAATTTATGACTACTAAATACCATCAGATTTCTTTTAACGACATTTTTTCAGACTGTCAAAACAAACTCATTACTTCTATTGTTTCTCAACCTCTGCAAAGAACTACGGGATTTCTGCGATTTTTTCAAAGTCCCTGATGCTTCTTTAATGTCTCGCTTTAAGCACGATTTTGAATCTTACATTGAGCTGATGTTCCAACGCATGGTTGATTATACAGAACCAATCTGTCAGTCTATTGATTCCTCTTTAGCTCAGATGCTTACCTTTGATACTTCTGGCATAGAGCTTTATGTTACGGAAAACAATCCCAAAACCTTAAATGCACTTATCAAAAAACTTAAGGCTTTTTACAAAGATAAACCTGATGTCGCTCCTTACAAGATGGCTTATGGACTTATGCCTTCACAGGCTGCCACCTGCCCGGATGCCAAGCAGATGTATATCAACGGACACTTTTGTTACGCTGACAAATTCGCAATCCTCACAAATGGATTAGGCATTGTCCGACACATATCATTTGTTGATGATGCTGACTTTAAAGCTGCACATCCTGACCTTGTCGTTGAAAAGAAAACCGATTCTCCTGATGAAGATAAGTCGGTAGGTGATGCTTCTTCATTAGTTCCTGTTTTACAGGATTTCTTTTCGCTCCACCCCGATTTTCATTCTGATACCTTTCTTGGCGACTCTGCTTTTGATTCGGCCGATTTGTATGGAAAACTTTTTCATGACTTTCACTTTTCCAAAGCGCTTATTCCTTACAATCCTCGAAATAAAAGTTCTTTAAAAAAAGTTGGTTACAATGCATATGGTTATCCAACCTGTCATAACGATGCCTCACTTGCAATGAAATACTGTGGCAGTACCAAAAAGAAGGGGAGTGCAGACCGTATCAAATGGATCTGGCCTAAAGTTCATTACCATCATGGTTTGGTCTGTGACTGCGATAAACCGTGCAGCTCTGCTAAAAATGGCAGAACCACTTATACTTATGAAAACATGGATTTACGTATGTTCCCCGATATCCAGCTTGACACAAAAGAATGGAATGTCACTTATAAAATACCAGCTATCGTAGAACATGCTATTAACTATTTTAAAATAAATATGTGTATTGCTGGAAGAAAAACAATAAATCATACCACCACAAAATCAGATGATTTATGTCAATTCAGAAACACTTCTGAATACTGACCCTTTTTCTCTCCTTATATAGGGGAGAGTTATATACAGGAACTGATAAAATCATTTATCAATTACCTAAAACATATTGAGCAATATTTCTCCCGGATACATCCAGCCTTTTCCATCACAATCTCAAGCTCATAAAGTCCTTCACCAAAACAGTTCCCTTAATCTCAGCTCCATCTCCTGTATTATAAACTTCTGTATCCCTAACTCCTTCAAGCCTTCGCTCTATCCATTTCCTGTAAATGTCCAAATTTTTGCTAGTATACACCATCCCACCTGTATTGCTTCTAATATGACGCAATCCATCTGTATTCTCTATCCTGCGTCCCTCGCCCGAAGCATGAGAATAACCGCCAGTATAGGCTAAATCAACACCCACAAAAATAATTTTTCTTGCTCCAAAACGCAGAGCAATGTCCAATGCCGTTGTGGTCACGGAACCACCTGTCTCAAAAAGTGTTGCACCAATCTCTTCTGCTTTTATCTCTGCGTGAACATATCCACTTTGATATGCCACATAGATTGGACCATTATAATAATCAATTACTGATGATGAAGCCGTTGAAAGGAGAATCATAGGAATATTCTTCAGGTTCACTCCATCAATTTGTTTATACATAAGCGGCTGTGGATCTGTTATGATAACTGCATCCGGAATAATTCCTTCATTGACAAGCTTTCTTGTGATATGACCTGTAGCAAATACGGTTATTTTATCTCTACATTTTTTTATTGAAGTCAACTGTGAATCAACCGATGGACCTGCTCCCACTATCACCACTGCTTTATCTTTGAATATATCTTTCAATTCACCACACTCCGGTAAATTCAATTTGGAAATCACCTCAAAGTTAGAATCAAGCAAACCACCTTGTTCTCTCATGCTGCTCGTTGTAACAAAGAAATCTTCAAGCAACTGTCTGGTTTGTGCGTCTTCTATCATTTTGATGGCAGGATAATGTACTAATAACTCTGCATTTTTCATTTCTGCAAACCGCCCGCTAAGCTCGCTGACAAGCTGCTTCAGGTCATCGTTATAAACCACTCGCATCCTGCCGTTTGCAATATACGTTGTCCAGTCAATATATGTAAATGCCATATGAAGCAAATAGATATTGCTCTCAAATACATGCACCCTTGCCGACTGATGTCTGTTCAAAAGCTCCAGCACATGGTATCCAAGCTCCATTCCAAAAACCATATACTCCTCTGCCTGCTTTAAACTATCTGCCAAAAGCCTTGCTTCCCTCTCAGGATTAACAGAGCTGTGGAGATAAAACGACTGTCCATTTGCAAAAGCCTGAGCGGTAGGCTGTCCATTAATTGCCAGACTTAATGTAAGCTTATCAGACAACAAGGAGTTCTTTCCCTCATCCTCGTTTTCTTTATCCAACACCCTATATAAAGAAAAATCATATTGTTTTAAAGCTATCATATTTCTCTCAAAAAAATCAGGAACCTGAACCAAGTCACGTTCCTGAAAAGCAATCTGAATCTTCTGCAATAAAGGCAGCAAATCACCTTCTATAATATCCGCCTGTAAAAAATAATCACAATTGTCCTGTGCGTCAAGTAATGCCGGCAAAATAAGCTGCAGCTCATCTGCCAGCTCCTTAAAATCTTCCTGTGAAAATATATATCCGGCAACAGTATCTAAATTCCCAAGCAGTTTTATCAGCTTGCTTGTTGCAATGTAGAAATTCTGTTTTCTAAAGCTCTCGACTATCTCATAAGAAAGCTTAATACTCTGCTGATTATTATAGAATAACTTTATATCCATCATTCTATTCCTCGCACAAACTCTTCAAGGTATCAATAACATAATCCTGCTGCTCAGATGTCAATCCCGGATACAAAGGCAGACTAATAATATGAGAATAAATCTCCTCCGCATTAGCACAATGCACATTCTCATATCCATGCTCCTGATAATACGGATGCATATAAACAGGAATATAATGTACATTCACTCCGATTCCCTTTTCACGCATTTTCTCAAAAACCTGTCTTCTATCACAATTTTTCACCTGAACTATGTACAGATGCCAACCACTTTCCGTATCCGAAAGCTGATAAGGTGTGATAATATTGTCACAATCCGCAAAGGCCTCATTATAATGTGCAACAATTTCCTTTCGGAGTGCTAAAAATCTGTCCAGCTTCTTCATCTGACTACAGCCTAAGGCACACTGGATATCAGTTATCCTGTAATTGTAGCCCAAATCAAACTGCTGATAAAACCACGGTCCATCATTCCTTGTCATCATAGAATCATCTCTTGTAATGCCATGACTGCGGAAAAGAATCATCTTTTTATAAAAGTCCTCATTGTCAGTGACTATCATACCACCCTCGCCTGTGGTAATCGGCTTCACCGGATGGAAGCTGAATGTAGTCATATCAGACATACTACCTACCTTCTTGCCCTTGTAAACAGAGCCAAGTGCATGCGCTCCGTCCTCGATTACAATAAGTCCATGCTCACGCGCAATGCTGTGTATAGCATCCATATCACAAGGCTGACCAGCTAAATGAACAGCTATGATTGCCTTTGTCCTGTCAGTAATCTTTCTTTGAATATCCTCTGGGTCTATATTGTAAGTCTTCGGATCAACATCAGCAAATACAGGTGTACCGCCACAATACAGTACACAGTTTGCAGATGCTGCAAACGTAAGCGGTGTGGTAATAACCTCATCTCCCGGTCCAATCCCTGCCGCAAAGCAAGCTGCATGAAGAGCAGATGTGCCGTTTGAAATGGCAACTGCATATTTAGCTCCAACATAATCAGCCACAGTCTGCTCAAATTCTGCAATCTTTGGTCCTGTTGTAAGGAAATCTGATTGGAGGACATCTACAACTGCCTGAATGTCATCTTGATCTATTGTTTGTTTTCCGTATGGTATCATATATCTACACTCCCTATAAAAAATAAGCTAAAGATATTATAGCCTATCCCTGGCTTATTGAAAAGATTCTTATAATATTTATTTCTCCAATATGATGCAACTAATTCGGATTATTAACTCAAACTTCGCACATAAATTTTAGCTATGCACCTTGAAAATTCAATATCTGGCAGTTATTCAGTTGTCAATGTTCATACTTTATGTAGCTTGCAGTCGTATTTTCAACATAACTGGAAGTGTATTCATAAATGCACTCTCCAATTTGTTGATTTTTTCGTCTGAAAGTTCAATGTTATCTGAAAGTATTGTTGTGAAACGGATCCAGTTGATCTGAATCATCTTCATAAAACGATACACCATATCCTTTGCAAAAGCAAGAGTGTTCCGTTCTGTGATCAGATTCATATACATGCTTCTGTTAGAAAAGATCAGAAGGAACAGATACTGGAAGATTTCCATTATAGGAACGCCTTTCTTTTTGTAGGCATTGGACGCTTTCAAAGCGGAAGAAACATGAAATCTCGTAAAAAATCTTTTGACACC
>OJQX01001218.1_pt1 | contig 11589 bp, 11 predicted proteins | sample 1599031 | NCBI WGS metagenome assembly OJQX01 (sample SAMN03922513, study PRJEB24848) | human gut metagenome | isolation source: stool sample | host: Homo sapiens | place: Germany | collected 2010-02 | reverse complement strand
CGCCGGGCCCGCCGCTTCGGCAAATATCTGGCCTGTGCCCACGGGCAGGACGCCGTGTCTCTGAAAAAGCTGGCCGACACGGCGGAGGTCCCCCAGCGGAAGGTGGAAAGGGACCTGGAGATCATGATCGAAAAGGGCCTCTGGGGCAAGAACGCCTATGTGGACCTGAGCAGCGATATGCTGTTCCGCTCTCCGGAGGCGGCGGAGGCATACTTTGCCCCGCGGCAGACCGCCCAGGAGCCGGCCCCGGCGGAGCAGGGCTATTCCGGTATCCTGCGGGAGATCCGCCGGGCCAATGACCGCATTGCCGACCCTGTCCTCAGCCAGAAGATCGACCGGCTGGAGGAGGTGGCGGGGAAGATTTTCCGCATCATCGAAAAGGAGCCCGCCAAAAAGGGCAAGGCCGGCACCTTCCTGAACTACTATCTGCCCACCACCCAGAAGCTGTTGAATTCCTACGCCGAGTTTGAGGAGGCCGGGGTCAGCGGCGAGAATCTCAACCAGGCCAAGGCCAAAATCCAGAGCACCATGGACAGCATCGTGGCGGGCTTTGAGCGGCAGTTGGATGAGCTGTACCGCGCCGACGCCATGGACATCGACAGCGATATCCGGGTCATGGAAACCATGCTCCGCCGGGACAGCGCCACCGTGGCCGACGATTTCGGCCTGGGCGGCACGGCGGTGCAGCAGCAGGACGAATGAAGGAGAGACTCCCTATGAAACGAATTTTTGCTTTGATTTTAGCGCTGTGTATGACCTTTTCCCTGTTTGCCTGCGGCAAAAAGCAGACGGAGGTGGCCCCCGGCGGAGATAGTCCCACGGTGACCCCCGGGGCCACGGACCCGGGAAGCGGCCCGGCGGAAAATCCCGGCGGCAGCGCCGGTGTGCCCGGCGGTGCAGGCAGTACCGGAAATGCCGGAAACGGCGGAAATACCACCGGCAGTACCGGCAGCGGCTGGGCCGGTACCCGGGTGGCGGTGATCTATTTCTCCTGCACCGGCAACACCCGGACGGTGGCAGAGCGCATCCGCGACCTGACCGGGGCGGATCTGATCGAGCTGGTGCCGGAGCAGCCCTATACCAGCCAGGATCTGGACTACAACGACGAGAGCTGCCGGGCCAATCAGGAGCAAAAGGACCCCGCGGCCCGGCCCCGGATCGCGGGCCAGCCGCTGGATCTGTCCCAGTATGGCACCATCTATCTGGGCTATCCCATCTGGCAGGGCACCGCACCACGGATCATCAACACGTTCCTGGACAGCTATGACCTGACCGGGAAAACCATCCGGCCCTTCTGCACCAGCGGCAGCAGCGGCATCGAGACCTCCGTGGCGGATATCCGGGCGGCTGCGCCCGGGGTGGACGTAACGGCGGGCCTGCGCATCGCCGACCCCGACGGCAGCGATGTGAAGGCCTGGACGCTGGGTTAATAAACAAGAGGAGTCCGGCGCGTGCCGGGCTCCTTTAACCTATAAAAACCCGCCTGCCGGAACCCCGGCGGGCGGGCTGCTGCAATGTCAGGACAGGCTTTTGAAAAGCTCCTCCAGGTCGGACTGACGGTAGATCACGGCTTTCTGGTTCTGATTGGCCTGGACCACGGCGTTCGACAGAACGGGATCCGTCTGGGCGATGCGGGCCGTCAGCTGCGTCAGCTCCTGGGCGGTCAGCGTGGTCCTGCCGGGTGTAAGAGTATCCTGAGCGCTCATAGTCCCGAAGCTGTCCAGAAAATACCGGTGGCCGTTTTCATCATACACGGCATACAGTACCGTATTGTAATCGGTGATGGGGTGATATTTTTCCCCGCTGCCGTCATAATCCTTCAGGAAAACCAAAAGCTCGGTTCCGTTTATAAACAAGGGGTAGTTGGGAGAGGATGCCTCTGAGCAGCCGCCCTGCACCAGGGTAAAATGCCGGGGAAGGTCCCCTTTATAAGACTCCTGAACGTCCGCGTCGAAGAACGTGACCCAGTTGTGCAGGTCCTCTCCCTGCCAGTCGCCCACCGTGACACGGGCCACGGCATCTGCCGCCTGAAAGGCGTCGGAAATGGAATAATAGCGCTCAAACATGGACCGGATCTGCATCTCCCCCCACCGGCTGGGGGGCAGAACGGGCTCGTGGGCCGCGCAGGCGGTTGCGGACAGCAGCAGAACCGCCGCCAGAACAAAAGAAATCCCTGGCCGCAAAAATGATCTGTTCACGGTGAACCTTCCTCTCTTTATGTATAATCGGCGGACAGGCGCGCGAAATAGTCCTCCAGGTCGGTCAGACGATAGAGGTCGCCGGAGGACACACCCAGCCGGTCCGGGTCGGCCTGGGAGGGCGCAATGGCAGCCAGAACCGGGTCCTGCTTTGTCAGATTGTCCCTGATCTGAAGAAGCTGCTCCTGCCCCGGGTGCGCAACGGCCGGGCAATCGGCGGGCTGATTGATCTGACTCCATTCGGTCATCATGCCCAGGGCGTCCAGAACGTAGGACATGCCGCTGTCGTCCTGGGTCACATACATCACCGTGGAATACGTGTTTATCAGCTCATAGGCGTCCGGATACTCCACCAGGTCGTAGGTATCCCGGTACATGGACACATCGTATTTGATCAAGAACAGCAGCAGCTGATTGCCATAGGTGAATACGGGATAATTTCGGTAGGTCCAGGTGGAGCAGCCCTCCTGGGCCAGGACAAACTCATGGGGGATATCCCCCTTGTACACTTTTTGGACCGTTGTCCGGAAAAAGGTTCGCCCGGTGATCAGCTCCTCCTCCAGCCAATCCCCCACCGTAACAAGGGCAACCACCTCTGCGGCGTCATAGGCCTCCGACAGGGAGTAGGTGTGGGGAAGCATTCCTTTGGCCTCTCCCTCCCCCCACCGGCTGGGGGGCAGAACGGGCTCGTGGGCCGCGCAGGCGGTTGCAGACAGCAGCAGGACCGCCGCTAAAAGCGCGGATAGAAATTTTTTCATGCTCGTTACCTCCTGATCTGATTTTGACCGTATGGGCTGCGGCAGGCGTACAGACGGAATACGGTGCAGCCGTCTATGCGCCCGGGGAAAGCGTTTGGGTACACCTTGCCCAAACTACACGGGCTCCATGGGCGGAATTACCTGCAAAATTGAATGATTTGATATGCATAAAACGCGCCTTTTCCATAAAACATACTATTTTACAATTATACCGTTAAATTATATATAACATATTCGCGAGGGAAAGTCAACATTTTCTCTGAATTGCGGAAGCGGAAAAACGGTTTTCCGCAAAGACGGGGGAGACTGGAAATCCCCGGGAAGGTGTGGTAAAATAACGGAAAACAAGCGTTGAAAGGGTATGTGCTATGCGTATACTGGTTTTATCCGATTCCCACGGGTGCGTGGACCCTATGCAGCAGTGCGTGGAGCTGGTGCAGCCCCAGGCCATCCTCCATCTGGGGGACTGCGCCCGGGACGCGGACCGGCTGGGGCGGCTGTATCCCCGGATCCCGCTGCTGGGGGTGCCCGGCAACTGCGACTATGGCAGCGCGGACCAGCCGGAGCGGCTGACGGAGCTGGGCGGCGTCCGCATCCTGATGATGCACGGCCACACCCGGCATGTGAAGTCCGGCCCCATGGCGGCCGTGTACGCCGCCCGGGAGTGCGGGGCGGATATCCTGCTGTTCGGCCACACCCACCAGCCGCTGGTGGACCGCAGCGGCGATCTCTGGGTGATGAATCCCGGGTGCATCGGGCCCAGTCCCCGGCGGACCTATGGCGTCATCACCCTGGAGGACGGCAGGGTGGACTGCGCCGCCCTCCGGCTGTGAAGGGGGGGCGGCGGGATGCTGTACGCAGGATGCCACCTGTCTGCATCGGAGGGCTTTCTGGCTATGGGCCGGACGGCGCTGTCCCTGGGGGCCAATACGTTTCAGTTTTTCACCCGGAATCCCCGGGGCAGCCGGGCCAGGGCCATGGACCCCGCCGATGCGGCGGCGCTGCGGCAGCTGCTGGCGGATCACGGCTTCGGGCCGCTGGTGGCCCACGCGCCGTATACCATCAATCCCTGCTCCAAGGAGCCCCGGACCCGGGAGTTTGCCGTTCAGACCATGGCGGATGACCTGGACCGGCTGGAGCACCTGCCGGGGAACTATTACAATCTCCACCCGGGCAGCCACACGGGCCAGGGTACGGAGACGGGTATCCGGCAGGTCGCGGAGACGCTCAATGCGGTGCTGCGGCCGGAGCAGCGGACCACGGTGCTGCTGGAGACCATGTCCGGGAAGGGCACGGAGCTCGGCGGGCAATTCCGGGAGCTGCGGGAGATCATGGATCGGGTGGCCCTGCCGGTGGGGGTTTGCCTGGACACCTGCCATGTGTGGGACGCCGGGTACGACATCTGCGGCGATCTGGACGGCGTGCTGACGGAGTTCGACCGGGTCATCGGTCTGGACCGGCTGCGGGCAGTACACCTGAATAACAGTCTGAACCCCTGCGGCAGCCACAAGGACCGGCACGCCGTGCTGCTGGGCGGCGCCATGCCCCTGGAGACCATCTGGCGGGTGGTGAATCATCCGGCGCTGCGGGGCCTGCCCATGGTGCTGGAAACGCCCAACGACCTGCCGGGGTACGCGGCGGAGATCCGGCTGCTGCGGCAGCTGGCGGAGGAGGGGTGAGCATGGGACTGCGTCTTTCTGCGGCGGGAATTTTCCTGCTGGGGGCTCTGGGGCTGCTGCTGCACTCCACCCTGCCGCAGACGGGGCACATCCGGGCCGGGATGTTCTGCTTTTATACGAATCTCAGCAATTTGGCGGTGCTTTTATACGAACTGGCGCTGGCTATCGTCCCGGCGGGCGGGGTGCGGCGGCTGCTGACCGGCAGCACCGTGGCCCTGGCCATGACCCTGTGCATCTATGTAACGCACCTGGTGTATCACTTTGTGCTGGTGCCGGACGCCAGGCGACGGGGGCAAAAATTTGCCGACTTCGGCGGCAGCTTTGGGAACCTGTGCGTCCACTATGGAACGCCGTGGCTGGTGGTGCTGCAGTGGGTGCTGTGGGGCGATAAGTCCGGGCTGACGGTGCTGTCCGCCGTGTGGTGGCTGGTGCTGCCCCTGGCATACTTTGCGTATGCCATGCTGCGGGCCCGGACGGGCAAGCCCATCGGCCACACCAGGCTGCTGTATCCATACCCGTTTATGGACCTGGAAAAGCTGGGCCCCAAAAGGTTCTGCCTCAGCGTGGCGGCGGTGCTGGCGGCGTTTTTCGCCCTGGGCTGTATATTTGTGGGCCTGGGAGGGCTATTGGGATAGGAGGAATGACCGTGGAAACAGAAGTGAAGCTGACGAAGCTGGCCGCCTGTGCCGGCTGCGGAGCCAAGGTAGGCGCCGGAACCCTGGCGAAGCTGCTGGACGGGTTCCGGACCCATTCGGACCCCCGGCTGCTGGTGGGGTATGACAAGTCCGACGACGCCAGCGTGTATTATCTGGACGAGCACACGGCCCTGGTGCAGACCACGGACTTTTTCCCGCCTATTGTGGACGATCCCTTCCTGTATGGACAGATCGCCGCGGCCAACGCCATCAGCGATGTGTACGCCATGGGCGGGGAGCCCAAGCTGGCGCTGAACATCCTGTGCCTGCCGGAGTCCATGACCCAGGACATGGTGCAGGAGCTGCTGCGGGGCGGGTATGACAAGGCCTATGAGGCCGGGGCCATCATCACCGGCGGCCACACCATCCACGGGGCGGAGCCCATTTATGGGCTGGCGGTGTCGGGGTTCGTGGACCCCCGGCGCATCCTTACCAACAGCGGGGCCCGGCCCGGGGACGTGCTGCTGCTGACCAAGCCCCTGGGCGTGGGCGTGCTGACCACTGCCGCCAAGGCGGGGCTGGCCGGCGGGGCGGTGATGGACCGCATTTACCGGCAGATGGCCACCCTGAACCGTGCCGCCCGGGACATTATGGTGAAATACCGGGTCCACAGCTGCACCGACGTGACGGGCTTCGCCCTGCTGGGCCACAGCTTCGAGATGGCCCAGGGCAGCGGCTGCACCGTCCATATCCAGAGCGGGAACGTCCCCTTCCACCCGGAGGCCTGGGACCTGGCGGCCATGGGCCTGATTCCTGCCGGGGCATACCGGAACCGGGATTTCGCCCAGAAGGGCGTCACCGTCCGGGGAGACGTCAGCCGCACCATGCAGGACCTGCTGTACGACCCACAGACCAGCGGCGGCCTGTTGATGGCGGTGGATCCCGCCGACGCGGCGGCATGCCTGCGGGAGCTGCGGGACAGCATCCCCGCCGCGGCCCAGGTGGGCTACGTCACGGAGCGGCAGGACAACTGGCTGATTCTGGAATAAACGAACCCCCTCCGGCATTGCCGGAGGGGGCGTATTATATCAGAGGGTGCGCGGATGGTTAGTGGAGCAGCCACGGCGGAAAAGACGTATTTTTTTCGGGACGGGGGCATATACTGAGGGGAAGTTTCCAGGAAAGGATGTATGTCTATGTCCGATTTTTCCCAGCATGTGCCCCTGTCCACGTTTTTGCAGGCCCACCCCGACCAGGGGAGCCTGCGGGTGCAGGTGGCCTCCGGCGGCGGAATGTTTCCGGTGGCCGGGGCAAGGGTGGAGGTATACCGGCGGTTCGGGGGCCAGACCCACACGTTTTACCGGGGGCTGACCGATGAATCGGGTATCGTCCAGGGCATCGCCCTGCCGACTCTGCCCGCTGCCTGGTCCCAGGCGCCGGACACCGCGTCCATCAGCGGCACCGACTACCTGGTGTCGGTGCGGCATCCCATGTTCGTGCCCCAGGAGGACCGGGAGGCCACGGTGTATGCCCGCATCGAATCCATTCTGCCGGTGATGCTGGAGCCGGTGATATAAGGGGGGAGCGCGATGCCTGCAACGCCTGTGGTCCCGGAGACCATTACCGTACACCTGGGCCCGCCGGGGTCCGGCGCACGGAACGTGGAGGTGCCCTTTGCCTCCTACATCAAGAACGTGGCGTCCCACGAAATTTACCCCACCTGGCCGGAGAGCGCCATCCGGGCCAACATCCTGGCCCAGATCTCCTACGCCCTGAACCGGGTGTATACCGAGTATTACCGTACCCGGGGATACGACTATGACATCACCAACACCACCCAGTATGACCAGGCCTATGTGGAGGGAGGAGATGTTTTCGAGAACATCAGCCAGATCGTGGACGACAGCTTCAACAACTATATCGTCCGTCAGGGCAGCGTGGAGCCTCTGTTTGCCCAGTTCTGCGACGGGGTGCGGACCCAGTGCGGGGGACTGTCCCAGTGGGGCAGCGTGGACCTGGCCCAGGACGGCATGAACCCCTATGAGATCCTGCAATACTACTACGGCGGGGACATCAGCATTGTGTTCAACGCCCCGGTAGGGGGCAGCGTGCCCTCGTACCCGGGCCGCCCCCTGCGACGGGGCGATGTCGGCAACGACGTGCTGCTTCTGCAGCGGCAGCTCAACCGCATCCGTCGGAACTATCCGGCCATTCCGGAGATCCCGGAGCCGTCCACGGTGTTTGACGTACCCATGGAGGAGGCGGTGAAGTCCTTCCAGCAGATATTCAACCTGACCCAGGACGGCATCGTGGGCAAGGCCACCTGGTACAAGATCAAGCAGCTCTACAACGGGGTCAAGGGCCTGTCGGAGCTTACCGGCGAGGGGCTGACCATCTCCGAGGTGCAGCGGCGGTATTCCGAGGCCCTGCGATTCGGAGACAGCGGCCTGGCGGTGCGGACGGTGCGGTTTTTCCTGGCCTTTCTGGGGTATTTCCTGCCGGAACTGCCGCCCATCCGGCTCAGCGATGTCTTTGACCAGGAGATGCTGGACGCGGTGTATGCCTTCCAGAGCTATGCGGGCCTTCCCACCGACGGCGTGGTGGGGCGGGACACCTGGAACGCCATCCAGCAGGCCTATGAGGATGTGCTGAGGGACCTGCCGGAGGACTATCAGCAGTTTGCCCGGGAGATTTATCCGGGGCGGTTCATCGTCCTGGGGGACCGGGGCGACACGGTACTGCTTTTGCAGCAGCAGCTGAATCGCATTGCGGCCCAGGACCCGGATATTCCCACCGTGGCGGAGGACGGCATTTTCGGCCGGGGCACCCAGGCCGCTGTGCTGGCCTTGCAGCGAAAGCTGGGCATCGACCCCACCGGGGCCGTGGGCCCCGTGCTGTGGGCGAAGATCGTCACCCAGGGAGCGGGGTATTGAAATCAGGTTGTCAAAAAAGGGCAACGCCCTTTTTTGACAACCTGAAAAGAGGCTGCCTCGGGTGAGGCAGCCTCTTTTGTTTGCACTTTTCGGAGCAGACGGTGGCTTAGTTGCCGAAGTTCTCGTCCAGGCGGACGATGCCGTCGATGCCGATGTCGAAGTAAGGAGCGGAGCGCTTCTCGGACTCGGCAAAGTAACCATCGTGGACGACCTCGGTGTCATGCTCCATGTTGGCGTCGTTATCCACGTCGGCCATGTAGGAGGTCAGGTGGCCGTCAGCGTCGGTCTTCATGTTGTCGTTGACGTTCTTGCCGGTGACGGTGAAGGTGGACACGTCAAACACGTGCAGCTCGCCGCTCTCCAGCTTCTTCATGGCCTCGTCAATGGCGGCCTGGGTGCCGTCGGCGGCCACGTTGGTGTTCAGGTCAGCCAGAACCACGGACTTGGTGGCCAGGGTGCCGGTCCAGTCAGCCTCAATATCCTTGCCGTCCATGACAGCCTGGATGGCGTAGACATAGTAGGGAGCCCAGTCAATGCGGGAGGAGATGATGTAGGTGTTGGGGCCAACGGAAACGGTGGAGCCGTTGTAGGACACGTTGGGCACGCCGGCCTTCTCGCAGGCAGTGGGAGCACCCATGGAGTCAGCGTGCTGGCTGATCAGAACGCAGCCGTTCTGGATCAGCTTCTCGGCGCCTTCCTTCTCGGCGGTCTCGTCATACCAGCTGCCGGTGAAGGTGACTTCCATCGTGGCAGTGGGGCAGACGGAGCGAGCGCCCAGGAAGAAGGAGGTGTAGCCGGAGATAACCTCGGCATAGGTGAAGGCACCGACGTAGCCCATCTTGGCCTTGTCCGCGGTGATCTTGCCGGAGTCGATCATCTCGTTGAGCTTCAGACCGGCAGCGATACCGGCCAGGTAACGGCCCTCATAGATGGAGGCGAAAGCATTGTGGTAGTTGGCCAGGCCCTCGGTATGGGCGCGGACGCCGGTGGAGTGGCAGAACTGGACGTTCTTGAACTCCTTGGCGGCCTCGATCATGTAGGACTCGTGACCAAAGCTATCGGCAAAGATGATGTTGCAGCCCTGCTCAGCCAGCTCGGCGGCAGCGTTGTAGCACTCCTGGCCTTCGGGGACGTTCTTCTTGATGAAGTAATCTTCATTCTCCACCAGGCCCAGGGTCTGGCAGGCTTCCTTGGCGGCATTGATGAAGTTGAGGTCGTAGGTGGAGTTTTCATCGTGCAGGGTGATGAAGCCCACCTTGACCTTCTTGGTCTCGTTGTCGTCGGGCTTGTCGTTGCCGCCCTTGGAGCAGGCGACCAGAGACAGAGCCATGACCAGAGCCAGGATCAGCGCAAGAACTTTTTTCATGTTTTTGTTTTCCTCCTTTTAATGTGTGGCGTCCGGCTGAAAGCAGTGTGCAATATGCCGTGCGCCTGAACAACGGGTCACCCCGGCATTCACAGGATATGTAGTATTATACAGGATTCCCGGAAGGATTTCAACTAAAAATGCAAAAAATGCCAAAAAATTCCGCAGATGCACCAATATAGCCGAATGATTCGGGGAAATATCCCGTCGAATCGCAGAAAAAACGTTACCGGCAATATGGATTCCCGCAGGCTGCCTTCCGGTGGGCTTATGACGGAATGGCCCTTTGCCCGCAGGGCGGGGTGCTCTGCGGGCAAAGAGGGATGATTTTACTGATGGACGCGGGTGCCGGTTTTGCCCTCGATGCCGTCCCTGGCCTTCTCCAGCAGGGTGATCAGGGCGGTGCGCCCGGGCTTGGATTCGGCGAAGGACAGGGCAGCCTCCACCTTGGGCAGCATGGAGCCGGGGGCAAACTGCCCCTGGGCGATATACTCCCGGGCCATGGCGGGGGTCAGGTCGTCCAGACCCTTCTGGTCGGGCTTGCCGAAGTTGATGGCCACCTTCTCCACGGCGGTGAGGATGATGAGCATATCGGCGTCCAGCAGCTCGGCCAGCTTGGCGGAGCCGAAGTCCTTGTCGATAACGGCGGGAGTGCCGTACAGACGGCCGTCACGGCGCACCACGGGGATGCCGCCGCCGCCGGCGGCGATAACGATGTTGCCGGAGTCAAACAGAGCCTGGATGGCGGACTTCTCCACGATATCCACGGGCTTGGGGGAGGGGACCACCTGGCGATAGCCGCGGCCGGCGTCCTCCACCATGGTATAGCCCCGCTGGGCGGCAATGCGCTGGGCGGTCTCCTTGTCGTAGAAGGCGCCCACGGGCTTGGTGGGATGCTGGAAGGCGGGGTCATCCTCGGACACCAGGGTCTGGGTCACCACGGTGGCCACGCCCTTGCTGATGCCCCGGGCGGCCAGCTCGTTGCCGATGGCGTTTTGCAGGTGATAGCCGATATAGCCCTGGCTCATGGCGCCGCACTCGGGGAAGGGCATGTCGCCCTGGATGGCGCCGGACTCGGCGGCGGTGGACAGGCCCAGGTTGATCATGCCCACCTGGGGGCCGTTGCCGTGGGCCACCACTACCTCGTTGCCGGCCTCGATCAGGTCCACAATGGGACGGGCGGTCTCGGTGACCAGCCGGAGCTGCTCCTGGGCGGTTTTGCCCAGGGCGTTGCCGCCCAGGGCGATGACGATGCGTTTGGACATAGTGCTTTTACCTCTCCTTATCAGATTAAGCGGGGATAGCGGGGGCGCCAACGCCCCCGCTATGTAGTTTTACCGGATTCAGAAGGATTTACGCTGCTCCTTGCCCTCGTCCATGGCCATCAGCGCCCGGACGGGATCCTTCACCTGGGCCAGGAAGATCATGGCGGCGATGATATAGGGCTTGTAGGAGGCCTGCTTGTACAGGGGCACGATATAGCGGTCGAACACGGAGTTGTCCACCTCGCCCTCGGCGCAGCTCAGGCCGCTGATGTCGGCGGGCAGGCAGTGCAGGTACAGGGCCTTGCCGTCCTTGGTGAGCCGCATCATTTCCTCGGTGCAGGCCCAATCCTTGTGCTGGGCGTTCTGGGCCAGCAGCTTCTTCTCCAGAGCGTCGATGCCGTCCTTGTCGCCCTGGGCGTACAGGCGGGTGCGCTCCTCCATGGCGGCGAAGGGAGCCCAGCTCTTGGGATACACGATATCGGCGTCGGTAAAGGCCTCGGCCATGGAATTGGTCTTGTGGAACTTGGAGCCGTACTTCTCGCAGTTCTTGCGGGCCACCTCCTCCACCTCGGGCATCACGTCATAGCCCTCGGGATGGGCCAGGGTCACGTCCATGCCGAAGCGGGTGAACAGGCCGATAACGCCCTGGGGAACGGACAGAGGCTTGCCATAGGAGGGAGAATAGGCCCAGGTCATGGCCACCTTCTTGCCCTTCAGGTTCTCCACGCCGCCGAAGTAGTGGATGACATGCAGCA
>OJQX01001207.1_pt1 | contig 11682 bp, 10 predicted proteins | sample 1599031 | NCBI WGS metagenome assembly OJQX01 (sample SAMN03922513, study PRJEB24848) | human gut metagenome | isolation source: stool sample | host: Homo sapiens | place: Germany | collected 2010-02 | reverse complement strand
AACCGTCGAAACTCGCCATCCATGGCTCGATTTCTCCTTGTCCCGGCATCCATGCCGGGCCATTTCTGTGTTGCTTGGGCATAATTCAACAGTATCTAGACAGCTTCGCTATTCGCTCTCACGAGACTGTGTATCCCCCACCACGCCCACAAACCTCACTTTTCCATAAAAAAAATAAGTATCGGTAAGTAGTGCAACACATCATCTCACATCTTTCCACAACATAGTAAGACGTAAGCACCGGCCACCGGTGCGCACACGTCACCACAATCTCACCACAGCGTAGCAAGACGTAAGCACCGGCCACCGGTGCGCACACGTCACCACACACATTTTGCCACAACGTAAGGGACGTAAGCGCAGGGGACGGCGTACACACATACTCTTGCGAGAGCGCATAGCGAAGCTGCCTAGTGTCTGTAGGATTATGCTTAGAACCACAGAAATGCACCGCCATGGACGGCGGGGCAAGGCGTTATGCGCCACGGACGGCGCATAAAAGCCGGTTTCGTCAGCCTGCGAAACACTCCGGGCATAATCCGTACAGACACTTGGCAGCGTAGTGTAGCGAACGCAAGAATATGTATGCACGCCGTCCCCTGCGCTTACGTCCCGACCTACAAAAAAAGAACCCCCGCGGGATGCACCCGCAGGAGTTCTTAAGCCCAATTTGTATTTAAAGGAGGAAGAAAAATTCTAGGCCTCTAAATGCCAGATTTCATCATTGTACTGCTTGATTGTTCTGTCAGAAGAGAAGAAACCAGCCTTGCTGATGTTGACAAGCATCTTCTTAGCCCAAGCCTTCTTATCCTCATAATCAGCGTAAGCCTTCTCTTTTGTCTTGCAGTAATCCTCAAAGTCAGGGAATGTCATGAACCAGTCTTTGTTGAGGAGCTCGTTGTAAAGTCTCTCTAAGTTCTCCTTAGAACCAACCTTCATCATCTCATCACTTACAAGGAAGTCAACAGCCTTCTTTAAGTCTGCATCCTTGTCATAGTAATCCTTAGAGCAGTAGTCGCCTCTCTCATATCTGTCGATGACAGTCTGTGAATCCTCACCGAATACATAGATGTTCTCATCGCCGACAAGCTCAGCTATCTCTACGTTTGCTCCGTCACTTGTTCCAAGTGTAATAGCACCGTTAAGCATGAACTTCATGTTTCCTGTTCCTGATGCCTCCTTAGAAGCAAGAGAAATCTGCTCTGAAATATTTGCAGCCGGGAATAATTTCTCAGCTAATGTTACGTTGTAGTTCTCAACCATGAATACCTTAAGGTATGGACTTACCTCAGGATCATTGTTGATAATCTGCTGTAAGCAGAGGATTGCATGGATGATATCCTTTGCAATGATATATGCAGGAGCTGCCTTTGCACCGAAGAAGCATGTGATTGGTGTAGATGGCTTCTTGCCTGCCTTGATTTCAAAGTACTTACGGATGATGTAAAGCACGTTGAGCTGCTGTCTCTTGTACTCGTGAAGTCTCTTAACCTGGATATCAAAGATTGAATTGTCAGGTACGTCGAGATTCTGAGTCTTCTTTAAGTAAGAAGCAAGCTCTGTCTTCTTTGCGTTCTTGATGTCAACAAGCTTTGTGAGAACAGCGCCATCATTGATGAAATTGCCAAGCTTCTCTAACTCGTTTGCATCCTTCTTCCAGCCTTCACCGATAAGCTCTGTGATGTATGCTGAAAGCTCCGGGTTACAAGACATTAACCAACGACGGAATGTGATACCGTTTGTCTTGTTGTTGAACTTCTCAGGATATAACTTGTAGAAGTTATTGAGCTCTGTATTCTTTAAAATCTCTGTGTGGAGGTATGCAACACCGTTTACAGAATATCCGAAATGAATATCCATGTGTGCCATGTGTACAAGACCATCCTTGATGATGTATGTGCTCTCGTCAGCTACCTTTGCGCGAACCTTGTTGTCAAGCTCACGGATGATTGGCATAAGCTGTGGAACTGCCTTCTCCAAGAAGCTGATTGGCCATTTCTCAAGAGCCTCTGCAAGGATTGTGTGGTTAGTGTATGCACAAACCTTTGATACAATCTCAATAGCCTCATCCATCAGAATGCCCTTCTCCTGAAGGAGACGGATAAGCTCTGGAATAACCATTGATGGATGTGTATCGTTAATCTGAACTGCTGCATAATCAGCAAGGTCATGTAAATTAGAGCCCTTTGCCTCTGCCTCTGCAAGGATAAGTCTTGCTGCGTTTGATACCATGAAATACTGCTGGTATACACGAAGGAGACGTCCCTTATCATCTGAATCATCAGGATATAAGAATAATGTAAGGTTCTTCTTGATATCATCCTTGTCGAAATCAATTGTGTCGCCTACGATTGACTCATCAACTGACTCGATGTCGAATAAGTGAAGCTTTGTTGTACGGTTGTTGTATCCAACTACGTCGATATCGTAAAGTCTTGACTGTACTGTGAATCCGCCAAAGCTTACAGGATATGTGATATCTGTCTTTGTAAGCCAGCTCTCCTTTGTAATCCATGGATTTGGAGTCTCCTTCTGGAGATTGTTCTCAAATACCTGCTTGAATAATCCGTAGTGGTAGTTGAGGCCTACACCGTCTCCGTTGAGCCCGAGTGTTGCGATTGAATCTATGAAGCATGCTGCAAGACGTCCAAGTCCACCATTTCCAAGTGAAGGCTCAAGCTCGATCTCCTCGATTTCAGCAAGTGACTTTCCGTTCTTCTCAAGAGTCTCTTTAACTTCATCGTAGATACCTAAGTTGATAAGGTTGTTTGATAAAAGCTTTCCGATAAGGAACTCTGCTGAGATGTAGTAGAGCTTTTTCTTTCCTTTGTTTGAAACCTTTTTCTCTGCCTTGTCTTTTACAAGCTCAAGTAATGCGTAGTATACTTCCTCGTCTGTACTAACGCTGATTCCCTTCTGAAGCTTTGTTTCGATTTCCTGCATGATTGCCATTTTGATTTCCTCCCAAATCTGTTATCATGTGTACACGCCAATGTGTCAAATTAACTAATTTTCATTTAGCGTGCTTAACTTCCTTGTGTCATTTGATGAATCAAGTATAATCCATTACACTGCACAATTCTTGCAATATACAGTCGAAAACTTGCACAATCCTATCATTTTTCGGTATTTTTAGTGGCTTTTCAAGAAATAATATGCTAAAATATCATCATGAATATATTAGAATATGAAAATTATCACGAAGCCAAAACACATGTGGAGCTTACGTTCCCATACAATACCTACCTGTGCTCTATTCCTCTTGATTTTTCCGGAGTTCCGCTGCACTGGCACGATGACATGGAGCTTATCTATATAAAGAAGGGCTGCGGTCATATATCTGTGGATTTTAAGGAGTACCATGTCACAGCGCCAAGCCTTGTGCTGATTCTGCCGGGACAGCTTCACTCTATAGACCAATATATGGATGAATCGATGGAGTACGAAAATATCATATTTTCCCTGTCGATGCTGCTTCCCGGAAAGTACGATTACACCAAGGAGGATTTTCTTACCCCTCTCTTAGCCGGCAGATTCACAGTTCCGACGGTTTTTACACCGGTGTATCCATACTACGAGGATGTCGTGGCTCCAATAGATGCATGCGATGAGATTTGCAAGACGATGCCGCAGGGCTATCAGCTTTATATAAAGAGCAAGCTCTACGAATTCTTTTTTGTGCTTGATAACCGCTGCCGTAATCTGACAAAGCCACTAAAAAGCAAAAAGACTCTTGATAAGATGAAGGTTGTGCTCAAATATGTGGAAAATAATTATGCTGACAAAATCTCCATTGCCGATATCGCTGATGTAGCCGGGTTTTCCGAGTCTCATTTTATGAGATATTTTAAAGAGACCATGGGCACATCGTTTGTTGACTATTTAAATGACTACCGCCTTACCATGGCTGCGAGACTTTTGCAAAGCTCAGACAGCTCGGTGCTTTCTATTTCCGGTGAAGTGGGGTTTGAAAGCCTGTCATATTTTAACAGAGCCTTCAAAAAGCACTATGGCATGACACCTCTGCAGTACCGCAAGGGCAGTTGACACCACTCTAGGTAGTTGCAATACAATATTTCTTAAATAAACGATGGTAAATAAACATGAAAAAAAATACATACATAAAAATGACTGCCCCATTCCGTGAAAATAACAGGGCAGCCCGAAAGCTTGAATTAATCAATAAAATATGCACTTATTTAGTTTTTATCACATACCCTGTATACGTGCTGTATCTGTGCTTTACAGCCGGTCATATGCTTGCACTCTCAATCATTGCTCCGCTTGTCGGCTTTATTGCAGTATCGGTTTTCAGATATATCGTAAACAGACCACGTCCATACGAAAAATTTGATATGACGCCTGTCATTCCAAAGGATACCCACGGCAGGTCTTTTCCTAGCAGGCATGTTTTTTCTGCATTTATAATTGCATTTACTGTTTTAATATGCTCACCTTCTGCTTCGCCTTTATGGTTCACCGGAATTTTGCTTGCAGTCCTTGCAGCTATCATTGCCTGTGTCCGGGTGATATCAGGTGTGCACTTTATCAGCGATGTTGTCGGTGCTTTTGTTTTTGCAGCCATTGAAGCATATATAGTGACTGTTTTCTTTTTATAAATAGCTGTTAGTTGTTTCCACCATCAACACTCTTTTTTATGGCGTTTCCGGCATCATCTACGGCATCCTTTGCGCCGTCTATTACATCCTTGCCGGCATCGCCTGCTCCGTCTATCACATCTTTTCCGGCATCGCCTGCGCCATCTATCACATCCTTGCCAGCATTTCCGGCGCCATCTATGATATCCTTGCCGGCATTTCCGGCATCGTCGGCGGCAGAGCCACCTCTTTGTGTATTTTCAACCATTGAGGTGTCAGCCACATTACTATTGTTTCCACAGGCTGCAAAAGCGCTTGCAGCAGCGAGTATCAGGCAAAGTGCCAATAAATATTTCATTTTTTTCATTGTATCAGTCTCCTTTTCGTTTTGGAGATAGTATGGGCAATTTTTCGTAATTTATACATCATTCTTCTGAAATATTAAGTTGTCACAACGATATAATAGCGGAAATTTTTAACAGCAACTGGATATGCATTCATCTCAAATCTGATATCCGGATTTCTTTAACTCTTCCCTATACAATTCAGCTATATATGCCGGACCATTGCACCACAGCTTTGTTTTCTCATCATAGTAAATGAACCAAGAGCAGAAGTTGCTACGGTATCATATGTTCCAAAAAAGGAATTTAACATTCCAACCGAATGTCTTGATGAACCAGCTGTTAAAGCTGTTGGTGTAACTTCAAATGTAACTGACTTCTCAGTTTCTATATAATTTTCCTGTGACTCAGCAGCAAAAGCGGTAACATTCATTGAAAGAAGCAGTACAACACACAATACAATAGAAAAAATTCGTTTTCTTATAAGTAATTTACCTCCACACATTTTGTATAATTATCCCCACCTAAATATACTAAATTGAGAAATCAAATCTACTGCCAATTTTATTATCCTCTGGCTTGATAGAATCCCATTCGATATTTTTTATCTTGTCTAAAAGTTCTTCTTTTGAATTAGCTTCAACAGTAGCTCTTTTTATATTGACTTGCGTTGAACGCTCTTTTTTCTTAGCTTCTTTTTTTTCGGCAGCTTTCTTTTCTTGAATTTTCTCAAGGTAATCTTTCTGATTTTCAGAAGTTTTTTCTAACTGAGCAAAGAATGAGGTGCTTCCGTCACTATTAAAAGAAATACCGAATTTTGTGATTTTCATGTCACTATCTATGCTGTTTCCAATTTCAGTTGTTTTTCCGAATGCTCGTTCAAATCCAAACTGTGCGTTAATTTCTTCTGACATACGCAAAGCACCTTGAATGCTATGCATTTTTTCGGCATAATACTTGGAGTTTGATGCCATTTTTTCCATTTCTTCCTTTGAAAAAATGACAGTAAACTCTTTATCGCTTCTTGATAAAATATCTTTGGCATTATCACCATTCTCAAAATCTGCTACATAAAAATCCATATCATTTCTTGACCCTCGAAGATCTTTAAGAACTTTTTGAGCTGCTCGGCTTAGATTTTTTTCACCTAAACTTTCTACTGAACTTTTCTTAGTTTCTGTAGTTTTAGTAGATTTTGTAGTTTCATTTTTCTTATCAGTTCCACTTGTTTGGTAGTTGTTTTGATAGTTTCCATAGGTAGTAGCAGTTGTGTTCACATTCATTGACATATCCTTTGTCCTCCTTGTCTGAATCCATTCATTCACAATTAATGTTTTGATAACACAGTTAATTGTTTGTTTATAATATCCGTAAGAAAATTTGGTTGATGTTGTTGAAATTGTTTCAATGGTTTTACAAATACTCATCAAACCCCAAAATTTCTAATATATTATCTGTATCGTCATTTTCTCCGATAAATATAATCATATAGATTGTTTTTTAAGAGAAATTTTAAATTCCACTTACTATACTTTAGAATTTTGGTGCTATTGGTAGGACTTCTCACAGCACTTTTCGTAAATTGTGTGGACGATGGGCGTGACAGCATCCACGATTCAGAGATACGAAGCAGGAACGATTGATAACACCAAGAAAATGACCTTAGAGGGTCTGGCAGATGCACTTCATGTATCTGTGGAATGGCTGAAAGGTGAGACTGACGAATACGAAACAGACATTACGGATAAAAGAGAATTACAGATTCGTGATGCAATGACTTCCATTCTGAATAAACTCCCTTATGATATGGAACAGTCCGAAAGTGATTTTTCCAAAGACCTGGATCTATGTTCCTTAGAGAAATCACACACACCATCAACGCATTTAATGATATGGGCGATATTGTAAGACTGTATTCCAAAAATCCTGAGACAGCAAAGAATCGACTAGCCAATCTTTTATCAGCAAAAAATCCCGATTCGGTATAGTACGATAATCGAAGCTATGATACCAATCCAGATCGCATATTTTACAGGTTTACGACTTGGCGAAGTATGTGGACTGACATGGCAGGACATTAACCTTGAGGAACAATATCTGACTGTAAGACGAAGTATCCGCTACAATGGAGCAAGACACAAAACTGAGATTGGACCGACAAAGAGAAAGAAAGTCCGTATCGTAGATTTTGGTGATACACTTACTGAAATGCTTCCATCTTAAAAGGGATAACCGAGCACAACCCGGTTATCCCTTTTATGAAATTATATGCCGTAAGTCTTAACGCTGCATATTATTCCTCATCTTTTTTCCTGCGTACACTTAACAATGCAAGCAGACCGGCAAGTGAAGCAGCTAATAATGTCACCCAGAGCATTGGATGGCTGTTATCGCCAGTCTGAGGTGCTGTTATCTGTAGGCTGTCGTCTGCATTATTTCCACTGTCACTGCCATTCGTTTTCTTGTCATCAGGTACAGCTGCCAGATTACTATTTGGATTATCATTGCTGTTGTTCTTATTACCGTTGTTGTCTTTACTACCTTCATTATCTGATGTATTCTTGCTTACCTTAAAGCTTGTAACTGCTGAGCCATCTGCCCATACGATTTCAAATGAATGTGTTCCGACAGAAAGTGTTTTCAGGTAATCTGCCTTTAAGATAATAATCGTTGAACCTTCTTTTGCGGTGTAGTTCTTTGCATCAATTATGCTTCCATCTACTTTTACGCTTTCAAATTTAGAAAATTCTCCATTTCCTATGATAGTGATGGTTTCGTCTGTATTCTGCTTCCACTCACTGTCTGCACCAGATATAATTTTATAAGATGCCAGAGCTGCATTTACCTTTATTGTAATATCCTTTGTCTTTGTTACGCCATTCTTAGTATATGATACTGTCAGTATCTTATCTCCATTCGCTGACATATCTATTGCGGATACATTGGTTGTATAATCCTGCACAGATTCACTATATCCGTCTGCATAGTACGCGGTAACTGCAAGGTCATCCATATTCAGGGTATCGCCTGCTGTATACGTGGTCTTTGTCTTTGATGCTTCAATCCGCTCAGGGGCAAGGGCTGCATCGTGGGTAATCTTCAAATTACCATTAACCATTGTAATATCATAGTTGGCTGTCACATCCGCACCTGCAGCATTTTCAATCTTCACACCACTTACGGAGATCGTTCCATTCTCTGTACGAGCTGTTGTGCTTGGTGTAAGGGTTATTTCTTTAATGCTGTCACCTGTAATGAGTCCATCCTCTGATACGGTATACAGACTTTGGTTAATATCATTACCCCAGACAATATCCTGTTCCTGTGCTGTTATGGTAACAGGCTTCTTATTTATGGTTACTGTCTTTGAAGCCTCAACGGTGGTATAGTTATCCTTCGTAATCCGATAGTATACGGTATGCGTACCTTCATTGCTAAAAGAAGGATTATCACTGCCGTAGGTTACGCCATCTGTGCTGTAGGTTACATCTGTTCCTTCAGGATTGGTCACGCTCACGCTGATGCTGTGTGGCTGTCCATCATAGGTTGTGCTGTAATCCGTTGCCGTATACAGGATGGTTCCGTTATCTACCGTAAGAGTAACTGTTTTCTCTCCTGCCGCAAAGATTCCATTTGCTGCAGTACTTACCTTAATCTTAAAGGTTCCTGTATGGGTTACGGTAAGTGTTGTATCTGAAAGCGTGCCTTCTCCGGTTCCGCCATTCGTTCCAGTAACAAGTGTATATGTTGCAGCTCCTGCATTATTGTCGATGCTAAAATACTGTGATACATCAACGGTTGCACCTGTATATACTATACTGCTGTCTGTTCCTGTTATGGCGACAGGGGTTGCGGCTTTATTCTTAACCGTAATCGTGCCTGTGATATTGCCTGTACTTATATCATAGCCCTGACAGTCAGCAGCATTATAATTCGTCAATGCAGATTCAGGGATAGTCCACCTAAAGGTGTTCTCTGCTTCCGGCGTTTTGTCATAAACTCCTCCGTCACTCTCAATGGTCCATGTCACAGCCATATCTTCTGTAGTTGGTGACGTTGTTCCTTCAAATGTTACTGTTGCCGTCTTGCCAAGCTCCGTGTTCGTTCCGCTTATAGGCGTTGTATCATATCCATCATAGCCATAGTAAGCTGTAAATGTATTATTTTCCGGTACTGTCGGCGCAGCTACACTTTCTATCTTTCTCTTGTCTGTTGTAAATTCTTTGGTTACTGTAAGTGTTCCATCTGCATTCTTTGTAACGCTCGTTGCGGTATTTCCTGATACGGTAGCTGTCACATTATCTGCAAATTCGTAGCCTGTATCTGCTGTAAGTGTAACGCTTGCCGTGTAGCTCTTATTATATCCCGCTGTGGTATCACTTGGTGTCCATGTAATCTGTGGTGTGGTGCTTTTTACACCTTCTGTTGTACATGATGCTTCGGTATCCAAAGCAGTATTAGACACCGGAATATCAATATCTGTAATTGCTACTGATGTGATACTTATTATGTCAGTTGCATTTACCGCATAAGTCAGATTACTGGTACTGTCTGTAGTTTCCAGCCAGATTTTGCAGGCTGATAAATCTATATCTGATGTCAAACTGAGTGCTGACTTAATATCTGAAGCATTTATCGTCTCTGTTCCTGTAATCTGTTTACTGTAATACCAGTCATTTGTTCCGTCATTGCCCTGTACGACAAGTGCCACGGTTTGTGATGTGGTACCCTTCACCACCTTAATATCACCTGTTGTGGTGTTATATGTTACTGTACCAATATCCTTACCTGTTCCGTCCAGTCTTAAAGTCATCGCCGCACTGTCTGTTATCTTTTCCGATTTTGTATCAGATGATGCTGCTGTCGCAGCAGATGCGAAGAGAACAGATGACAGATCCAGATTGGAAGCGGGCTGAACAGGGCTCCCGGAGTCGATGTCGACACGGCCGAGGATGACATAATAGCCCCGATCCGCGCACAACGCAAAGTCACCACTACCACCGTAAGGCGAGCGCAGCCAGAACCACTCTCCGTTCCTCAAGTAACTACTCATGGCAAGTACTGTACTGTCATCGGTTCCTGCCCACAAGTATTGGTCATTATCATAATCTCCCTGTAACGCATACAGTTTGTCTGTGGTGGTATAGGTTACACTACTATTCTTCGTATCCTTCGTTGTCACTGTGGTGGCATTCATCAAGCCCTGCTCGGCTGAGGTGAAGTAGGATGTATTCGTAGCCATACCCTGCAGTGTATCACGAAGTTCACTTGCTCCGTAGTGATTTGCGTATACTTCTGTTATAGTCGCTTCACTATAAACACAATCTGACCATAGATTTTCATCATTCTTATTGCTTATGTCTGAATTAAACTTCTGCCCTGTTGCTATGGGGTTTGCGGCAAAGATGATGGTATTATCCCCTGATACACCCTCATCCTTTCCTAAGATGTACCATTCCTGTGCTGTTGTTCCATCTGATTTCTTACCAAATACCAGCTTTCCTTTGGTCGTAGCAGTACCATTAGCATCCGGGGTAAATGCGGTCATTAACTGGGCCTTCGTAGCATATGCTGTCACGCTTGGTTCTGTTCCGGAACCGGTTGCAGCCTGCACCGTATTTGCTCCGCCTGACATAGCAGGAACCAGTCCTGCCACCATAGCAAGAGAAAGAACAAACGCCATTCCTTTCTTAAAATTATGCTTTAATCTTCTCATCTGAATCCTCCTTTGTTTTTGTAAATATAGTATTAAAATAGATACGTTTTCTTAATTTCCATGTATGACCATGCTTTAAATTCAAATCAAATGATCCCCCCTTATCAGACAGAAAAAAGCACCAATCAATACGTACATCTAATCCATGTACATATTTATTGATGCTTTTATCCGTTTCCTTTTATGAATACGAACAGTCGAAAAAAAGGCGCAATCAGAGTGCTGTGCTGTGCTGTGCTGTGCTGTGCTGTGCTGTTAAGATTATCTCTCTGACCGCCATGCCTGTCCACCTCCGTTGCAATATTTCTATATTATTCAGAATAGCAGAAATGTCAGGATTTATCAATCATTTTAATCTGATATTATAGTAATATTGGCTGGATGAGCCTAAGTATCTTCTCAACGGTTTCTGTGTTAGTTTCCCTTTTCCGATACATATTTACTCTGAAATCACCATCAAAATCAATCAGCTCTTTAATTTAGGCTTCGTGATGAGTGCTGCAATATACGAAAAGATTAATGCTGCCGATACTCCGACCGCACAGGCTTTAAAGCCGCCCTTAAACAGGCCTATAAAGCCCTCACTGTCCACAGCCTCCTTCACACCCTTCCAAAGTACATTGCCAAAGCCCAAAAGCGGTACATTTGCACCGGCACCTGCCCACTTTGAAAATGGCCCGTATATGCCGACGGCACCAAGCAGCGCTCCTGTGCACACAAGCATTACCATAATTCTGCCCGGCATGAGCTTTGTTTTTTCCATTAAAATCTGTACGATGGCGCAGATTATACCACCCACCACAAATGCTTTTACATAATCCATTATATCCTTACGCCTTTCTTCTATTTTTGAACGTGCAACCCATCTCTCAAAAACGGCTCGTTCACCCTATTATATATGTGAAGCCATCAGCTTCAAATTACAACTTCAAATTACAACTTCACATTACTGCTTCAAGCACCACACCGTGTGCAATTCCCGGTACTGACTCGCCCTCGTTGAAGCTGACAGGCGAAAGAAGTG
>OJQX01001205.1_pt1 | contig 11688 bp, 9 predicted proteins | sample 1599031 | NCBI WGS metagenome assembly OJQX01 (sample SAMN03922513, study PRJEB24848) | human gut metagenome | isolation source: stool sample | host: Homo sapiens | place: Germany | collected 2010-02 | reverse complement strand
CCGCCCCAGAACCGCGACCCTCTGCCCGCCGAGAGCGAGGCCTGTATGCCGTGGCTGCGGGAGCAGTTCCGCCTGCTGCGGCCCAAGATCGTGGTCTGTCTGGGCCGCATCGCTGCCCAGCGGATGATCCGCCCCGACTTCTCGGTGACGAAGGAGCACGGCACCTTCATTGAGAAGAACGGCATCCTTTTCATGGGCACCTTCCACCCCGCTGCCCTTCTCCGCCAGCCCCAGAACAAGCCCGAGGCCTTCGGCGACTTCGTGGCGCTGCGGGATAAGATCGGCGAGGTGTGTGTGCATACCTACTGATTAAGCCTCTCCCTCACTTTTTCCTCCCCTTTTGCATACCCTAAGACAAAAGTGAGGTGTTAAGATATGAGTGCTGTACGCAGCGATTCGATCGATTTCTTCTTAGGGACCACCACCCCCGCCGGGTTCAAAGGGTATTTTGAGCCTCTGCGGCGGGAACCGGGGATGCAGATGTATCTCATCAAAAGCGGGCCGGGCTGCGGCAAATCGACTCTGATGAAGCGGCTGGCCCTCAAGGCCGAACAGAAGGGCGAACCCATCCAGCGCATCCACTGCGCCAGTGACCCCGACAGTCTGGATGGCGTCATCTTCCTCGACAAGCGCGCTGCCATCGTGGACGCCACTGCGCCCCATGTTCTGGAACCGGACGCCCCGGGCGCAGAAGAGCAGGTGGTGAGCCTGTACCACACGCTGGACGCCGACGCCCTCCGCGCCCACGCCGATGAGGTGAAGCACCTCTTTGCCCAGAATGCCGCCCTCCGCAGCCGGGCCGCACGGTATATCGCCTCGGCAGGAAGCCTGCTGCTGGACAGCCGCCGGGCCGAGGCCTGCAGCGCCAACTTTGAAAAGGTGCGTCGGTACGTCAAGCGGCTCTGTACCCGACTCCTTCCCCGCCTGCCCGACGGAGCCGAGGCCGGCGAGGAGCTGCGGCTGCTGTCAGCCATCACCCCCAAAGGCCCGGTGTTCTACCGGGGGACGGTGCAGGCGCTGGCCGACCGGTATGTGGTCTTCCACGACGACTGCGGGGCCGTCTCCCGGCTGCTGCTGGAGCTTATCCGGGCCGAGGCGCTGGCCCGGGGCTACCACATCATCACCTGCCCCTGCGCCATGCACCCCGAAGACAAGATCGACCATCTCTTCATCCCGGCCCTCCGGCTGGCTTTCCTCACCGACAACCGGTGGCATCCCGTCCAGCTGCCCGGTGTGCAGGCCGTCCGGTGCACCCGCTTCGTGGACCGGGAGAATCTGGCGGGCTACCGCGCCCGTCTTCGCTTCAACGAGCGGGCTGCCGCCGAGCTTCTTGAGCAGGCTGCCGACCTGATGGCGCAGGCCAAGGCCTGTCATGATGAGCTTGAGACCTACTACCGCGCCGCCGTAGACTTCGACCGGGTGGACGCAGCCGCCGTCCAGTGCGCCGAGATGCTGGGGCTGGGGTAGTTTAATAATAAATAAAAGGAAGTGACCCCTATGCCCGCGTTTCGTCTGCCTGTCCGTCAGCTGGTGGAATTTCTGCTCCGCACCGGCAGCATCGACAGCCGCTTTACCGGCTTTGACCGCGCCAACGAGGGCGCGCGCATCCACCGCAGGCTGCAAAAGGCGGCGGGCGAGGGCTATGCCGCCGAAGTTTTCCTCTCCGGTGAGCGGGAAGTGTCGGGCATCACCTTCACCATTGAGGGGCGGGCTGACGGCATCTTTTCCGACGAGGCAGGGGTGACGGTCATCGACGAGATCAAGACCACCGCCGTCCCTGCCGACGCCATCGCCGAGGACATGAACCCCTGCCACTGGGCACAGGGGATGGTCTACGGGGCGCTCTATGGCCGTCAGCAGGGGCTGGACCGGCTGGACGTCCGGCTCACATACTATCAGATCGATACCGATGAAGTCTTCCGCTTCCTGCGGCATTTCACCCTCGGGGAGCTGGAAGCCTTCCTGCAAGACCTTCTCGGGCAGTACGCCCCTTGGGCGCAGCGCCAGCTGGCGTGGAAGGAGCGCCGGAGCGAGAGCCTCTCGGCGCTGGCCTTTCCTTTTCCGGCCTACCGGCCCGGGCAGCGGGCGCTGGCGGGCGAGGTCTACCGCGCCTGCACCGCTGCACCCTCGAAGGCGGGCGTCCGGCTCTTCTGTCAGGCCCCCACCGGCATCGGCAAGACCATGAGCGTCCTCTTCCCCGCCCTGCGGGCCATCGGCACCGGCTGCGGCGAGAAGCTGTTCTACCTCACGGCCCGCAATACCACGCAGTCTGCCGCCGAGGACGCCGTGGCGCGGCTGCGGGCGGCTGCTCCGGGGCTGGCGCTCCGGAGCGTGACCCTGACGGCCAAGGAGAAGGCCTGCCTGTGCAAGGATGCTGAGGGCCGTCCCGCCTGCCTGCCGGAAGCCTGTCCCTACGCCAACGGCTACTACGAGCGACTGAAGGATGCGCTGGCCGACCTGCTGGACAGTGCCGTCCCCTATGACCGGGCCGCCCTGACTGAGACTGCCCGGCTGCACAGGGTCTGCCCTTTTGAGCTGGGGCTGGACCTGAGCGAGTGGTGTGACATCATCATCGGGGACTACAACTACCTCTTCGACCCGGTGGTGCACCTGCGGCGGTTCTTTGACAGCGCGGGCGACTGGCTCTTCCTCGTGGATGAGGCCCACAACCTGCCCGAGCGTGCCCGCGCCATGTACTCCGCCCGCTTTTGCAAGAGCAGCCTTACCGAGGCCAAGCGCGCCCTCGGCCGGGGCAGGAGTGTTCTTAAAACGGCCCTCACCAAAGCCGACAAAGCCTTTCTGGAGGGCCGGAAAGCCGTCTGTGCCCTCGCGCCCCGGCGGGGCAGCGCTGCCCCCGGAGAGGACGGCAGCGGCCAGATTTCTCTTCTGGAACAGGCGGAGACGCCCACGCTCGCGCTGCCTGCCGCCGACTATGCGCAGGACGGCACGGTGTTCTGCAAAGAGCTGCCCTCGGCCCTGCTGGCGCCTCTGCGGGCGCTGACGGCCCCTTTGCAGGACTGGCTGGAGGACGACTCCGACGACGCCGAGGGCCACACAGCTCTTCTGGACCTCTATTTCGAGGTTCAGGATGTCCTGCGGGCGGCGGAGCGGTACGATGAGCACTTTGCCACCCAGCTCACCGCCCGGGGCAGCGAGCTGGAACTGCAGCTGCTCTGTCTCGACCCCTCCCCCTTCGTGGACACAAGCCTCTCGACGGGGCGGGCCGCTGCCCTGTTCAGCGCCACCCTGACGCCGCCGGGCTATTACCGCACCGTCCTCGGCTGCCCCGAGGCCCGGGCCGTGGCTTTGGAAAGCCCTTTCCCTCCTGAGAATCTCGGGCTTTACTGCCTGCCCTCCATCTCCACACGCTACCGCCAGCGGGAGGCCAGCATCCAGCCCATCTCGGACGCCCTCGCGGCGCTGGCCTCCGGCCGGAGGGGCAACTATCTGGCCTTTTTCCCCAGCTATGCCTATCTGCGTCAGGTGTGGGAGGACTTCACCGCCCGCTACCCCGGCATCGACACACTGGTGCAGGAGAGCGGGCTGGACGACGCCGGGCGGGCGGCCTTTCTCGGGCGGTTCTCGCCCCGCCCGGAAAAGACGCTGCTGGGCTTCGGGGTCATGGGAGGCATCTTCGGTGAGGGGGTGGACCTCACAGGCGACCGGCTCATCGGCTGTGCCATCGTGGGCGTGGGCCTGCCGCAGGTCAGCCCCCGGCAGGAGATGCTCCGCCGCTATTACGACGCCCAGAACGGTGCAGGCTTCGACTACGCCTACCGCTGGCCCGGGATGAACAAGGTCCTTCAGGCCGCCGGGCGGGTCATCCGGACACAGGAAGATAAAGGCGTTGTGCTGCTCTTGGACGATCGCTTCGCCCAGAGCGAATATGCCCGCCTTTTCCCGAAGCATTGGCGGCAGCTGGAGTATCTGCGGGATACGGAGGACTTAAAGAAGAAACTGGAAGCTTTTTGGAAGGATTAAACCTCTCCGTCACGCCTACGGCGTGCCACAGCCCGGGTTGCGGCTCCCAGCGTCTGCTTCGCTGTCGCTTGCACCCTGCTGGCCGCTGCCCCAACAGCTCCTTCCTGTTTCCGCCACTGGCGGCGGTCGTCGCCGTTGCCTACCGAGGGGAGGCTTTGGCATACCGTAAAGCTTCGCCTCTTCGCCAGAGGCTCCCCTACAAGGGGAGCTGGCGCGAAGCGTCTGAGAGGTTGGACAAAGGACGGCCTGACCGTGAGCCGCCAAAATAAAAAGAGGCAGACGCCCTTCGTCTGCCTCTTTTTTCCATCATATCATCGTCTTGTTTTTGCCGTTTTCTTCCGCATGATGTCCCACGAGGGCATCTGCCCGCGCAGGGTATCCCATGCGGTCATCTGGGTCTGTGTCTGGGCGCGGAGGCCCTCGAAGGCCTCGTCGAGGTACTGCATCTCAGCCACGGCGTGCATCGCGTGGTCGGAGACGCAGAGACGGCCCAGCGGGGTCTTGCAGATGGCCAGCAGCATGGCGTCCATCTTCCGGCGTCCGGGAGTCCCGGCGCGGTAGTAGTCGGTGTTCTCCTTGTCGTCCACCGGGATGTGCGCGGCCTTGAGCATCTCGCAGCCCTCCCACGCGGCATCGAGGACCAGCTCCCGCTGCTCCTTGGCGGCCTTGGAGAGGTCGCCCTTGCAGGCATAGCAGAGATAACAGGCCGGCAGGATGAGGGCGATGTGGCACTTGAGCCATGCGTCCATGTCGCTGACAAAGTTCAGCTTGTACTTTGCGCCCTCGAAGGCAGTCTTGAGGCGGTAGCGGAAGACGCCCGAAAGGGGTGCTGTGGCCCCGCCGACGGTCATATCCACGCCGACATGGGCGCTGACCACCTTATCCACGTCCCGGTGTCCGCCGCTGCCCTGAAAACCGAACGCGACCTTGTCCGCCGGGCGCTGCATGGCCTGCATGACCTCCACCGCATGGGGGTCATTGCCCACAAAGACGAAGTACTCGCTCTTATTCTGCTTGAGGATGGGCAGCACATCGGGCAGCTGCCCGGCCTGCACCGCCACAAAAACGAGGTCGTAGCAGTCGTCCGGGGCCAGCGTGTCGATGGTCGTCACCCGGTCCACCGTGGTGCGGCACTGCGCCCAGTGGCGGATCACGAGACCCCTTTGGTCGAGCCTTTCCTTCCACTCACCCCGCGCCAGCATGGTGACGACGTTCTTCTTGTTCTGCAGCAGACGGTGGGCCAGTTCACAGCCCTGCACCCCTGCACCATAGACCAGTATCCTCATCTCTGCCTGCCTCCTTTCGCAGGCCCCCTCCCGGGGCCGGAAGTCCTCAGTGCTTCAAAAACGAGAAGAAACCCTTTTTCTCGTAGGGCTTTTCCTCCGCGCCAGTCACCGTGTAGCCGGTGGCTGCGATGGCAGCCTTCAGGGCTTCGATGTCCAGCGGCTGGGCCGAGACGATGACCGTCTCGCCCTTGGTGTGGGAAGAAGTGACCTTCTCCACCTGCGCGGTCTTGCGCACCACATCGTTGATGTGGCTCTCGCACATCCCGCACATCATCCCGTTCACTTTCAGCGTCGTCTGCACCATTGGTCCGTACCTCCTGCTCCTAGACCGCGCCCACCGGGCGTTTTTCATTTTCATCATACCACACTGGTATGCTAATTGCAAGTGCCTGCGGACAGACCGCCGCTCACAGTACACGGGTGCGGTATATTTCTCCCGTATCTACGTCTTTCCAATAAAATACGCCGTCCTCCAGCGTCATGTAGCTGTGGGGACTGTTTTCCTTCGGGATGCTCAGGGAGCCGGGGTTGAGGTAGACGTTTCCCTGCCCGAACTCCGTCCACGCCGGGACATGAGTGTGGCCGTGGAGCAGGATGTCCCCCTCGGCCAGCGGCGGCAGGTTCTTTAAGTTATAGATATGCCCGTGGGTGGCGTAGATGAGCTTTTCGCCCGCCGGGAGGACGCAGTAATCCGCCAGCACCGGAAAGTCCAGCACCATCTGGTCCACCTCGGCATCGCAGTTGCCCCGGACACAGCAGAGCCTGTCCTTCAGGCTGTTCAACATCGGGATGACCTCCTTGGGCGCATAGTCCCGGGGCAGGTCGTTCCGGGGGCCGTGATAGAGCAGATCCCCCAGCAGGAGCAGCCGCCCGGCCCCCTCCCGCTCGAAAGCCTCCACCATCTTCTTACCATAGTACGCCGACCCGTGCAGGTCGGATGCGATCATCCATTTCATTCCGTTCCCTCCGTTCTCGTTTGGCTCCATTGTACCACGAAATGGGCGCTTGAGAAGTCTTTTGTGAAAAGTCATACTTTTAACTTGACAATCTCTCCGTTTCGTGGTATCCTATCGCAGGCTGGTCGGAAGGCCGCTTTTCCGGTTTTCCTTCCGGCCCGCGTCCCGGTGCTGTCCGGCGCCGTCCCGTAACGCCGCTGTCGTCGATGCACCGTATTTCTTTGCACCCTCTTCATAAAACCCGTGTGGATTTTTACAGCATAGATCTTGCTACTTTTCGCCACACAATGGCCCGCTTCAAAGCCGCCGTTGTGTGGCTTTTCTTGTGCGGAATTTTCAGGAAAGGAAGCTTTTACCCCCTATGAACGATACCTTTATGAAGACAAAGCCCGTCTTCCCGCTCCTCGTGTCCATGGCCCTGCCCAACGTCATCTCCATGCTGGTGAACTCGCTGTACAACATCGTGGACAGCCTCTTCGTGGCCCAGATCAATGAGCAGGCCATGACGGCCCTCTCCCTCGTGTTCCCCATCCAGAACTTCGTGAACGCTGTCGCCATCGGCTTCGGCGTGGGCATCAACGCCCTTGTCGCCCTCTACCGGGGCGCAGGCGACCATGACAAGGCCGATGCAGCCGCCACCCACGGCATGGCCCTCTCGGTGCTCCACGGCCTCCTGTGCACCCTGCTGGCCACGGCCATCATGCCCGGCTTCCTCGCCCGGTTTACCGCCGACAGCACCATCGTCTCGATGGGCGTCACCTATTCCACCATCGTCTTCTTCTTTGCCATCGTAAACATGGCCAGCCTCGCCTTCGAGAAGATCTTTCAGGCTGTGGGCCGGATGAAGCTCACCATGCTCGCCCTCATCTCGGGCTGCGTGTGCAATATCCTGCTGGACCCCATCCTCATCTTCGGCCTCGGCCCGGTGCCCGCGCTGGGCATTGCCGGTGCGGCGCTGGCCACCGGCATCGGTCAGACCGTCACCCTCGTCCTCTACCTTGTAGTCTACTGCACCACTGCATCGCCCGTCCGCCTGCGCCGGAAGGCCCTGCGGCCCGACGCCTCGCTGGAAGGACGCCTCTATGCCATCGGCGTGCCTGCCATCCTGAATCTGGCCCTGCCCTCCCTGCTGGTCACCTTCCTGAACGACCTGCTGGCCGCCTTCTCCGAGAGCTATGTGGTGGTGCTGGGCATCTACTACAAGCTCCAGACCTTCCTTTACCTGCCCGTCAGCGGCATCGTACAGGGGATGCGCCCCCTCATCAGCTACAACTACGGCGCGAAGGAGCACGCCCGAGTAGCGAAGCTCTACCAGCTCACCCTCGGCATGAGCACCGTCATCATGGCGGCGGGCACGGTCATCTGCATGGCTGCCTCCGCGCCCCTCATCGGCCTCTTCTCCTCGAACCCCGAGACCATCGCCATCGGCCAGACTGCCCTGCGCATCATCTGTCTCGGCTTCGTGGTGTCCTCGGTGTCCACCACCTCCTCCGGCGCGCTGGAAGGTCTGGGCAAGGGCATGGCCTCGCTGGTCATCTCCCTCTGCCGCTATATCCTCTTCATCATGCCGCTGGCGTGGCTGCTCTGCCGCCAGCTCGGCCCCACCGGCGTCTGGCACGCTTTCTGGGCCACCGAGGTGCTGTCGGCCATCATCGCGTTCGCGGTGTATCGGAGGGGCGTAAAAAGAGAATAACCTCTCCGTCATCGCTGACGCGATGCCACTGCCCGGGTTGCGGCACCCAGCGTCTGCTTCGCTGTCGCTTGCATCCTGCTGGCCGCTGCCCCAACAGCTCCTCCCTGTTTCCGCCGCTGGCGGCGGTCGTCGCCGTTGCCCCCAGAGGGGGAGCCACTGGCGAGCCGGTCAGGCCCACGCGGGACGAGCAAAGTCTGATTTTGTCGTAAACAGTAGTGCCCTGCTACAGAGATTCACAACAGCTTGACAAGATGTTCTTGTCTATAAGCTGCTGCCCTCTGTAGCAGGGCACTACCTTTTACGCCATATTGAGCTTTCAGCGGTCAGCGCAGAGTTGCCCGACATGCCAACGGCTCCCCCTTTGGGGGAGCTGGCATCGCGCAACGATGACTGAGAGGGCATGCCGCTACGAAAGAGCTGTCACGCCTGCGGCGTGACGGAGAGGGCTACTCCTCCGGCACCAGCGCACAGACCAGCTGCACCATCCACGGCAGGAGGGGCAGCCAGAGCAGGGCGCAGCAGATGTTGAAGAGGGTGTGGGCGTTGGCGATCTGACGGGAAATGATCTCCAGCTCCGGGCCTTTGGGGGAGACCAGCTCCACCAGCCGGACGAACCCGGGCAGCAGCGCCGCCGCCAGCAGGCTCCCGGTGAGATTGAAGCAGCTGTGAGCCAGCGCAGCCCGGGCGGCGTCCCTGCCCTGCCCAATGCAGGCCAGCAGAGCTGTGACTGTAGTGCCGATGTTGTCCCCCAGCAGGACGGGCACCGCCCCGGCGAGGCCCAGCACGCTGTGGATGCCGTCCGGCCCGGCCTGCCGGGCCACATTCTGCAGGAGGGCGATGGTGGCCGAGCTGCTCTGTACCACCATCGTCATGCCCAGCCCCAGCAGAATGCCCAGAAGCGGCGACTCTTTCACCCGGGTCATCCACCCAAGAAAAACTTCCTGCCCCGCGAGGGGCTGCAAGGCCCGGCCCAGAATGCCGATACCCTCGAAGAGCAGCCCGAAGGAGAATACCGCCTCTCCCACGGCCTGCCAGCGGGCCTTGCGGGCCGCGAAGTCGATGACGAAGCCCGCAAACAGCACCGGATACACCAGCTGCTGGGCGTCAAAGGCGATGAGCTGGGCCGTCATGGTCGTGCCGATGTTGATGCCGTAGATGACGGCCACAGCCCGGGGCAGCTCCAGCAGCCCGGCGCTGACGAAGCCAATGACCATGACCGTCGCCGCCGAGCTGCTCTGGAGCACTGCCGTCACGGCCAGCCCGGTAAGCACCCCCAGCAGCGGTGTGGCCGTCAGCCGGGCCAGAAGCCGCTTCATGGCGTCGCCTGCCGCCCGCTGCAAGGCACGGCTCATCCGGTCCATCCCGTAGAGGAACATCGCCAGCCCGCCGAACAGCGCGAAAAGCATCTCCGTCCCCTGCACCATCCGCACACCCCCTTGTCCCTCAGTGTATGAGGGATGTCCCACGGGGATGCGAAAAGACCTTCTCGCCCACGCGCAGCAGGGCTGCTATTTCATCAGTCCCATCGTCCATGCCCGGACCAGCAGGCCCAGCAGAACGACGGCCAGCAGCACCACCGTGAGAGCACGGCTCTGGGTGCGCTGACGCTTTTTGCGGCGGGCCGTGGCCGGGCGGCTGCGGCCCGTCTTCCCGGAGGTCTTCCGGCTGCGGCCGGACGTTCCCCGGGATGCCGTGCGGCCTCCGCTGCTCTGGCGCTTCCGGGCAGGGGCATCGGCCCGCGGCGTCTGAGACTTCGGGCGGCGGGGCGGCTCGTCCCCGGCCTTTTTCTGCGGCTCGATGGTCTCCGAAGCGCCGCAGCGGGCCAGAAAGTCCTCTGCCATCCGGTAATATTTCTCAAGGTCGCCGGTGGTCAGGGCCGTGCCCTCATAGCCCGCCTCCAGCTCCTCCACGGCCTCGTTGAACCGGAGGGCCGCCTGTGCGGCAGCGGTCTTGTCAGAGGCGTGCGCGGCCTCGTTGCGGGCCATCCGCACCGCATTGCAGGCGCGGCGGGCCGCTGCCGGGCGGGGCGTATCCCCCAGCAGGTCCAATGGACGGGCTGCGTCCTTCTCCGGGTCCAGCAGGACACGCATACAGAGGGTGGTGTCCAGCTGCTGCCAGCTGGTGCGGCCGCTCAGCTCGGGCAGACGCTCGTAGTAGTCCGGGCTTTCCTTCTGGCGCTGGGCCAGATGCTTCAGCAGAGCGTCCACGCTGTGGGCACTGGGCTTCTGCTCCCAGTGCCAGCGCAGCAGCTTGCGGCTGATCTCATCGCAGGTAGTTTTGATCTCAAAAGCGGTTTGCAGTGCTTCGTCGGGCATAACGTTTCTCCTTCGTACAACCAAAAAACGGAGGAAGCGCAGCCTCCTCCGTCATTCATTTACATCATAAACTGATAATAGACGAAGCCCCACAGCGCAATGCCTGCGCAGACGATGGCGGTGATGGGCGGGACCCAGCGGACGAGGGTCTCGGCAATGCCGTCGCGGCTCTCTTCCGCATCGTCCTCCTCATCGTACTGCTCCACCTCGGGTTCCGGCTGGCGGGCCGGGGCGGCACGGCGGGCAGCAGGCATCACACGGGTGCCCTCGTCATCCACAGCCGCTGCACCGCTGCCGGGGAACGCCGCGCGGGTGGCGGCATCCAGCACCCGGGTAGGCTCTGCTTCCGGAGCAGGGGTGTGTTCCACCGGCGGTGCAAAGCTGGTCGGAGCGCCGACAGGCTCTGCCGGGCGGGCCGTCGGGATGACCCGAGTGGGTTCTGCCTGCACCGGCGCGCTGGCCACGATGCGGGTCGGCTCTTCCTGCGGAGCGGCGCTCACCACGCGGGTGGCCTCCGCCGCCGGGGCCTGCTCTGCAGGGGCGGCCTTCTGGCCGGGCTGCAGCAGGGTGTTCAGGGCGTTCTGCAGCAGGATGCGGTCACAGCCGCACTCGGTACAGTAGACCGTGTCCTCTTCCTTCGGGTGGAAGGAACCGCAGGCACAGTACCAGCCGTTCTCGAACACCTGCGGCATATACTTGAGGCCGGTGCGATTCATCCGGCTTTCCAGTGCCTTTTCCAGCTCCGGACTCAGGCGGCGCGGGGCCGGCAGGCGGACGCGCTTGATGGCATCCAGATGCACGACCTTTTTGCCGCTGTATACGTTCTTCAGGACCACATCCACGCTGGTGATGGCCTTCTGGGTCACAAACACGGCATCGTCCATGCCAAAGCTCTCACCGGGCTTGACCTCGATCTCGCGGTATTCAAAGGCATCCTCACACAGGATGATACCGTCCACACCCTTACACTTAAAGTGGATCTCCAGTGCAGTCAGGGTAACCTTGGAGATGTTCTTGAAGGTCAGGCAGACCGCGTTCTCGCCGCTGAGTTCGCCCTTGAGAAGTTCCACACAGACGAACTGCACCGGGCTGCCCGGGGTATAATAGTTGGCCCGGGTGCGTGCGACCGGGTTAAAATTTTCCTCCACGACACTCGCTCCCTTCGATCATTCGTTTTCCTGCGGGGCATCCTGCGCCGGGTCGGGCATTTCCTCGCCCAGCACGGCATGCTCCGCCTGTTCAGCGGGCTCTGCGCTCTCGGCAGGTTCTGCGGTCTCCACAGGGGCCGCCGGTGCGGCGGGTTCCTGTGCAGGCTCGTCGCCGTCACGCGGGGGCAGCTTGCCGCCAGCCATCACGGTGTTGAACTCCTTCTCATTGAGCTTTTCGCGTTCCATCAGAGCCTGTGCCAGCGCATGGAGCTGGTCGATGTGCTCCGTCAGGGTGCGGCGGCAGGTCTC
>OJQX01001199.1_pt1 | contig 11759 bp, 11 predicted proteins | sample 1599031 | NCBI WGS metagenome assembly OJQX01 (sample SAMN03922513, study PRJEB24848) | human gut metagenome | isolation source: stool sample | host: Homo sapiens | place: Germany | collected 2010-02 | reverse complement strand
CGCCTTTTCAGAACTTTTATAAAAGATCTGAAAAGGCCTTGGAGCTTGTCAAAAAAGATTTTTGACAAGCTCGCACAGCCGATGGAGTGCCCAGAAAAATTGCAGGGCGCTGCGATAGGGACCATCACAGCGCCCTGCGGGAGAAAAAAGGGGTAAATCACCTGCCCAGGTACCATACGGCGCCGCAGGCAGCCAGTTGGAGAAGGAAAATAGCGGGAATTCCCCAGCGGAAATACCAGTGCCGGGTCTTGTGGCGGAACACATGCATGCCCAGCAGCGCGCCCACGCTGCCGCCCAGCAGGGGCAGCAGAAACAGCGTCCGCTCCGGGATGCGCCAGCTCCCGCGCCGGGCCCGGCGCTTATCCGCACCATAGGCCCCGAACGCAGCCAGGTTCATGACCGCCAGATACGCCGCCAGCCAGAACCCGGAGCGGGTCAGCAGCTCGGGCATCCGTTACGCCTGCTCCAGGGTCTGGAGGGCGCAGGCCGTCCTGGCAGCCAGACGGGCATTGTTATACACCAGCTGGATATTGCTGTCCAGGCTGTCGCCGCCGGTCAGGTCCTTGACCCGGGCCAGCAGGAAGGGCGTGGTCTCCTTGCCGTGGATGCCCTGGGCCTTGGCATCGGCCAGGGCCTGCTCGATGGCGGCGTCGATGACCTTGTGGTCCATGGAATACTCCTCAGGAATGGGGTTGGTGACCAGCATGCCGCCCTTCATGTCCAGCTGACGGGCCACATGGAAGGCCTTGGCCAGCTCCTCGGGGGTGTCGATCTCGTAGTCCACGGCGAAGCCGGACTTGCGGGTATAGAAGGCGGGCAGCTCCTTGGTGCCGTAGCCGATAACGGGCACGCCCTTGGTCTCCAGGTACTCCAGGGTCAGACCCAGGTCCAGGATGGACTTGGCCCCGGCGCAGACCACCATCACAGGCGTCTGGGCCAGCTCCTCCAGGTCGGCGGAGATGTCCATGGTAGTCTCCGCGCCCCGGTGAACGCCGCCGATGCCGCCGGTGGCAAAGATACGGATACCGGCCATGTGGGCGATCATCATGGTGGTGGTCACGGTGGTGGCGCCGTCGCGGCCCTCTGCCACCAGAATGGGCAGATCCCGGCGGCTGGCCTTGGTGACGGCGTGGCCGCTCTTGCCCAGATAGTCGATCTCCTCGGGAGTCAGGCCCGCCTTCAGGCGGCCGCCGATGATGGCGATGGTGGCGGGGACGGCGCCGTTTTCGCGGATGATCTTCTCCACGTTCAGAGCAGTCTCCACATTCTGGGGATAGGGCATGCCGTGGGAGATGATGGTGCTCTCCAGAGCCACCACGGGACGGCCCTCGGCCACTGCCTGCTGCACCTCAGGTGCGACATCCAGATAACGATTCATAAGTCATTTACCTCCTGTTGAGAATTGTTTCAATGTTATCCCAGCACATAGCCGGGTTGATGGTGGTTTCTGCCTCGCAGGCCAGAGCGCCTGCGCCCACGGCCCAGCGGGCCGTGTCGGTAAGGGAATCGCCCAGAACCATCCGGGCGGCCAGGGCGGCGGCCACGGCGTCTCCGCCGCCGGTGGCGTTGGCCACATGGCACCTGGCACAGGGGACCCACGCGGTACTCCCCTGCCGGTCGGCGGCATAGATGCCCTCCGCGCCCAGGGAGATGTACACCGTGCCCAGGCCGGTGTCCAGCAGGCGACGGGCCGCCTGGGCTGCGTCCTCCGGAGTCCGGATGGACATGCCGGACAGCAGCTCCGCCTCCAGGCGGTTGGGCTTCAGGGCCGCCAGCTTGCCCAGCACCGGCCGCAGCTTTTCGGCCTTGATGGTGGATACGGGGTCCGCCAGAATGGGGGCCCGGCAGTTGTCGCACAGCCAGCGGATGCTGTCCTCCGGCAGGTTGGTCTCCAGCACCACCAGGTCCGCCCCGTTGATGAAATCCAGCCGCTGCCGCAGGAAATCCGGGGTCATGCGCTGATAGATGTCCATGTCGTTGACGGCCAGGGCCATATCCCCGTCGGGCCCGGCGATGTACAGATAGGTGCCGGTGCGGCAGTCCGGCAGCACGGCGCTGGCGCTCAGGTCCAGGCCGATGTCCCTGGCGTTTTCCTGGACCCGGCGGCCGAAGTCGTCGTCGCCCATCACCGTCACCATGGCGGTCTGCTGGCCCAGCAGACACAGGTTGTGGGCGATGTTGCGGCCCACGCCGCCCAGGGACGTGGTCACATGGCCGGGATTGGAGTCCCGGGCCACCAGCTTCCCGGCGGACACCGCGCCGATGTCCATGTTCACGCCGCCTACCACCGCCACATACGGGGCAGTGCGGACAATGTAGCCCTTGCCGGTGATGCAGCCCTTTTTCATCAGGTTGGATATGTGCACCGCCACGCTGGAGCGGGTGATGCCGGCCTTGTCCGCCAGCTCCTGCTGCGAGATCATGGGGTTTTCCCGGATCCACTCCAACAGCTGGCGCTCTCGCTGGGTCACAGGCTCACCTCCTAAGCAAAAGTTTGTTTTCTAATCTATTGCTTATTATATGCAGAACACAGGTCCTTGTCAAGCCCTCTTTTGCAAATATTTCCGCCGGTCCGGGCAAAAAAAGAACGCGCCGGGGCGCGTTCTTTTTGACTCACTGTTTATTCAGATAATCCAGCAGCTCCTGGGATTTTATAAAGGCATGGGGGCCCGCGTCATCCCGGTAGTCGGCGGAGCCGACGGATATCAGGACATCATCAGGATCGTCAGGAATAGAAAAATACACCGGCGCGTAGGAATCCGCCGCATACTCATAGGTCAGATACGTGCCCTGAGACAGGTCCAGGACCCCCAAGGTCTGGTCCAGCTTCCGGCCCAGCTCCTCTATCTGTTCGTTTCTGTCCAGCTCCGTGTCGATCAGCGACCGGATCATGGTGGTCAGGTGCTCATACTCGTCGCTGCCTTTTTCAAAAACGGACTTCTCCCGGCCGTCCTTGGACAGGACGATTCGCTCCGGGTCCGCCAGCTCGCCCAGGGACAGGTCCTGATACGGGTGGTCCTGATAATCCTCGGGATCGGCCCACTCCACCTTTTTTCCGCACCCGGCCAGCAGCACGAAGCACAAGACCAGAGGCAGGAGGATCTTTGCGATTTTCTTCATAGCTTTCTCCTCTCAAGCACTCACTGTTTATTCAGATAATCCAGCAGCTCCTGGGCCTCGGTGGCAGACCAGAAGCCGTGCAGCGTCAGGCTGTCCTCAACAGGAGAATAGATGCCCACAACGCTGTTCTGTGTGTCGGTCAGCTCAAAATATACCGGCGCGTAGGAATCCGCCGCATACTCATAAATCAGCCAGACGCCGCTCTCCAGCTTTGCCCAGGACTTTGTACCGTCCAGCTTCCGGCCCAGGTCCTTTACCTGTTCATTTTCATCCAGCTGCACTTCTATCAGCTGGCCCAGGGTGGATACGATTTTTTCATACGTCTCCGTGCCCTTGTCAAAGCTATTCTTTTCCCGGCCATCCCGGGTCATCACGATCCGCTCCGGGGCGGCCACCTCACCGGCGTAAACATCCTGGGCGGGATGGTCCTTATAGTCCTCCCAACCGGCCAGCTCCACCTTTTTTCCGCACCCGGCCAGCAGCACGAAGCACAAGGCCAGAGGCAGGAGGATCTTTGCGATTTTCATACGACACGTCCTTTCCATTTTCTAACATTTTTCTGTCCTGCTCGGGTCCACTTTTGGTAGTATACCATAAGAGAATCGGTTTGTAAATAGAGACTGCAAATTTTTGTTTTTTTTCGCGCTTACTGCTGGTTAAGACAACTCCTCAACATTGTGTTCAATAACGTCCTGTCGTTTTGTGCAGATTTCCTCTTGCACCGGCGGCGGGATGGGTGTATGATAGCAATCATTCAATATTGAACTATCTAAAATCGGAGGAATTTTTCATGACCAACGCCTATCAGGTCTATACCGGGGCCCGGCAGCTGCTGGAGGGGTACGCCGCCGCCATGCAGCCCCTGTGCCGCCGGGAGGGGCTGGCCCCCAACGGGGTGGATATCCTGCTGTTTCTGGCCAACAACCCGGGGCTGGACACCGCCCGGGACATCTGCACCTATCGGGGGCTGAAGCCGGGCATCGTGTCCTTCCATGTGGAGAAGCTGGTGCAGGAGGGCTACCTGCTGCGGCAGCCTGCCCCGGAGGACCGGCGCAAATGCCGCCTGGTATGCACCCGGCGGGCGGAGCCTGTGGTGCAGCAGGGGCGGCAGGTGCAGGAAGCGTTTTTCCGCCGGATGACGGCGGGGCTGGACCCCCAGGACCTGGCGGCCTTCCGCCGCTGCCTGGAGGGCTTTCAGCGGAATCTATCGCAAATGACACAGGAGGACGACCAATGACACAGGACAAGAAATTTCTGGGCACGGAGCCCGTGGGCAGGCTGCTGTGGAGGCTGGCGGTGCCCACGGTCATCGCCCAGCTGGTGAATATGCTGTACAACATCGTGGACCGCATCTACATCGGTCACATTCCCGAAACCGGCAGCATGGCCCTGACCGGCGTGGGGGTGTGCCTGCCCATCATCATGATCATTTCCGCCTTTGCGGCCTTTGTGTCCTCCGGCGGCGCGCCCCGGGCATCCATCGCCATGGGCCGGGGCGACTATGACCAGGCCCAGCGCATTCTGGGAGGGTGCTTCACTTTACAGGTGGCCATTTCCCTGGTATTGACGGCAGTGCTGCTGATATGGAACCGGCCGCTGCTGCTGGCCTTCGGCGCCAGCGGGAACACCATCGAATACGCCGCCCAGTATATGGGTGTTTACGCCCTGGGCACCCTGTTCGTGGAGCTGACCCTGGGCCTCAATGCCTTCATCACCGCCCAGGGCTTCGCCCAGGTGGGCATGAAAACGGTGCTCATTGGCGCGGTGGCCAACATTCTGCTGGACCCGCTGTTCATCTTCGTCCTGGACATGGGCGTCCGGGGGGCTGCCCTGGCCACGGTGCTGTCCCAGGGCATCTCCTGCGTGTGGGTAATCTCCTTCCTGCGGGGGAAAAAGACCCTGCTGCGGCTGGAAAAGGCCGCCCTGCCCATCCGACCCCGGCTGATCCTGCCCTGCGTGGCCCTGGGTACGGCGGCGTTCATCATGCAGGCCAGCGAAAGCGTCATCTCCGTGTGCTTCAATGCCTCCCTGCTGAAATACGGCGGGGACCTGGCGGTGGGAGCCATGACCATTCTGTCCAGCGTCATGCAGTTCGCCATGCTGCCCCTCCAGGGCATCGCCCAGGGGGCCCAGCCCATCTCCAGCTATAACTACGGGGCGGGCAACGCCCAGCGGGTGCGCCAGACCTTCTGGCTGCTGCTGAAGGTAAGCCTGGGCTACGCCCTGGTGCTGTGGGGCTGCATCCAGCTGTTCCCCGGGGTCTTTGCCCGGATCTTCACTCCCGACGCGGAGCTGGTGGCCTTCACCGCCGGGGTGCTGCGGATCTACTGCGGGGCCCTGTTCCTGATGGGCATCCAGATCGCCTGCCAGATGACCTTTGTGTCCATCGGCAACGCCCCCTGCTCCATCATCGTGGCGGTGCTGCGGAAGTTCGTGCTGCTGCTGCCGCTGATCTATCTGCTGCCCCACCTGCTGGCAGGCCAGACCCGGGCCGTGTTCCTGGCGGAGCCGGTGGCCGACGTCATCGCCGTCACAGGCACGGTGATCCTGTTCTCCTCCCAGTTCCGCAAGGCCCTGCGGGGCCTGGAAAACGACAACAAATCGTAATATCCGACAGGAAAATTGCATATTGTATAACAAGACCTCCGGCTGGGCCGGAGGTCTTGCCAGACTGTCAAAAAATCAGGATTGCCTCCGGCTGGGCCGGAGGTCTTGCCGCTTATTGGTCAGATTTTGATGAGCTCATACTCCCGGGTGCCCATGCCCAGCTTTTCCGCATGCTCCAGGCAGCTCATCCAGTCCGTCTCCGGGTGGAGATGGTGGAAGTGGTCATGGCCGCAGTCCCCGGCGGCAGCGGCCCCCGGCAGGGGCGGCTGGGCGTTTACTGCGTCCGCGCAGGCCATGTCCAGGGCCACCGGATCGAAGGAGGCAAACATGCCCACATTGGGGATGATGGCCGCGTCGTTCTCCGGATGACAGTCGCAGTTGGGAGACACGTCGATGACCAGGCTGATGTGGAAGCAGGGCCGCCCGTCCACCACCGCCTGGGCATACTCGGCGATCTTGCGGTTCAGATTGGTGACCGTCTCGTCCCAGTTCACCCGGATGGCGTCCCAGGGACAGACGGCGATGCACCGGCCGCAGCCCACGCACCTACTGTGGTCAATGCTGGCCTTGCGGTCTGTGACGGTAAGGCCGCTGTGGGCGCAGATGCGGGTGCAGGCGCCGCAGCCCACGCAGTGCTCCTGGGCCACATGGGGCTTGCCGGCGTTGTGCTGCTCCATTTTTCCGGCCCGGCTGCCGCAGCCCATGCCGATGTTCTTCAGCGTGCCGCCGAAGCCCGCCTCCTCGTGGCCCTTGAAATGGCTCAGGGAGATGAACACGTCGGCGTCCATCACCGCCCGGCCGATCCGGGCCTTCTCCACATATTCGCCGCCGCGCACCGGCACCTCCGCCTCGTCGTTGCCCTTGAGGCCGTCGGCGATGATGATCTGGCAGCCGGTGGACAGGGGGGAGAACCCGTTGAGCATGGCGGCGTCCATGTGGTCCAGGGCGTTTTTCCGCCCGCCCACATACAGGGTGTTGCAGTCGGTAAGGAAGGGCTTGCCGCCCCGCTCCTTCACAAAGTCCGCCACGGTCTTGGCCCAGTTGGGCCGCAGGAAGGCCAGGTTGCCGGGCTCGCCGAAGTGCAGCTTGATGGCTGTGAACTTGCCTTCAAAGTCGATCTGGCCCATTCCGGCGGTTTTCATCAGCCGGGTCAGCTTCTGAGGCAGGTTTTCCCGGTAATCGGTCCGCAGGTCGGCCCAATATACTTTTGATGCCATTTGGAGATCCTCCTTGAATCTTAATTGCCCATAGTGTATCATATTCCCGTAGAATTTGTCACGTTATTTTGAAGGGAGGCGGCAGCATGCGCCTGCTGACCTATACCGTTGCGCCGGAGCAGGAGGGCTGGCCCCTGCGCAGGCTCCTGCGGCAGGAGCTGCGGATCTCCGGCTCGTTTCTCTCCCGGCTGAAGTGGCGGCCCGGAGCCATTCTGCTGAACGGGCAGCCCGCCACCGTGGCAGCGCTGGTCCGCGCCGGAGACACCGTCACCGCCGACGTGTCGGACCTGCCCGGAGACAATCCCCATATCCGGCCGGTGGACTATCCCCTGGACATTCTGTGGGAGGACCAGGACCTGCTGATCCTCAACAAGCCCGCAGGCATCGCCATCCACCCGGCGGCCCTGACGGAGGAGACCGTCACTGTGGCCGGGGCCGTGTGCCGGTATCTGGGCCAGGGAAGCTTCCACTGCGTCAACCGGCTGGACCGGGGCACCACCGGCGTCATGGCGGTGGCCAAAACCGGGTACGTCCACCGGCTGTGCATGGAGCAGCTGCACTCCGGCGATTTCCGCCGGACGTATCTGGCGGTGTGCCGGGGCTGCCCGGACCCGGCGGCAGGGTCCATCGACCTGCCCATCGGCCGGGAGCCGGACTCCCTGCTGCGGCGGCGGGTGGACCCGGCGGGTCTGGCGGCCCACACGGACTATGAGACCCTGTGGCAGGGGCCGGACCGGGCGCTGCTGCGGCTGACTCCCGGCACCGGCCGCACCCACCAGCTGCGGCTGCACCTGTCCGCCATTGGCCACCCGCTGCTGGGGGACTGGCTCTACGGCCAGGAGGACCGGGACCTGATCCCCCGTCCGGCCCTGCACTCCCACCGGCTGGAGCTGACCCACCCCGTCACCCGCCGCCGCCTGACGGTAACGGCCCCGCTGCCGGAGGATATGGCCCGGCTTCTGCCGGAAGATATGAACAAATCTTGAAAAATGCAAAAAAAGGATGGAAATTTTGACAGTGTATAGTATAATAGCCTATACACTGTCTTAACGCCGCGCCCCGGCGCGGAATCTATTTTCGGAAGCGGGAGGAACGTATGCGGAACATCTGGCGCATCATCAAGGCGGACGCCCGTTCGCTGTTTACGCATTTCTTTGCTCTGGCCGTGGCCCTGGTCATTGCGGTGCTGCCCAGCCTGTACGCCTGGCTGAATATCTACTCCAACTGGGACCCCTACGGCAACACCGGCAACATCAGCATCGCTGTGGCGTCCTTGGATAAGGGCTGGACGGAGGAGGACGGCACCCAGGTCAACAAGGGCCGGGAGGTGGTGGACGATCTGCGCACCAGCACCAGCATCAACTGGGTGGCGGTGGACACCAAGGAGGAGGCCGAGCACGGCGTCTATGCCGGGGATTACTACGCCGCCGTGGTCATCGGTGAGGACTTCTCTTATAATATGTACCACATGCTGACGGAGTGGACCGGCAAGCCCACCATTACTTATTACGAAAACTACAAGAAAAACGCCGTGGCCACCAAGATCACCGACACGGCGGTGTCGTCCCTGAAAACCACCATCAGCAAAAGCTATCTGGACGTGGTGGTGGACGCCGTTTTCCGGGGAGCCAACGACCTGTCGGACCAGCTGAAGGGCGACGACCCCGTGGGCTCCGTTCAGGGGCTGCTGGGCCAGGCCCGGAGCCTGCTGCGCTCCTGCGCCCAGACCGTGGACGCCTTTCAGGCCGCGGGCCAGGACAACAGCAGCTATCGCCAGGACCTGTCGGACCTGGTGGCGAATATCAACCAGAACCGCCCCGACAGCCAGGAGCTTCTGGACACCGTGGCCCAGCTGAACCGCCAGGTCCACGCCGCCCTGGATAAGGCCCAGGCAGCCCTGGACAAGGCCTTTGACGCGGCGGAGAAAATTCTGAACGGCATCGACGTGGACGCTCAGCTGCCCCAGATTCAGGAGGACCTGCGGGACGCCGCCCAGACCATGGACGATATGGGCGATAAGCTCACGGCCTGGGCCAGGTCTATCGCCGTGGAGGCCGGGCCCGTGGGGGCCCAGGCCGCAGCCGCCGCCCAGCGCCTGGCGGACAGCTGCTATCAGCTGCGGGACCGGCTGAACACCGTGGCCGACGGCATCCGGCAGAACTCCGCCGTTTTGCAGGACACCATCGCTTTGGTGGCCCAGCTGGAGAAGCTGACGGACACCCTGCTGACGCCGGTGTTCGGCGATGTGACGGATGATGTGAAAAACGTTCTGGACCAGACGGAGGGCCTGCTCCAGGGCCTCCACGGAACGGCAGCCGATACCCGGGACCTGCTGGCAGCCGCCGGCGCGGCGGCCGGCACCCTGGACGGTCTTATGTCCCCGGGCCGCGACGCCATCGGCCAGGCCATCGACAAGCTGGGGAGCCTGCTGGGCGGCCTGGAGGACAGCGACAGTCCGGACTATCTGGACACCCTGCTGGATATCCTGGGCGGCAGCCCGGAGGATTACGGCGCCTACTTCTCCCAGATGGTGCAGACCACCGTGGAGCCGGTGTATCCCATTGCAAACTACGGCAGCGCCATGGCCCCCTTCTATTCCGTTCTGGCCATCTGGGTGGGCGGCGTCATGCTGGTGGCCATTCTCAAGCCCCACGCCCGCCTGGAGGGGCTGGTGGACCCCAAGCCCCACCAGCTGTTCTTCGGCCGGTACTTCCTGTTTTTCGTCATGAGCCAGATTCAGGCCGCCGTCATCGTGGCCGGAGACCTGCTGGTGCTGAAGATCCAGTGCGTGGAGCCGGCGCTGCTGTTTGCCACCGGGGCCATTACCTCCCTGGTGTTCAGCCTGCTGATCTACGCCCTGACCGTGTCCTTCGGCGACGTGGGCAAGGCCGTTGTAGTGGTGGTCATGGTGCTCCAGATCGCCGGCTCCAGCGGCACGTTCCCCATTGAGCTGCTGCCGGACGTGTATCAGAAAATCTATCATATCTTCCCCTTCCCCTATGCCATCGACGCCGTGCGCGAGTGCGTATGCGGCCTGTATGGGACCACATGGCTGAAAAACATCGGCTGCCTGCTGATCTTCGGCGCGGCGGCCCTGGTCATCGGCCTGCTGGTGCGCAAGCCCTTTATGGGACTGAACCATTTCATGGAGGAGAAGCTGAAAGAAACGGAAATGCTGTAAGAAAGGAGGACTCCCTATGGACGAAAAGAAATATAGCCAGCTGTATCAGGCCCTTTTGCAGGAGGTCCTTCAGTTCCACAGCGGCAATCAGCGCCGCATCCGCAAGGGAATGCTGAGCCTGCTGCTGGTGCCGCTGGCATTTCTGGTGCTGCTGTTTTTATCCGACGGCTCCCGGGTGATCTTCCTGCTGCTGTGGATCGTATCCATGTTCGGCATCGCGGCGTATCTCATCGCCGTGGAGTATGTGGACTACGAAATGCAGAACAAGGTGAAGAAGATCACCCAGAAGGAGGTGGAGCTGGATCAGCTGATGGCCCTGCCCACCGGCATGCCCCAGCTGCTGCCCCATCTGCGGGGCCGGAGTCAGGAGAGCGAGGCGGTCCCGGAGGAGCCTGCCCCAAAGGAGCCTGCCCCAAAGGAGCCTGCCCCGGAGGAGCCTTGTCCCGCCCCTGTCCCGCCTTGTCCCCAGCCTGTCCCGCCCCGTCCCGCCTCTGTCCCGATACAGTCGGAGCCCCTGCACCCGGAGCTGGCCCTGACCCTATCCGACCTGCAGGAGAGCAGCCGCCAGCTGGCCCAGGGCTTTGAGCAGATGTCCCGGGAGCTGGGCCGCATTTCCCGGTCTATGGGCGATCAGGACCGGCGGTCCAGGGAGGTGCAGGCATGAGGAATATCTGGAGAATTTTCCGGGCCGACTGGCAGCGCATCAGCGCCAGCGTGGTGGCCGTGGTGGTCATCATGGGCCTGTGCCTGATCCCGTGCCTGTATGCATGGTTCAACATTTTTTCCAACTGGGACCCCTACGGCCCCGACGCCACGTCCAATATCCGCGTGGCCGTTACCAGCGAGGATGAGGGCTATGAGCTGCTGGGCCTGAAGCTGAACATCGGGTCCATGGTGCTGGACGGCCTGAAAAGCAACAACCAGATGGGCTGGGACTTTGTAGACAGCCGGGAGGAGGCCCTGGAGGGTGTCCGGTCCGGCAGGTACTACGCCGCCCTGATCGTTCCCGCAGACTTCACCGGGGACTTCGTCAGCATTCTGGACACGGACCTGCGGCACCCCCAGATCGAGTATTACGAAAACGAGAAGAAAAACGCCATCGCCCCCAAGATCACCAACAAGGCCAAGACCGCCGTTCAGGACGAGATCAACGCCACCGTGGTGGAGACGGTGACCAACGCCGTCACCACCGTCAGCTCCGTGTGCAGGGCTCTGGGCCTGGACGCGGACGACGTGTCCCAGGGGGTCATTGAAAAGCTCAGCAGCGCCCAGGACAGCCTGCGCACCCTGGAGGAGACGCTGACGGCCATGCAGACCCTGGCGGACCAGACGGACAGCATCCTGGCCTGCGCCGGGGTGGTCGCCGGCGACCTGGACAGCATCGTCAGCGGCAATGACCTGTCCGGCATCCAGGACGCCCTGGACCGGGGCATCGGCCGCCTGAACGAGACGGAGGCCGAGATCGCCCGGCAGCTGGAGGATATCGACGCCCAGATCGACGTCATCGCCGACGACATTGCCGCCGCCGTGGGAACGGCGGAGGATGTGGCGGGCTTTCTGGCCGGGGCGGAGCGCGGCTATGATTTTGCCCTGCGACTTGGCAGTGCCGCGGGCGGCGCTACCGCCTGCAGGCC
>OJQX01001189.1_pt1 | contig 11832 bp, 9 predicted proteins | sample 1599031 | NCBI WGS metagenome assembly OJQX01 (sample SAMN03922513, study PRJEB24848) | human gut metagenome | isolation source: stool sample | host: Homo sapiens | place: Germany | collected 2010-02 | reverse complement strand
GTCATTGCCCGACGCTCTTCTCTTTCAGTCATTGCCCGACTTGATCGGGCAATCCAACAGTTTATCTTCTGGCATCTACGGCTTTTCTCTCTGTCATTATCCGGCTTGACCGGATAATCCATGCCGCAGAATATCATTTTCTCTGTCATCTGTTGTCTCGCCCGCCGGGAGAGGCATGACCGGAGCATCAGCCATAAAAAATCCCCGGAATGTCCGGGGATTTTTGTTCAAAACAACAGTTCTATATTTCCGGAAAAATATTTTTGCCGCGGCTCATACGGGTCATCTGGGTTTCGATAGAAGTTGCCAGATTCAGTTTGCCGCCTTTAATAATGCCGCGAACCTGATCGCCCCGGGTTGAATCCGGATTGGTAAACAAATAGCTGACCAGCGGCGTTTTGTTTTTTACGCCGTGCAGTGTTTGGTGAAGCACGCCCAGCATACCGCGGGAAAACAGGTCATAAGCCAGTTCTTCGCTCATCGCTGTGGAGGAGGCGTATTTAACCACCGAGTTAATCGCATCGGTAATGTTGTTGGCGTGAATGGTTGACAAAACCAGGTGTCCCGAAGTGGCGGCGCGCAAAACTTCACTTGCCGTATCCGGGGTACGGATTTCGCCGACCATAATAAAGCGCGGTTTGGAGCGCAAAGCCGATTTTAAGCCCTCGCCCCAGTTGCCGTTCGGCGGCAGCGTTTGCTTGCACAGGCCCAGACCTCCCGCAACCGAATGATAAACGCCGTCCAGCGGCATTTCGGTCGGGTCTTCGATTGTGTAGGCAAAGCCGCCTTCCATCGTCAGATATTCTTTCATCAGGCTGGAAATAGTGGTTGTTTTACCGGCACCGGTCGGACCGGCGCAGAGAATCAGCCCCGAAGCATTGCTGAGGGAAAGCAGGTATTGTGAAAGTTCAACCGGATATCCCAGACTGTTGAACGGCGGCACTTGTTTTGGCATTTTACGGGCGCAGTATTGAATGCCGTAAATGGAAACCGTTCGTTCCACGCGATAAAAAATCTCGTCAAACATAACCGAATAACTGGGGTTGTTGCCGTCCCATGACTGTTCTATCAAGTCAAAAAAATCGTCAAAATCTTCGGCTTCCAAAACCTCCAGTCCGTTAGGCGTAACGTTGTCGGGGATGTAGGCAATTTTGTCCGGCGTAATGTAGATATCCGAGAACAAAACTTCATTTAGTTTAACCATGTTTTCCTCTTTAGTTTTTTATAATTTAAGGCAAAGGAGCATTTTCTGCGGCGTTTTGTTGAATCTCTGCGGAAATTTATCCTTTGTCAGACTCTGTCACAAATAATTATCGCCCTCAACCAAACATGGGGTCAGTTTAACATTAAAAAGAATAATATTTATTTAATCTTTTATGACATTTTTAAGCTCAAACCGCAAATTAAACGCTCTTTTTTTGCCGTGGGATATAAAAAACCCCGGCATAACCGGGGTTTTTCTTAAGCACTTATACAACTACATGTAATACCAAGTGATTGTTGTATAACCATCATCTGTAGCGCAAGTCGTGGCTGCATCTGCCGGTGTAACCGGTAAGTGCATATTATCCCATGCAGCGGCACCTTTAACCGCGGCATTACCAAAGGCTGGAGCATTCTGACCTTGCGGCGCTGCATCACTGACTTGAATACCGATAAAACCGGAAGATGCACCGGAACCCCAGTCAGACGTAATAAGCTGGACGCAAGCTTCCTGACCCATGTTTTCATACGAAACTCTGAACGCAGAGGCTGTTTGCTGATTGTAATTAACTGTTCCGATGGTAACTTCACCTTGGAAAGCATTAACCAAAGTATTAGCACCTACAGCAGAGTCAGCCCCTTCCATTTCAGCCGGAACGACACCCATATCTAATGCATTTCCTGTCGCCAAACCGGAATAATTGCGCTGGCCGGAATACAAAGTACGGATATTGGCTACCATCATGGAAACCTGATCCATTGTTTTGGTAATTTTAAATTTTGTCATTGCTTTTGAATAACCTGCGATACCGCCGACAGACAGAACGCCGATAATTGCGAGCACGCCGAGCATTTCCACCATGGAACGGCCGGTCTGTTCATTTTTTTCAAGTAAGTTAACCATTTTCTTTCTCCTTAGTTCAACTGCATTCTATCATAATTATAACAGGTTAAAATTTTGTTACAATTCTGGCTTTAGCTATATCTTTTGCTCTTTATTTATAACTTTAGTCATAAAAAATAAAACTTTATTCAAACCGCCAAGAAACAATATTGTTTTTGCCGCAATATTTGGCTGCGTCTTGTTTGGTAATCGGCAGCGGATTACTTCCGCCCCAGTTAAATTCATAGCGCTGTTCGCCGTTGCTGATAATCATCTGCAACAGGCTCAGGCTCTCCCTTTCGTTCAGCCGAAAAGCGGCCATAACCGTACATTCGCTTTTGTTGAGTTCGGGAAACGTAACCGTAAAATGACGCGTTCCCGGCATGATAATGCTGCCTTGTTCATCTTCACCGATAATAACCGGTTTGCCGAAAGCGTTTTGCAGTTTGCCGTCAATCAGCATGCCGCCGGCTTCCAAATTGTTTTTGATGACCGTTTCGGTGTTGAGCCCCCAATATCCCGGTTTGGTCTGATAAAACAGCCGGATGTTGTTGGCTGTTTGTGCCAGTTGGGTTGCCGCGATTTCAATTTTGGGATTCGGCCGGATAATCCAGGCCAAAACAATAATAATCGCCGCCGTCATAACCGTAATGGCAATAATAATTTTCTGATCCAGCTTAACCGCACGACGGTAAGCATAAAAACGCTGTTTCAGAAAAAGCAGATAATCTTTTATTTTTTTCATTGTCTTATCCCATTCCGCTGGTGATTTGGTCTTGCATATCGAAAACGCCCATAACCGCCCAGGCAATAACGCCGCCGACGGACAGCAGAGCAACCATGTTCAGAACGCTGGCTTTTTGCTCAATAACATAGACCGATTCTTCCAGCCAGTCATTGGCCAGCTTGTCCATTGCCTCTTCAAAATTGTCCAGTTCGGAATAAATCTTCAGGTCGGCAATAATCTCCCTGTCCGGGAAATCCAGCCCGGTTTTTTCCAGAGCCTGGCCGAGGTTGTCACCGTTATTGACGAAGATGAGCGTCTTATCGATTCTTTCCCGCAGATAAGGGTTTGCATCACGCCGCAGTGCCTGTAATGCGGTTGAAACCGGCGTACCGCTTTTGACCAGAGCAGACATCGCCAGCAGCCAGCTGATGCCTGAAAAGACTTTATACAACGACCATGGCGGCAAATTGTCGAAAAATGAACGGATTAAACCCCGCCAAATGCCGATAGTCAGATAAATAATCGCCATCACTGTCGGCAGAGCCGCAAAAGCAACCGTCCAGTAGGTTCTGATCCAGTCGGAAACGTCAACCAGTGTTTTCGCCGATCCGCGCCAGCGCACATTCGGGGCGGCTTCCTGCATCGGCGGCACCATGTAGGCGCCGATACCGTACAAAATCAATACCGACATAAACATCAGGAATGCCGGATAAACGATAGCCCCCACAATCGGGCGCACCATTTTGGTTGTTCCTTCCGTTACTTTAATCAGGTTTAATAACGCGCTTTCAAGGTTAGAGACGTCACCGGTGGAAAGCATCAGTCTTTCACGCGCCGGAGCCCAGCCTTTCAGGGCGTCGGCAAACGTCAAACCGTTTTGCAAAGACTTGGACCACGCTGCAATGGCGATTGCAATCGGCTCGCCTGGGCTCTTGCCGCCGTTGCTGGCGCCATCGTACAGCAAGTCAAGCGCATCCATCAGCGAAAAGCGGTTAGACATCAGTGAGGCGATTTTCCGATACATCTTCAGTCTTGTCTTGTTAGACATTTTTGTAACAAGTTTGGCATACTGTATTTCAACCGCGCCGACGCTTTTCATTGCGCGGGTCAATGTCTCGGAACGTTTTTTATCGTCTTGTGCCATAAAATCCTCCTAGTAAGCCGGACGTTGGTCAAGCAGGCCGCACCAGCGCTCAACCTCGTCCAAATCAATATAGCCCTTGAGCATACGTTCGATTGCGGCATCTTTCAACGGCCGCCCGTTCAAATCGCTGGTCCAGTAATCAATTGCTTTGCGGGTTTCGCCGGCAATCATCAGCTCCAGAAAAACCGCATCCGGCAAAATAATTTCCGGCACGCTCATACGCCCTTTAATTCCCTTGTTGTCGCAAAATTTGCACCCCGGTCCGCGCACATAGGTATTTTCAATACCGAAATCGCCCAAGGCAATCTTCAGCCGCTTGACCGCCGGGTCGTTAAGCCTCTCTTTGACAGAGACCCGGCAATGCGGACATAATTTGCGGAACAAACGTTGTGAAATCAACCCTTTAACCAATTCGGGATCCGCCAGCATATATGGCTGAATCCCCATGTCTCGCAGTCGGGTGATAATCGCCGGGGCGCTGTTGGCGTGCAGGGTCGTCCATACGCCGTGTCCGGATAATGCCCCCTTAAAAGTTAATTCTGCCGTAGCCAAAGCACGGGTTTCGCCCACCATCATAACGTCCGGGTCTGAACGCAGTGCCGCCGACAATGCTTTGGTAAACATTTCGGCCTTTTCTTCTTCGGTATTGGCATTGGTAACCGGCATCTGCCGGGCGCCGGGAATAGGATATTCCGGCGGGTCTTCCACCGTAATCAGGTTAATTTCGTAATTTTTTTCCTGCAATAGTTTAATCATGTTGCGTTGCAGGGTTGTTGATTTTCCCGAACCGGTCGGCCCGGCAATAACACTCAATCCGGTCGGAACCGCCCGCAGCCGGTAAAACAGGTTTTCTTCATATTCGCCGAAACCCAGAGCCTGCAAATCGCCGCTGCCGTCGGGATTTTCATCGGCATACAGCAGACGCATGACCAAATATTGCGAACCGAACGCAATCGGGTTAAACTGCAAACGGATAGCCAGAACGTTATGCGGCAGCATCAATTTGCCTTTGGAGCCGCGCAGCGGTGTTGATCCCAGTTTCTGGGCGCCCTGAAACTCGTTTTGCGCATAGTTTGAGTCGGAAATGTCTGCCGAAGCGAAAGCGGCGCGGACAAAAGATTCGCCCCAGTCTTTGTTATACTCCATCACCGTTTGCATCATACCGTTGACGCGAAACATAATCTGCGTGCTGTCGGCCACCACAACGTGAACGTCTGACACCTTTACCGCGGCCGCCCGGGCAATTACGTTAACGAAGTCTTTCTGCATTTGCAGTTGGTCAAGGTCTTCATCGCCCTCAATGTCCGACATCGGCTGTGCGCGTTCGCCGTAAGCGTAAACGGCATTGATTTCGTTTTGGCTGACATAGGTCGGTTTGCTGATGTTCAGATGTTTTTTGCGGGCCAGAACTTCGAAACTTAAAACGCGCCCGTCAAATTTATGAGATTCGACAACCAGAAAACGCCCATCGGCAAACAAAGCCAGCAAACGCCGGGTATCGTCATTGATAACCAGCGAAGAACCCGGAAGCGTCAGAAGCTTGTTCCCGCCGCTGAAAAGGTCATCAATCAGATTATATTTCTTTCCTCCGCCTGCTTCTGAGGCGCCGATAACCTGACCTGAAGTCTTTCCGGCGTCGGAAGCAGCTTCTTGAATTTCTGATTCGTCGGCCATTTTTTTACTTACCTGATAAACATCCCTTCACGAAGGCTGGGCAATCCCTGACTTGAATTCAAGCTTGGCAGGGGTTCCAAATCATTGTCGCCGTTTCCGCCCCTTTGCGGCAGCGGGGTAATTCCGGCTCTGGCGGCGGAAGATCTGACCGGTTCACGGTCAAGTACGCCGCCGGCGGCAAAATATAAATAATCTTTGGTGCCGTTTTTGTCAGCCCGCAGATAAGTCTGCGAAATTTCGTCAACCGTATGACCGCTCTGCAGAACCGTTCCTTTCTGAACCATAAAGGAAGAACCGCTCTTGTTGATTAATTTGGCCGCCAGTTCGTTGCCTTTTCCGCTGATTTCCATAATCGCGTATTCGTCAGACAATTTCTGATTCTTTTTCTCTTCGGCATTTTCTTCCGAGGCCGAGGCAAAAGGATTGGTCTTGTCTTTGTTCTTTGCCGTATTTTCTTCTTCTCTGGCCAGCTTTTCCGCCTCCAGTCGTGATTTCAGGATGGAAATCTGCGTTTGCAGATTGGCCAATTCGCGGCTGTAATTCTTTTTTGCCGTTTCTGCGGCGTCGGCTGCCTTGGAAGCTAACTGAGCCAAGTGGTTAAGCTTCATTTTAAAGTTCTTGACCAGTTTTTCTCTGTCTTCCTCGGTCTTAACGATTTCTCCGTACAAACGGGCATTGTTTTCAATCCATTTCTGGTTGGTATCCAGCATTTGCTCTTTATATGCGTTGACAATATTTTCCTGTCTCAGCTTTTCATAGGCAATGTTAAGCTCTCTCAGCTTCTGCTCTTCTACCAGCAGTTTGCGTTCCTGCTCTTTTTCCCATTCGATCCGCTGCCGTTCTTTTTCCGCTTTTTTCTCATTAATTTCATCAACGGCCTTTTGCCGGGCGGCTTTAATTGCGGCAATCTCGTTTTTAACTTTTTCCCGGCGCAGTTCCAAAGTCAGCAGGCTGGTTTGTTTTTCCAAATCAGACATCTGGTTAAATAATTCATTGTCAACCTGCGATAGAATTCCTTCGCCGAAGTTGCTGCTTTCCGGTGTCATCGGCTGCGGTCTGGACAGCGGGGACAATGTCGGATTAGCCGGCTGCACTTGCGGCGCGGCGGCAGACAACCCTGCTGACGGAGCCTGATTGGCTGCAGTCATAGGCTGTATCGGGGCCGTATTGTTGGGCGCATTGTTATCCGGCGGCAATAAACCGCTGTCACCGTTCAAATTCGGCAGATTTAAGTCATTTGATGCATTCTGATTCGGCCCGGTCAGAGGAATAATCGCTTCATCGTCAGACTGCGGCGCCGGAAGTTCTGTCGGAGCATCATCATCATTTAACGAAGGCGGAACCAGCAAGCCGCTGTCGTCGTCGGTATCGTTCAGCGTTATTTCGCTCGGAAGGGCATTGGCTGCACCTGAATTCGGAAGTTGGGCATAAGCCGGCTGCCCGGCTGCGGCTGCAATAATCAGCGCCAGAGCTGTAATGCCTAAACTGTTTCTGATATTATAATACATAGATTGCTCCCTCATAATGCCACTTCTTACTGGTAACGTCATATTTTATATTATTAATCTCAAGTCCTGAAAATTTTGTTAATAAATCATTCCAGACCGACGGATTTTGCATCGAGTCAAAACTGAATTTGACCGACCGGTAAATGTTTTTGCGCGGCGAAGTATAAGAAAAACTCGTCAGGGAGATTTTCTGCCCGATAGCCTGAAACATATTGTTCAGTACGTTTTTCAAATCCACGTCCATATATTGCGGCGGTGATGAGATAATGTTAACCTTGTTTAAAGGAACAGAAACCATCATCGTATTTCCGTCATCGGAAACCGATTTGCCCGAAAAATTAATGCCGGATACGTTTAAAGCCTTATCAATCCAGCTGATGCGGCCGACTTCTCGGGTCCAGAATGTGGTTACGCCGCTGGGTCCGCAGGACAAACCGCCGATTTTCCAGCCCGGAGGCATAATCCGAATTAATGCATTGATGCCGTCGCGGCATTGCAGGAAAACGTCTGTCGGGTTATTTAAACGCTCCCACGGCTTTATCTCGGGCGGTTCCTCCACCGGTTTAACGATTTTGGGCTGAACCGGGGCGATAATCGGCCGTTTCGGCGGACTGAAAAACAAACTGCTGATAATGCTGGACAGTAGCCAGAAACCGATAATGCCGGAAACGGCAATAACCGCAATCAGCTTGGTTCCCCGCAACGCTTTAATCTTTTGCAGTTTGCCTTTGGCACCGCGTTGTAAAAGTTTTCCTAATTCCGGATATTCGGTCTCTTCAATTTCCCATTCCGGCGGAGCAATTTTGCGGCCCCAGTCCGGCACGGCCAACATCGACAGAAACTGGTTCTTGGCGTCTTCCTCGTTAAGAAAGAGCATATCGCCGTCAGACAGGATAATATCGTTACGGACGCAGGTGTACCACCAGCCGTTTTTTACTTTGAATACGCCGACGAAAGAAGAGCGGTCGCTTAATGCTGTAGCCAGAGAAACCGCCGCAGCCGGTGTTCCCGACTTATATCCTTCATGCGAGACGCAAATACCGAACTGCGGCGCTTTGCCCGGTTTGATACAGAAAAGGTCAGCCCCTTCCAAAACGCCGGCGGAAGCTTCTTCCACTTCCGCATACGGATCGTCTTTGTTCTGCAAGGGCTGCCAGAACAAACTGGTGGCGTAAGACGTTCCTTCGATGTTAATCTCCGTTCCCCAGGAACGGTTAACATTCGAATCAAAGTCTTGATCTTGAAACTTAGCGTCTTCCAGCACCATTTGTTTTTTTCCTATATTAATCTTTCATTCTTGATTCCGGAGATAACGGAGAATCCAGAACCACCGGCGTCAGGATAATGACCAGAATGCTTCTGGTTTTGCTGGCTGTGGCCGTACCGCCGAGCAGTGAGTTGTTGGCCGAACCGACACCGGATTTTTCACTGGTATTTTCAACCCGTTCATAACCGGTCAGTACCAAAGACTGTCCTGATTTCATCGCAACTTCCTGCGTAAACCCGCGGGATTCGATAATCGGGTTCTGAATATATTGTCCGCCGCCTTCGCTGGTTTCGCCGTCGGTACGGTCATCCAGACTGACTTTTTCCAACGAAATCAAATCCGAAAGGGTTAGGTTAAACATCAGCATTAACCGTCCGTGTTCCAGAATACGCGGCAAAACGTCCATGGTAAAACCGGTTTCGATTTCTTCGGTCTCTGTCGAAACGTCATAGTAGCTGGCATCGCCGCCGCTGTTGGTTTTGGTAATTTCCGAAATATAGTTCTGCTTTTTAACAACCTGAATCGGGGCAGGTTTGTTGTTTAGCGTGGTAACCGTACCGCTGGTAATCAGGTTGGTCGTTCCCTGAGTTGACAAAGCCTGCAGCGCACCGTTAACGGTAACATTTCCGGGCAGCAGGGTCATTGTCAGGTTCTTGGTGACGTCTTGCCCCAAACCGCCGGCAATACTGGAAACGCCGATGCTTTCGCCCTGCGGACTTTTCCAAACGGCAGACAAGTCCAAACCATATTGATCGCTGTCGTCAATGCTGACCTGCAGAACTTTAACGCTGATGGCCACCTGACGTGACAAGCGGGTATTTTGCTCGTTAATGTATTTAGCCACCTTTTTAATGTCGTTCGGTGTTGCGCTGACGGTAATCGTACCGTTGGACGGATCCATCGTGTACTTTGAATCTTTGTCCAGCATGTTCTTTATGGCAGTTTCAATATTCTTCCAGAAATCCATCTTGGTACTGCTTTGCAGTGAGATGGAAGACGAACCGCCGCTGCCCTGTGAAGAACCGCCGACATTAACCGAAAGGGACGGCGTGCTCGGCAGCGTATATAAAACGAAAGTCCTGGTAACGAATTTGTAAAAATAAATTTCTTTACGGTCATATTTCCACCAAATGCCGAAACGGGAACCGATTTCGTTCAACAGCCCGCTCAGCGGCCCCTGATAGGAAACCAGCATCTTGCTGGGATCGGTCCAGTCCGCGTTGATAGCTTGTGCCGTCGGCTTGTTTTTGGCGCCGTTGCTTAAAACTTCTTTTTCCAAATGTGTTGCGTAACTGACGCGCATTCCGGTAATTTTGTTAATCATATCGCCGATTTCATACAGCGTAATCGGACGGTTGCTGATTAAGGTAATGCCGTCTTTCCCTTCCAGATATGACGGAATAGGCTGGCCTTCATATTCTATTTGGCTTGAATCGCCGAGCCAGATGTCGTTTTTGACGCGAACCACGTCGTCGTTAAGAGCTTTGTCCGGAATTTTGGCCGTCTCTTTCAGCTGCGTCGTTGCTTCAACCTCGCGGTCAATGGTCGCATCCATTTTGGTTGAAAGCGAACAGGAACCCGCAATTGCGACCATTAAAGCGCCCAGGCTGTACTTGGTAATCTTATTCATAAGCATTTTCATCCTCCATGGTCTCAACAACTAAGACGCGGTTTCCTTTGTAAAAAGTGGCAATCGGCGCCGGCCGGGCTCTGGCAAAAGCTCTGATTAACGCGGAGCTGACATCGGCAAAACGGCCGCGGAACATCGCACCGGCCGTGAGCGTGTAATTGCGGTTGGAATTCCAGATTAATCTCCAGCCGGCTCTTTCGCTCCATTCGGTCAGCAGGTCTTTCAGGGTCTGCCCTTCTTCGGCCAGCCAGTCTTCTACCGGGTCTTCGGCGTTATATTCGCCGCTGCCGTTAGACATTCCGGTATCGTTTTCCTTGATTTCTTCTTCATAATCGACAACTTCGCTCTCGATAGACGGGGGAATAGCCGCAGACATGTTGCTTCCGGCACCGCCGTCAACAATATTCTGGTCGCGTGGCGTTCTTTCGCCGTATTCGCGGTAATCCGCCGCAACTTTCGTATAGTTGACAAATTCGCTGTCCTGCATGCCGCCGGCCGGTTGAGCCGCAGCATTGGTTTGGGTGCAGACTTTGTTGCCGTTTTCGTCACATTCGACTTCTTCCGGCGGAATTTCGACCGGGTGGCTCAAAGTTCCCATGCAGGCGGTAAGGACAAATACCCCCAGTAATCCGGCAGCTAACCGAAAATTTATGCTCATATCTGTGTTTCCTAAGCTATATTTTGTCATATTTTTACCTATAATACATATTGAAAAATAAATAATCAAGCGTAAGCCATAACTTATTACCAAGGCTTTACCAGGCCTTATAGTAGTCTTGCCACTCGTTATTTTCCTTTATGCCTCCGTTAGAATTGTTGAGTCTTACTGTCCGAATAATAAATGAATTGGGCTCCCTGGTGGTGAAAACCGTATTGATTTTGCGGTAATCGACCCCGCTTGACGCCAAAATGTTGTTGAGCAGATTGAGCCGCTTTTGCTGGAGCTCATATGAGCTGCTGCCGTCAATCCTGATTTCCAGTCCGACGTTCTTTTCTTCTATCGTCTTGTTGGCAAAAGCCTGCAGCCATTTCAGGGTAACCCCGGAAATTTCGGCTCGGTTCGGTTGGAAAGCAAGGCGTATTTCGGTCGGTAATATTTTTCCGGTCGTCGCCTTTTGGCGCGATTTTCCGGTAAATTGGTCAAAAAAGCTGGGGCCGCCGCCGTTTTCGTCTTTGGCGCTGCCGTCTGCGGTCTGGTTTTTGCTGAAAATTGACGTAATGCTTTTAAACAGACCGCCGCTTTCCTTTCCTGAAGACGAAGTTTGCGTCTGCTTCGCGGGGGCCGGCTGTTCGGCTGCTTCCTGTTCGCTGACTTGCTGCTCGATGTCTTTGTCTTTTTCAGAGGAAACCAGCTGCGGCGTCAGATTGGGGTCGTTCAAAATATCCTCGGGAATGGGTATCAGCAGGTTGTTGACGACCTCCGAGGCGACTTTAACTTCGCCGCTGCCGCCTTTTTTTAGTTTTTTGTCTGCTTCGATTGCCTGTTTGACGGCGACATTGTCGGCATTTTTAAAATATGCTTCTTTGGTTATTTGGCGGTTTCTCTGATGCCCGGTGCCTTTGGCCGCAACCCAGACGCTGTCTTCATTGTTCTTTTCCGCCATAGTTGTCCAGCCGGAAGTTGTGTCGTCTTTCTCTTTCTTTTCTGCCGGCGCCTGATTTTCCGTCATACTGCGGATTGTTGCTTTCCCTGTCAGCATGGCCAGCTTATCGGCATTCGGAGTGTCGATAATTTTGGCTTCTGCGGTCTCGATCTGTCTCTTATACACATCTCCGAGCCCACGAGACAGGCAGAA
>OJQX01001186.1_pt1 | contig 11860 bp, 10 predicted proteins | sample 1599031 | NCBI WGS metagenome assembly OJQX01 (sample SAMN03922513, study PRJEB24848) | human gut metagenome | isolation source: stool sample | host: Homo sapiens | place: Germany | collected 2010-02 | reverse complement strand
GTTTAAAGGGGATAGGCCATCGGAATGAGTGACTCATTTCGGTGGCTTGTTTTTTATTTCTTTTTTATATGCTGCCGATGTTCGAATATATAAATGGGCAGGAATATTAATAAGAAGCATAGAACACTGATGAGGAGCAGATAACGGTTGTAGAGATACTCTCCCTCTTGGGGAGGAGCACTTAACAAGCATCTTAAGCAATCGCAGTCCATATTCTGACTATCATGCTGGCAAAACAAAAAGCAGAAAGTAAAGAGGACGATGCCTAATAACAGGCAGATGATTAGTAGATTTCTGCGATAATGTGCATGTCTTTTGTCGGGTTTTGATAAAGAAGAAACCATGTTTTGTTCTGATAGTTATCAATGCAAAATGAAAGAAATAAAGGGCAGACAATGCCTGAATAGGATTGTCCTGCCCGATACTATTGATTATTGGTAGGAAATATACTTATTAATGGTTATTCCGGAACATAAATAATCTCACCGTTATCCAGTTCGTAGGCTATCCCCACTTTTCTTCCTCTTTTTCCTGAATCCTCCTCTTTCTGACCGGAAGGCTTGTAAGTATTGATCTTCTTTCCTTCCTTGGAGATGATTTCCATATTTTCCTTACCAGGGTTCTTCACGATGGTGAAATCTTCCTGTCCGAAAACTTCCGTCATATTCATGTGCATCACCATTGCTACCATCAATGCCACGGCAAATACCATCGCCACGTCGAACAGGTTTACTACTACACTTAGCGGGTCGGTATCCTCTTCTTTGAGGAATTTGCTGACTCTTCTATTTCTTTTCATTATTGGGTTCTCCGGTTGTTTCGTTTAATACTCTTGATACATAATCGAGGTTGTTGACATCTTTGGCATACCAACGTTGTTTGAACTGCATGGATATCAATCCTACAGCACTAATAACCAGACCTACAACAGTCGTTGCAAATACTACCTGCATATTATATGCCATTCCGGAGATGTCTCCTGTAGAAAGTCCAACAAGTGCCGGACTCATGGAAATCAATGTTCCTATCAATCCGAGAACCGGACCTATCTTAGCCAACATTTTAGAAAGAGACACATCTTTCTCTGCTTCATTCTCGAATTTTGTTATCAGGAAGTCTGAGTAATCTGCACTGGCCGGATGGTAGAGAAGATCGCGGAGATAACCCATATATAGTGAATTGTCTTTGTCGGGTAAAGCTGCTTTCAGATCGTCTATCCGTGCATCTTTAATGAGTTGGTCCAGTGCTTTGTCATTTTTACGTTTGGTCATGTACATGTTGTAGGTGCCTCCGATCAAAATAAGTGAGCGAACGAACAGGCACAGCAAAATAATGATATCGGGTATAAGTAAACTGTTTGCTACCCAGAATAATAATTTAGAAATGAGTTCCATATATATTTTTTATTGATTGATTTTACTTCTTTTTTTTAATTCTCTACGTTGTAATAAAGGCCATTTCAGCTTGTTCCAGGCGAATCCGATAAGAAACAGGACAACAAACAGACCGATGGACAAGATAATAGCTTTCCAGTTGAGCGCCTCTTCGGTGGCAGCATAGGTCGTTTTCCCATTGACAGTGGTCAGTAGTCCGAGGATACAGATGAATAAGCTGACAAGGAAATGAACTTCCAACCGGAGATCGTCTTCGGGTACAAGATACTTCATCAGCCGGCTTAATAATGGGATGGCGATAACCACTATCCCTGCAAGTGACCAGGCTGTCACTGAAAAGTCTACGCCAGGTAACCGGAAGATAGCTTCTGTGAGATAGTAGAATAATACGGGGAAGAGCAACAAGCTGGGATACCAGCGAAGTAATTCCGCCCACCATAAATTCTTCTTACCATAAAGTCCACGCAGGAAAGCCACGCAATAGCCGAAGCAGAGTGCTGACTCAAGCGTTATGATAATAGCCATGTTTTGCAATGCTTCCGTGTTCTGCAGATAATCGGCAATCTGTGTCTTTGACTGGAGAATAGCATACTGCCAGGTGCCGGCCACAAAAAGACCGGCAATCAGGCTGTATATTACGGTTTGCCAAAGTTTCCAGAAACTGAGTTTGAAACTGCAGTTAATCACGATAAACAGCATTAATATGTGAATGATTAACTCCATATTACATTACTTTTTCCGTTTCTTTTTAAGTATTAGCAGCATGACAACAAATGCTACCAGAACAATACCTGCGATAAGGCCTCCATTCAAAGAGTTTTGCTCTTCCTGTGCCCCTTGTACGGCATCGCTCGATTGTTTCTTCAATACCATGCCTCCTTTGGTCGCTTCTCCGTCCAGGGTGGCTTGTTTCATTTGTTTCAGTTCTTTGTTGTAGTTGGCTGCGGTTTGCGCATCTACTTGAGAGGCGATGAACTGCTGTAATTTGGCATTGTCTCCGGTAAATCCGCTGCCCGAAGGACCGAACTGTCTGACAAGGTCTGTATGCAACTTGGCAATATTGGAGAGTTGTTCCGGAGAAGCTTTCCAATATCCTTTGCGGGCAGTTTCCATCATCACGGCAGTCACTTCCTGTAAAGCTGCGGGATTTTGTTTTTCAAAGAAGTCTTTTACATTCAGTTTGTATTCGTCTTTGACATATACATCATATATGTTATCCCAAAGTTCCTTGTCGATAGCAGTAGGTTTCATCACATTCCAGCCATACGTATTCGTTACAGTCTGGGCAACCTCGCTTGCAGCAGAAGAACCGCCTTTCATTTTCTCTTTGATATAGGTAGGATTCAGAATCGTTGTGCGGCTTTCTACACCGACTGCTTCTTTAAGTTCCTGCATTTTCATGTTGTTACGGTTCCGGTAGTCGCTAAGATAAGCGTCCGGGTCTTTACCGGTAACATTGCGTACGGCAAGATTCATACCTCCCATAAATTCATATACGTGGTCGAGGCTCAATGCTCCCCAAGTGTTACTTTGGCGGGGCTGAACGACAACATCAGTACTGTTCAATGCTGCTTCAAAGGCAAATTTCTGAAAGACTTCCCAGTGTTTTTCGTCACCGTAGAAGGCTCCCATATTGTTGAGGTAAGTATCTGCAATTTCCGATTCACTTTCCCAACGGTCGCCGGATTCCACCATTCCCTGAATTCCTGTACCATACATGCCATTAGCACCTCCGAATACTCGGAAAGAAGCCATTTCGCGTGCATCTTTCGGACTGACACCTTTTTCGGTCAACACTCTTTCAGCTTCTACCACACTGGCGGCTACCTGATTTTCAAACTTGTCGTCTTTCGCTGCCGCAGCCATTTCTACTGCACGGTTAATCAGGAAGAGGCGGGAAGCGGCGATATCACGGAGTTGTCCGGAAGTCTGGACTACTACGTCGATACGTGGACGTCCCAGTTCGGCTGAAGGAATCAGTTTTAGATCACTGACACGGCCGAATGCGTCACGAACAGGTTCTACTCCCAACATATACAGTACTTGAGCAATAGTAGCCCCACCGGTTTCTATAAATTCGGAAGACCAGAGAGTATAACTCACTTTACGTGGGATTGAATCATTGTGACGTTGCTTGTAAGTATCAATCGTTTGTTTGGCTAAAGCGATACCTTTTTCCCAAGCGGATTCTGTAGGAGTTGCTTCAGCATTGATAGCATACATATTACGTCCGGTTGGTAAAGCATTCGGATTAGCAATCGGATCACCTCCGGGAGTAGGAGCGGTGTATCCACCTTTCAATGCATTCATCAGACTGTTTAACTCTTCTTCGGGACTTGTCAGAAGTGCGTTCTTGTAGTTGCCTACATTCTTGATTGTACGCTCTACTTCAGCGATGGCAAGTGCCAGTTCGATTTCTTCTTTACTGTATTCTTTCGGAGCTTTTCCCATAGCGGCCATCATGGCAGCCATACCTTGAGGCTTTTCTTGCTTTCCGCTGTTTCCCTGTTTGTCAGAAGATCCAGCAGCTTTTTCTTTATTAGCTTTCATTCCGGCTTCCATTTTCTTCAATGCTTCCGGACTTGCTCCCATAGACTTAGCCATTTCCATTGCTTTTTCAGGATCCATGTTGGCGCCCATTTTCTTCATGGCCTCTTTCATGCTTTCGGGCATTTGACCATGAGGAGAACCCTCCTTGGAGACAGATGCCGGATGGCCTTTACCTGCTTTCTTTTCGTCGGATTGTTCACTCTTTGCCGATGCGGCCATCATCATTGCCATCATACCTTTCGGAGCATTGCGGTCTGCCTCTATTTGACGAGCCTTGGCTAGTTCCTGTGCGGTGATACCGGCTGTACGACAAATCAGCTCATCTGTGGCCAGTGCGGGATTAGCGAGCAACTTTTCTACCAGATGGCGAGCAGGAGTCAAGTACTGTTGTGTAAAGAGGCTGCGGTGCTTGCTAACGGCATCTGTCGCTTTACCACGTTGCTTGTCAAGAGCCAGCAGACTGTATGCGATAGGTTCTGTAGCCATTGCATAGACGGAAGAAGTGATCCGTTCCGCTTCATAAGGAACTCCCATTGTGTAGAGTTGTCCGGTGATTTTCTCGGTAGCCAGTTCTTCTGCGAAGTTTTCTACACGGGCGATTTCATCTTCCGTATATGGTTTGTTGGCAATGCTATCCAAACCTAAATCACGGTGAATTCCCATTTTCACAGTCAGCGTTTTGACAGCTAATGATTCCTGATCTTTATTCTCTTTGTGAGAATTATTGTAAATCTTGATTTTTTCCATCAGCTCCCGATAAATACCACGCACACTGCTTTCAAGGAAAGGAGGAGTGAGGTACGACTGTATGGTGGCATACGAACGGCGTTTAGCCATCATCCCTTCACCAACATTACCAATAGAGTAGATATAGAAGTGCGGAACTGCTCCAACCAGGCGATCCGGCCAGTCGTTGCTGCACAATGCCACTTGTTTTCTGGGAGTAAATTCAAGACTTCCGTGTGTACCGAAATGGATCAGTGCGTCAGCCTTGAAACCATGTTGCATCCACAGATAGGAAGCAATATAAGTATGAGGAGGAGCCATATTAGTGCCATGAATCACTTGGAAGGAGTTGTCCCCGCTTCCGGCAGCATTTTGTGGCATTAAGACTACATTCCCGAATTGCAGACGGGCAATACCCAATTTACCGTCGTTAGTCGCCATATAGTTGCCGGGGAATTCGCCGAAAGCATCCACCACTTCCTGATATTTTTCAGGGCGGAGTGACTCTTTCACCCAACTTTCATATTGATCTTTGGTGATAAGTTCGGGATGTCCTTTTTGCATAAAGTCATTAAAGGCTCCCTCTGCGTAAGAGTTGAACACAGCGCCTTGAGCCTGTATCATTTTACCCAGTTCTTCAGCATTTGCAGGCAGACCGGATATGTTGTATCCTTCCTGTTTCATGCGGACCAGAAGATTGTATAGGGAAGGAACCACCTCCATACCGGCAGCGGTCAATGCATTTTGCCCCGGACCTTTATAATAGTAGATAGCTACCTTCTTCTCGCTGTTCGACTTAGTATTCAGATTCAAATAATTGTTGATTGTGGATACGAAAGTCTTCAAGCGTTCGGGTACTGCATACGAATGGCGCAATCCTTCTTCATCCTCATATTGTGCAAAGAGAGCGAAAGGACGGATGGCACCGTCGATTTCCGGAGTCACGATACTTTGTGACATAAATCCTCCTGCCATTCCCATCGGATCTTTCTCCCATTCGTCTACCAGGCTGTTGATGGTGAGCGGAGCAAACAAGAGGATATTCTTAGCTTTCAGATAATCCACCATTTTGTCTCCCATGCGTCCGTGTGCCATGTTGATGATTGCGTCGGGCTGCACTTCGTCAATAAATGACATGAATTTCGTCATTGACTGAACCGGATAAACATTGTAACCTTCTTTTTCAAGAGCCTCAATAAGTCCGGTGGCATCAGCCATTTGTCCGGTTATCATGATTTTACGTGCTCCTTCTTTATAAAGACGGTTGTCCTTCATGAATTTCTCATAATCTGCCACGGTGAGGAACTCCAGTTCATCATCCGGGTTGGTGAGTCCGGCGTGATAGAGCATGTCACTGGGTCTTTCTGCCGGGTCTTCCACTTCCGGTATGGAAGAGATTTTACCGTCAATAGCTTTACGGATATAATTCAGCATATTCCGGTAGTTGGTTTTTCCTCCGTTGGTCAGATAACCTCGTATCAGATTCTGTTGTACGCTGTCCAGATTACAAATGTTGTTGGCCGGGTTGGTAGCCATGGAAGTATATACAGGAATACCTTTGTCGGCAGCCTGTTGTATCTGTTGACGTTGTTCCTCGACGATACGCAGACCCATTCCGTTGATGAATACCATGTCGTAACCGGTCAGACGGTCGAGGTTGTCGAGCGATACTTCACTGAGTTTGATGGATGAATTGTCGTTGGCTTTCGATATACTTCCCTGCTGTATGGTCTGGAAGTTGATGAAAGCAATCTTTGTAGGACTGAACCAGGTATTCCATACGGACATCCCTATCAGAGCTGCAGCAACGATGCATACACCTAAGATGATTTTACTTTTCTTTTTCATTTCTCTTATTTTTAGCTTTGTATGTAGTTTTATCTTTTCTATTTTCTGAAGAACCTGTCTACGTCTAATGCAAGTCCGATGGAGAAGTTGGTTCCCCGGGTATAAGGAGAGTTTGCGTCATAATAGCTCGGAACATAATTAAATATGTTGTTGACGGCCATATTCAGGCTGACTCCTTTCCAGATCCCTTGTGTCAACGTCAGGTTCCACATCGTATATCCCGGATAAGTCACTCCGGTAGTCCCTTCATCCGGATTATTGCCCACATATTTATTGGTTTCTACTTTGGATAACGCACGTCCGTTCAGGGAAAGATTGAATTGATAATTATCCCATGATTTGCCGTATTCGATACGTGCGGTCGCTGAATGTGGGCGGGTACTGGAGAATTTCATTTGTCCGTCGCGCATAAACTCGTGGAGGTATCCGTAAGAAATACGTATTCCCAGACCACAAGGATATTTGGCGGAGGCGTTGATATCTACACCGGCGATGTCTACTTTCTCTGTATTGATATATAGCTGTGCCCATCTTCCGTCAGTGTCGCGGAATGAAGTCAGGTCGATCCGGTCATTGACAAGGTTGTAATATCCCGAAACGGTGAAATTGTAACGGTTCTTGGTATATTCCGCCGAGAGCGAGAAGTTATGGCTCGTCTCCGATTTCAGGTCGGGATTACCATAAATCATCATGGCATTTGCCATGTCGAAGTTCATATACATTTCTTTGAGGGTAGGAGAGCGGAATCCCTGTGAGTATGAACCACGGAGGGAGCAGTTGGCTATTTTGTACATCAGTCCGATGTGCGGAGATATATGACGTACGTTAGATTGTGAGAAATAGTCGAAACGTACCCCGCTGATTACGTTGAAATGTTCGGTCGGGTTCCAGTCGAACTGTCCGAATGCATCTGCCGAGTGCATGGTATAACTTCCATTGTTGGTGAATTGATAAGACAATAGATAGTCACGCATATAATCTCCTCCTACGGTCAGAATGTTTTTATCGTTGAAGGTGTAATTGTAGAGTGCGCGTACGCTATGTTGCACATTGCTGTAATCGCGGACATCGTATTTGTATGAGGTCAGATAATCACTTTTATCATATTGGTCGAATGTATAAGCAACTTCCAGATTACTCATGATGTTGAAATCATAGTTGGCTTTCAGACCTCCGCTGAAATCACGATAACGGTCTTTGCTGTCTCCGGTCTTATCCCGTTCGCGGAAATAATAACCTCCGCGTGCAGTCAGTTTCAACTGTTCAATCGGTCTGTAAACAAGACGTTCTTTCACATTCCATGTGCGGTTTCCGAAGATGGTTGTCACATCTCCTTCCGGTACGTCATAAGAATCGGACATTGTGTGTTGCACATTCGTCTGGCTGTTGAATTTACCGGCTTTGAAACTGAAAGTTCCGCCATATCGTTGATCGTTATGTTCACCGAAGCGACTGTTTACATTTAAATTCCATGGGTCCTCGGAATCACGGGTGATGATGTTGATTACGCCACCTACTGCACTGGAACCATAGAGAGTAGAGGCAGCCCCTTTTACAATTTCTACCCGTTCCACGTTATCGAGGTTCAATCGGTTGTAGTCGACGTTGTTTAAAGTTTCCCCTGCCAGACGTTCGCCATCTACCAGGAAGAGTACAGAGTTTCCTCCGAATCCCTGCATATTGATTGAAACCTGCTGATCCATTGAATAGGAAAATTCAATGCCCGGCAGTTCCGATTGTAATAATTGTCCTACGTTGGTTGCATCTACCTTCTTAATATCGTCTGCTGTGATTACACGAGTGATGATAGGAGCATCTTTCAGTAATTTGGGAGTACGTGTACCTGTGACAACCACTGTCCCCAGGTCAAACTGATCTTCCGATAAGCGGAAACTTAGTCTTTTCTCTTTCCCTACAGTCAGTCTTTTTTCTTGTGGTTGATAGCCTACATACGAGGCGGTGATGAGGTATGTACCGGTTCCGGGGAGTTGTAATGTATATGTGCCGTCGACGGATGTGACGGTTCCGGTTCCTTTACCTTTGATGGAAATCGTTGCACCGGGGAGAGGTTCCCCTTCTGTATCAGTTACACGTCCGCTGATGTGATAAGTTGAGTGTTGTGCTAATGTGGTGCAAGTTGCTATAAATGAAAAAAGCAATAATGAGATTATAAATATAGGTTTCATTCTTGTTGATTAGTTTCATTGTTGTTGTCCTCGAACTCAAGCGGATACTGGAAATCGAAGTCAATATATCCTTTTATACCTCTGGCATTCATGTAGTTGGTAAAACGGATCGCTGCGTATGTATTGTCTTTCAAACGTATCAAAAAAACTTGGTTTGACATGGTGTATACCGGAGGCATTGTTGCGGTATTAACGTCCAGCCAACTGGAAAGAACAGCATTACGGTAAGACTCTGTGTAGATAATGTTTCCGTCCATCATGCCCGACATGTCAATGGCTATTTTATCGGTTGTCCATTCATCTTCTACAAAATCTTCCGCTTTAGGCAGTTTACCTGTTGCTTTAAACTCGTCGATACTTGTGTAAGTTGTTTTGTAGGCAGCACCCTCGTTGGTTTTTATATCATAACGATGAATAGCGAAATCCCACTTATCAGGAATTTGACTCTCATATTCCTCTCCGATTTTAACGGTGGTAACCGTACGTTCCGAAAGGTTAATGTAGGCCCATTCTGTATATTCAACAGTCTTGACTTGTGAAAAGCTATTCTCCTTGATTTCCATCTCCGTTTCGATGGGGGCATCATAAATATTTTCAAATATTCCATTACAAGCAGAGAGCGACATTGCCGCTCCCAGTACTATAGTATATTTGAAAATAGCGTTCCTGCTTCTTTTCATTGCTTATTTAATCGTTTATTGTGCGCTGTTAGTATTGCTTCCAGTAAAATCTGCTGTAATGTCCCATGGCATACTTCCTGGTTTAAAAACTACAGTAATAGTAGTTGTTCCGTCTGACTTAACTGTACCACTTAAACTCGTACCGGTGATTGCCAGAATTTCTCCTGTAGTCTTTTGGGTGTCTGCTTCAAAGCTACCGATATTGAGTGAGTAACTACCGTCGTTTGCTTTAGTAACATTTACTCCCTTTACGGTGAACTTTTCAAAATAATTCATAGAACCGCTTGTGTTATTGAAGCCGCTAATTGTAACATCTACTGTACTGCCTGTTGGGTTTTCGATGATAACTTTGCAATCCTCAGTAGATTCAGTGGTATTTCCTCCTGGAGTAGTGACTGAAAGAGATAAATTAGTTTGGTATTTATAAGTATCTTTTATATAATAACCAACAGGAGTTTCTCCTTGTATGAAATCAATCTCCATTTTTCCCATAGGTACAGGAATATCAACATTGGCTTTCAAACTTAACACTTTAGAACCATCTACACTACCTTCTAATGTGTAGTCGTAGCTACCGCCTGTGCTGCCGCCCATAGACATGGCAACTTCACCGGAACCGCTGAAAGATTTATTAGAAGAAAGTTTTAAATTATTCAGAGTGAAATCTCCAGATCCGGATTTATATACCAAATTGATGGTACCATCTTCGTTGGCAGTGATTGTTGCTGTGGATTCATCACCCAACAAATAATCAGAGAACATATTGCATGCGCCGACTGAATAACCTTTATAAGCTCCTGCTATTTCTTTGGCAAGGTTAGGCTCATCGTCGTCGTTGTCGCTACAAGAAACGAAAGTAGAAGAAAGAGATAGTGCCATAAGGGCAACCATCCAAAAGTTTAAGATTTTCATACTTAATTTTGATAGATAATGATTAATTAAATTTCCAGCTGCAAAGTTACGGGGATATATATACGGGGGAAATACCTAAAAGAAATGAAAAAATGAGAGGCTTTAATTATATGTAGGTATTGGGAGGAGTGGATTAACTCGTTATTTTTGCAGTCTTTTACTAAATTGATGATTAAAAAATTAAAATGAGAAGAAAATGAAAGGCGGCTACAGTAGAAAAAGTGTATTGACAGGGATTACTTCTTTCCTGATTGTATTGTTTACTATGCCGTTGGGGCATGCATTAATGATTTTTATGGAACATGTGCTCTCATCCACAGCTCTTCACTATGCGGCTTTCACGATGGGAACAGTAGGTCTGGTGATGGTGATTATTGGAGTGTTTGCAAAAGGAGATACACGACAGACATTATGGGGATTATTCGGAGGACTACTCTTCTGGACCGGATGGGTAGAGTTTATCTACGTATATTATGCACATCGTTATGAAGTGCAGCCATTGCTGAACGCTGCCGGTGAAGTCGTGACAAAACCGGAATATTTAATCATGCCTTCCTCCTTCGGCTTTTGGGTGATGTTTATGCTGATTTACATTTTCAGTATAAAAAGCGGATGCGACTTCTTTACCTATCTTCAAAAAGTCTTTTTCCGTAAGAGTACCACCACGATTGTAGTACGGTCGATGACACGTCATACCTCGATTGTTACTTTTATGGAGTTAAATCTCATCATGTGGACGAGCTATCTCGTGCTACTCTTCTGTTATGATGAGAATTTTGTCGGCGAGCATAGCCCTGTTACTGCTATAGTTGCTTTCGGCTGTCTGGCAGGTTCATTTTTTATGTTTAAACGCCTGTTGAAAATCACTCAATGGGGATATGCCATGCGCTTTTCTATTGCTACGGTAGTAGTGTTTTGGACTTTTGTAGAAGTACTGGGACGCTGGAATATCTTTCATGAAATATGGGTAGAACCAATGGCATATACAACAGAGATGATTACGATACTTTTGGCTTTCTTAGCTCTGTTGGCATTTCTGTTCTACCAGTCTGCTAAAAAGAAGAATAGTCATAACTAAAATATAGAATCAGAAATTATGTTAGAAAAAGGATTGCAATTTATAAAGGAAGTAGTGGTTAAACCGGAAAATCTGGCAGTGGCAATGGGATCGGGTGATCTCCCTGTTCTTGCTACTCCCGCTATGGTAGCATTCATGGAAAATGCAGCTTTGTCTGCTGTTGAAGATCAACTGCCGGAAGGCAATACAACGGTAGGAGCAATGATTCAGTCTACACATCTTAAACCCACTGCATTGGGAGACACGGTTCTTGTAACAGCCACACTTCTTGAGGTAGAGGGACGAAAGTTAACATTTTCCGTAGTAGCCTCTGATTCACAGGGTAAAATTGGTGAAGGAACACATATACGTTATGTGGTAGACCGGAATAAGTTTATGGAAAAACTAGCCAGTCGTTAATACTGCCAAAAGTGGAAAGGGATGAACTAATCTTCGGGTAAGATGTTTTTTGTATATTAGATATAATAACAATATATAATATGGAAC
>OJQX01001177.1_pt1 | contig 11938 bp, 9 predicted proteins | sample 1599031 | NCBI WGS metagenome assembly OJQX01 (sample SAMN03922513, study PRJEB24848) | human gut metagenome | isolation source: stool sample | host: Homo sapiens | place: Germany | collected 2010-02 | reverse complement strand
CACTATCCTCTTCGTCGGCAGCGTCAGATGTGTATAAGAGACAGGCGCAGGGCAGCGTCACCGCCCTGCTGCGCCGCTATGCGGAGGATATCCGCAGCCCGGAGCAGCTGTTTGAACCGGACGATGGCCCGGTGGCAGCGCGGCTGCACCTGTACCCGGCGGCAGTGTTCGGCGCAAAGCCGCTGTATCCCCCCGCCGCGCCCCGCACCGAAGCACCGCTTGCCCCGGTGCGCACCGAGCCCCTTGACCCCGAACGGCTGCGGCAGGAGCAGCAGCTGCTGCTGGATTACGCCCGCCTTGCCGTCACCGAGGAAAACGTGGCGCTGCTGGCGCGGCAGGCGCTGGCTGCCCGCGGGCAGGTGAACGCCTCCACCCTTGTGGAGGAATACCCGAACGATTTTACAGGCATCATCGGCCTGCACACCTATTCCCAGTCGCCGCACCGGGAGTATGATATCACCCTGACCGGAAACTGGGTGGAGCGCGGCGGCTTCCGGTTTCAGGATTTTGTCCTGACCCGCCGCAAGGAGGTAAACACGGATGGCAACCATTGATCTGCTGGAAGAGACCGCAAACTATCTGCTCAACCACTGCTTCGTGCTGGGCTGCGTAGAGGAACAGCGGGCAAAATATCTGTATATTCAGGATCACCTCAACGAGGTGCGTGCGGTATTCAAACCGCTGGGCTACGCGGTGCTTTTGTACCCCGCACCCATGCAGGCGGCGGCGCTGGTCAACGAGCACGAGGGCAGTCAGGCGCGGCTGCTCAAGTACGAAAGCATTTTGCTGCTGGTGCTGCGGCTTTTGTACCTGCAAAAGCGGGAAAGCCTTGCCGCCAGCGCAGACGAGGTGCTGGTGACCGTAGAAGAAGTACAGGCAGAGCTGCAAAAGATGAACCTGCCCCGCAAGCTGGATCAGCAAACGCTGGAAAAGCTTATGCGCACCCTGCGCCGGTACAATCTGGCGCGTCCGGTGGGACGGCTCTCCGGGCTGGACAGCCGCATCGAGGTGTTCCCCACGGTGCTGCTGGCGCTGCCGGACGCCGATCTTGCGGATGCCGCCGCCGAGAGCGCCCGCACCCGCACCGAGCTTGGTCTGTACGAGCGCCCGGAGGGCGCAGACACCGAAGCAGGGGAGGTTGAAGCATGATCGAACTCAAGCGCCTGAAACTCATCAACTGGCACAACTTTGAAAACGTCACCTTTGACTGCGCCCGCCTGACCTATATGATCGGCGTCAACGCCGTGGGCAAGACCACCATTCTGGACGCCATCCGCTACTGCCTGACCACCAACCGCAACTTCAATGCGCTGGGCAATAAGAAAAGCGGACGCACCCTGCAGGGCTCTGTCCACGCCAAGCAGCGCGGCGAAAACGCCTACCGCCGCCCGGGGCATACCGTGGCGTATATCGGGGCGGAGTTCTGGGACAGCGTAAAGCACACCAGCTTTGTCATCGCGGTACGGGTGGAGTCCGAAGGGCCCATGCAGGAGCTGCACCCCGGCGACCAGACATGGTATATCTCGGAGGACGGCATCACGCTGGAACAGCTGCCCTTTATCGACCCGCGCACCGGTGCGCCCAGCGCCAAGGAGGACTTCAAGCCCGCCGAGGGGCGGCTTTCCTATACCCGCAGCCCCAGCGAAGCGCGGGACAGGATATGCCGTGCACTGGGTATCGGGCGTGCGTCCAGCCCGCTGGGTAAAAAGTTCAATGAGGTGTTCCAGATGGGCACCAGCATGGACGAGATCCCGAATTTCCGGGAGTTTCTGTACCAGTACATCCTGCCCCAGCCGGAGCTGGACTTGGAAGCCTTGCAGGGTGACCGCTTGGAGCTGGAAAACCTGCACGCTGTTCTGGCGGAAGCCCAGACCCGCGCCGATGCGCTGGACGAGATCGTCCGTTTTGGCCGTGAAGCCACCGAAAAACAGACCGAAGCCCTTGTGAACCGGGGCGCCGCCCTGCTGGCACGGGCTGCTGCCGATGCCGGGGAAAAGGCTGTCTGGCAGGAGCGGGTAGACGCCGGACGCCGCCAGCAGGAAACGCTGCGCACCCGCTACGCCGAAGCCAAGACCGCCGAAGCGGAAGCCCGCCGCGCCTACCTGACCGCCCACAGCGCCGCCGGTGCCAGCGGCGAGGGGCGCGCACTGGATGCCCTCAGCGAGGAATTGGCGCACCGGCAGACCGCACTGGATGCCGCCGCCCGCCGCGCCGACACCGCCGAAAAAGCCGCCGAAAAGACCGGCAACCTGCTGGCTGTGCTGCGCCGCAGCGGCTTTGCCGCCGGGCAGAAGATGGCAGACCTGACCCCCGACACCCTGCCCGCCCTGACCGACTGGCTGGCCGCACAGGAAAAGCCGCTGGAAGAAGCCTATTTTGCCGCCCGGCAGCACACCGCCGCCCTGCAGCGGCAGCAGACCGAAAAGCGCGCCGAGCTGGATGCCGTATCCGGCGGCAAGTGGGTGTACCCCCACGGGGACGCCGCCACCCGGGTGCGGGACGCCGTGAATGCCGAGCTGAAAAGCCGGGGCATGGAGCCGGACGCCCGCATCTTCTGCGAGCTGCTGAACGTGGAGGACGAGAGCTGGCAGGACTGCGTGGAAGCCTGTCTGGGCGACCGCCGGTTCGATATCCTTGTGCCGCCCGCCCACTATGCCGCCGCAAAGAGCGCCTTTGTGGCGCTGAAGGATAAGGTGGGCCCCATCAGTCTGCTGGACACCCCGGGTCTGCGCAAGGCCAACCGCCGCGCCGACACCGCCCCCGCCGACAGCCTGGCGGCACAGGTCACCAGCGAAAACCCGCTTGCCGCGCAGTACGCCGATACCATCCTGCGCCGCATCGTCTGCTGCGACACCCCCGACACGCTGGAAAACTACCCCGACAGCGCCACCCGTGACCTTCTGCGCCACCATCCCTTCCGGTTGGAGCGTCTGCGCACCCCGCAGCGCTATATCGGTCTGGAAGCCCGCCGCGCCCGCGCCGGGGCACTGGCAGGGGAGATGAACGCCCTTGCGGAGGAGGTGCGCGCCGCCGCACAGGCAGAGCAGAACCTGAAAGCCGCATACAGCCAGTACCAGACCCTTTTGCGCGGCACAACGCTGGAAGAACTTGCCGCTTTGTGGGACGCCCGCGCCGCCCTGACCGCCGCCCGCGCGGCGGTGGACGAGCAGGCCGCAAAGCTGGCCGAGTGCCGCGAGAACCCGCTTTTGCAGCAGCTGTATAAAGAGGAAGAGGTGCGCGAAGCCGCATGGGAAGCCGCCCGCACTGCCGTAGAGCAGACCGGCGGCGATCTGCGCGTGTGCGAAAAACAGATCTCCTCCTGTGAGGCGGAGCAGCAGAAGGCGGTGGATACCGCCGAAAAGAGCGCACAGGCCGCCGAGAGCTTTTTTGCCGCCCACCCGCTGGTGGAGCCGCTCTCCCGCAGCCGTCAGCAGGCGCTGACCGGGCCGGACAAATCCCCCCGCGCCGCCGCGCAGGCCGCCGAAAAGGCACAGGCCAAGCTGGACGATGCCCTGACTGTTTACCTGAACAGCACGCTGGAACCGGCGCAGCGGGAATACAACCGGCGCTACGTCTGCGATTACCCCTTGGGGCTTGCCGGGCTGGAACAGTACCGCGCCCAGCACGAGAGCCTTGTGCGCATCGATTTGGAGCGCTACGCCGCCCGGCTGGAGCAGGCGCAGCGGGACTGCAAGGACCGCTTCCGCAAAGATATCCTGTTCCGCATGAAGGACGATATCTTCAACGCCCGGCGGCAGTTCCGGGAACTGAACAAGGTCATGGAGCAGCTGACCTACGGCGAGGAAGTCTACCGCTTTGAGCTGGAACCCAGCCGCGACCCGCAGCTGGCGGCGTTCTATCAGGTCATCGTGGATAAAGGCAACCAGCAGATGACCGAGGGCGACTCTCTGGACAACCTTGCCGCCACTGCTGACCCCGCCTACGAGCGTCAGGTGGACGAACTGATGGAAAAGATCATGGCAGACGTAGACGAGAACACCCGCGCCCGGCAGGAGGGACGCACCGCCGCCGGTGCCACCCTTTCGGACTATGTGGACTACCGCACCTATCTGGACTACGATATCAAGGTGACCAATCAGGTCACCGGGCAGCAGGCGTATCTGTCCCGCGTCAGCCGCGATTCCTCCGGCGGCGAGAATCAGGCACCCTTCTATGTGGCCATCTGCGCATCCCTGCTGCAGATCTACCAGAAGAGCGAGAACAGCATCCGTCTGGTGCTGCTGGACGAGGCCTTCAGCAAGATGACCAGCGACCGCATCCGCCCCATGATGGAGCTGTTCCGCCGGATGCAGTTACAAGTCCTGCTCATCTCCACCGTCGAGAAGAGCACCGCCATCCAGCCCTACTGTGACATCACCTATTCCATCGTGCGCCACGGCGATGTGAACGCCATCGCGCCCTTTTACCGTCTGAACCCATCTGACAGCCGACAGGAGGCCGAACCTTGAACGAACATCTTGTAAAATTCTGGCTCTTTGCCACCCACTGGACGGAGCTGGACACGTTTGACAACGAAGAAGAGCTGCGGGACGAGATGGAGCTGCTCCACCGCCAGAACCTGCCCACCAAGGTGCGTCAGCGCACCCGAAAGGACGGCGGCGAGGAGCTTGTGCTCTACGTCAAGCAGGCTGACCGGGATTATGCCCGCTACTGCACCGGCTGGCGGCCCGGAATGTAACAAGGAGCACCCATGTCAAAGCAGAAAATACAGTTGTCCGACCATTTCAACTACAGCCGCCTTTTGCGATTCGTGCTGCCCTGCGTCGGCACCATGCTGTTCACCTCCATCTACGGCATCGTGGATGGCCTGTGCGTCTCGAACTTTGTGGGCAAGACGGCTTTTGCCGCCGTCAACCTCATCATGCCCGTGCCGATGCTGGTCGGCTCGGTGGGCTTCATGCTGGGCACCGGCGGCAGCGCCATCGTGGGCATCACGCTGGGCGAGGGCGACCGGGAAAAGGCCGACCGCTATTTCAGCCTCTTCGTCTGGACGGCCCTCCTCGCGGGCATCGTCCTCGCCGCTGTCGGTGTTCTCATCGTCCGCCCGGCGGCGGCGCTGCTGGGCGCAGAGGGCGAGATGCTGGACTACGCCGTCCGGTATGGCCGCCTCCTGATGGCCAGCCTGCCCACCTTTATTTTGCAGAATCTGTTCCAGAGCTTCTTCGTCACCGCCGAAAAGCCCCATCTGGGCTTCGCGTTCACGGTGGCGGCGGGCGGCACCAACATGGTTCTGGATGTCCTGCTGGTGGGTATGCTCCACGGCGGCGTGGAGGGCGCAGCCATCGCCACCTTCATCAGTCAGGCCGTGGGCGGCGTGCTGCCCCTGCTCTACTTCCTCAGCAGGCGCTCCACCTCCTCCATCCATCTGGGCCGCACCCAGTGGAACGGCGGTGTCATCCGCAGCGCCTGCATCAACGGCTCCTCGGAGCTGATGACCAACCTGTCCATGTCTCTGGTCAACATCCTCTACAACTACCAGCTCCTCCGCTTCGCGGGCGAAAACGGCGTGGCGGCCTATGGCGTCATCATGTACGCGGCCTTCCTCTTCGTGGCCGTCTTCGTGGGCTATGCCGTCGGCAGCGCCCCCATCGTCAGCTACCACTACGGCGCACGCAACCACGCCGAGCTGAACAACCTCTACTCCAAGAGCCTTCGCCTCATCGGCGTGGTGGCCGTCCTCATGACGGCCCTCTCCATGGTCCTCATCCCCTATGTGGCCCGCATCTTCGTGGGCTACGACGCCGAGCTGCTGGCGCTGACCAGCCACGCCTTCCGCGTCTACGCCCTGAACTTCTTCCTCATGGGCTTCAACGTCTATGGCTCCTCTTTCTTCACGGCGCTGGGCGACGGCGTGACCAGTGCGCTCATCTCCTTCCTTCGCACCCTGCTGTTCCAGCTGCTGGCCCTCATCCTCCTGCCCCTCGTGCTGGGCATCGAGGGCGTCTGGCTGGCCGTCACGGTAGCCGAGGCCGGTGCGCTCTGCGTCACCGTGCTGATGTTCGTCCGGAAAGACAAAGTTTTCCACTACCGCAAGGCTTGAGAAGCCGTTTTCATAAGCATTGCACACCGCTTGAACGGCCTTTTTGCTCGCATACTGCGTTGCTTTCCCTTGCAATCCGTCAGGATTGCTGCGGAAAATCGCCTTGTCTGCGGAGCAAATATCCTCGTCATTCGGTGCACCCTGCTTACGAAAACAGCTTCTAATGTTGAAAAGAAAGGCCGTCGGGAGCTTCCCGACGGCCTTTTGCTGTTATTCGAACTGATATTCCACCATCTCGCAGTTTTTGATGCCTGCGGCGGCGTAATCCTCGTTGGTCATGTCGTGGAAATAGGATTCCACCACCCGGGCGATGCCGTTATGGGCCACGAGAAGATAGGTCTTGTCCTCGTCCTGCCGCAGCTCGTCCAGCAGATTGTAGATGCGCTGGGCCAGCTGCATCATGCTCTCGCCGTCGCCGTAGCGGTCAGCGAAGTGGGTCTTGGAGATGCGGAACTCCGCGCCGTCCCGGGGCGTGCCCTCGTAGCGGCCGAAGCACTGTTCCCGCAGACGCGGCTCACAGCGGGCGGGCAGGCCGGTGGCCTCGGCCACGGCCTTTGCGGTGTCGGCGGCGCGGCTCAGGGGCGAGTAGAGGATCTCGTCGATACGGACGCCGCTCTCCCGGACCTTCCGGCCCAGCTCCCGGGCCTGCTGACGGCCCTTCTCGGTGAGGGGACTGTCGGTCATGCCGCAGATCTTATTCTCGACGTTCCAGACCGTCTCGCCGTGACGGGCGAAATAAATGTTGTGCATGGCATCTCCTTATTCTTTGTGGTATCCGGCCTCGATCTCCCGGATCTTCTCGTAGAAGAAATCATTGGCCGGGGTGGGCATCCCGTGCTTTTTCGCCAGACGGCGGACGACGCCCGCAAACTCCTCCACCTCGGTGGGACGCTGGGCGAGGACATCCTGCCGCATACTGGGCATCCCGTCGGGCTTGAAGGTGGGGGCCATGGACTCGAGGAAGGCCTTGTGGTTGTCGGCAGGCAGGTTGACTCCCTCCAGCACCGACAGGTCGATGACCTCCTGCATGGCCTCGAGCATCTTGTCGTAGGCCGGGCCGGGCTTGGTCAGGCCGCCGTAGGGCAGGTCGAAGGCTGCGGCGGCCTGATTCAGGCCGTCGTTGACCATCAGCTTGCTCCACTGTTTGAAAAGGATGTCGCTGCACGGCTCGCTGGCGATGCCGCAGGCGGTGAGGTACTCATCCACGGCCCTGACGCGGTCGGTCATCTCGCCGTTCTTCTCGCCGAACTGGATGCGGCCCGGCGCGCCAAAGGTCAGGCTGCGGCCCACACGGGTGGCGTCCATACCGATGGCGACGCTCCACAGACAGTGTCCCGGGTAGACGGCCTCAATGTCCTCTTCGCTGGTGATGCCGTTGAGGACGCTGAGGATGATGGTATCCGGGCCGATGAACTTTTTCATGTCCCGGATAGCCTGTTCCAGCACAGTGGCCTTAACGGCCACCAGAAGGAGGTCCACCGGCTGGCCCTGCTCGGGGGTGACGTAGTCAAAATGGCACTCCTCGCCGTTGCAGACCACCGGCTGGGCCGAGTAGCGGGCGATGCGCCCGGCGTCCGCAATGACCTTCACGCCGGGCATCTTCCGGCCAAAAAGAATGCCCAGTGCACCCAGACCGATGAGGGCCGAAGTCTCGATCTTTTTCATGCTGTTCCTCTCCTTTTTCAGTTCCATGCCGTCCCAGAGCACCCGGTCTCCCTCGCCGATGCCCTGCCGTATCAGCGCGGCGTCGGGGCAGGACAGGGTCTTCCGGGTGCCGTCCGCCGCCTCCACCGTCACATCACAGCAGACCTCGGCCCCTTCGGGCAGCTCCTCGCAGCCATACATCTGTTCTTCGATGCGCAGAACGCGGCAGCGCTCCATCTGCTCCACCTCCTGCCCCGCTCCTGCGCGGGGCGTTTTCCTTTATTATAAGCCGGGCGGTCCGGCCCGTCAACCACAGCTTGACACGTCTGCCGCCGGGCTGATAAAATAGAGGGGGATCTGCGTTGACAGGGGGAGGAAGGGCTTTGAACATCACGGAACTGCGTTATCTCGTTGCGATCAAGAAATGGGGGTCGGTGAGCGCTGCGGCAAAGCAGCTCTACGCCGCCCAGCCCAACGTCAGCAAGGCGCTGAAGCATCTGGAAGAGGAGTACGGCCTGCGCATCTTCGAGCGCTCCTCCACCGGCATGATCCCCACTGAGCAGGGACGTCGGTTCATCGAGCAGGCCGCGCGGGTGCTGGAAGAGGTGGACCGCCTCTCCGAGGACGCCCACCACGCCCGGGAGCGCTGCGCCGAGCTGCGGGTGATGATCCCCCACGCCACCTACGCCTCCTATGCGGCGGTGGATTTCCTGAAGGAGGCCGCCGGGGCCGACCAGCTCCGCATCCACATCCGGGAAGGCGGCTCGATGGAGGCGCTGGACTTCGTGCTGCGCCGGGGCTATCATCTGGCGCTGCTGCGGTATGCCGCCGAGGACGACGACCACTACACCCACTACTGTGCCCGCCGGGGCCTCAAGATGGAGCCGGTGATGGAGTTCGAGTACCGCCTGCTCACCAACCGGGACGGCCCGCTGGCCAGACACGAGGTGAAAGACCTCGCCGAGCTGAACCATTATATGGAGATCATGCACGACGACTTCCAGCTGCCCGGCGAGGACGGCGGCGACGGCGTGCGCTGGCACGTCAACGACATCCGCCGCATCCATGTCTACGAGCGGTGCAGCCAGTTCTCCATCCTGCAGCAGCTGCCCTCGGCCTATATGTGGGCCTCTCCCATGCCCCAGCGGGCGCTGGACCAGTTCCATCTGGTGCTGCGGAAGTGCCCCGCCCAGCGTCAGGTCATGCGGGACGTGCTGGTCTACCCCGACCACGGCGCACTCCGCCCCGAAGAGCAGACCTTTATCGACCTGCTCCACCGGGAAGCCGCCCTCACGGTAAAATAAGCCCGCCGCTTTCGGCAGAAAAGCCACGAAAAGAGGCAAAAAAGCGGGTTTCCCTAGCACTCTGCACAAAAAAGAGCCAAAATTTTCAGCGATATGTCTCCCGCATCTTCCCGGGAGCGTTTCAAAGAGAAACGCCCTTCATTTTTTCTCTTATCTGCGTTAAAATGTGGCACATCGCCTCACAAACAAGGTGATGTGCCATATATTTTTTGATATACAGCCCATACCAGAAGCATATTATCCATTTTATGAAGAATGTGTTAACATAAGGCCAAGGATGATTTTGGCAGCTGGCAGAATGGGGCCAGCTTGCAGAAAATCAAAAAGGAGGTTTCTGGTATGATTAGTTTCTTACTCTGTTTAGCGATCCTGATCGGCGGCTACTTCGTCTACGGCAAGATCGTTGACAACACGTTCGGACCCGATGACCGTGAAACTCCTGCTGTCCGCATCAACGACGGCGTTGACTACGTCGTGATGCCTCAGTGGAAGCTGTTTCTGGTCCAGCTGCTGAACATCGCGGGCCTCGGCCCCATCTTCGGCGCACTGCAGGGTGCTCTGTGGGGCCCTGTGGTGTTCCTGTGGATCACCTTTGGTACCATCTTTGCCGGTGGTGTGCACGACTACTTCTCCGGCATGATGAGTGAGCGCAATGACGGCGGCTCTATCGCAGAGATCACCGGCAAGTACCTCGGCCCTGTGATGCAGAACATCATGCGTGTGTTCTCCGTCGTGCTGCTGATCATGGTCGGTACCGTGTTCGCAGTCGGCCCTGCCGGCCTGATCGTGACCCTGTGCAAGAACAGCGGTATGTCCGGCGTTCTGACCACCACCCTGTTCTGGCTGATCATCATTCTGGTCTACTACTTCATCGCAACCTTCATCTCCATCGACGCCATCATCGGTAAGATCTACCCCGTCTTCGGCATCTGCCTGATCATCATGGCTGTCGGCGTTATCTTCGGCATCTTCACCAACCCCGCTTACACCATCCCTGAGATCTGGGAGCACTTCGGCAGCATGCATCCCTCCGGAACTCCGATCTGGAGCTTCATGTTCATTACCGTTGCCTGCGGTGCTATCTCCGGTTTCCACTCCACCCAGTCGCCTTTGATGGCTCGCTGCATGAAGAGTGAGAAGCAGGGCCACTTCGTCTTCTACGGCGCAATGGTCTGCGAGGGCATCATCGCTCTGATCTGGGCCGCAGCTGGCTGCTCTCTGTACGAGATCACCGGCGGCCTGAACACCGGTCTGGCAGCTGCTCTGGCTGAGGGCCAGTCCGCCGCCATCTACGACGTCTGCTCCAAGACCATGGGCGGCGTGGGCATCGCGCTGGCTATGATCGGCGTCGTCATCTGCCCCGTCACCTCTGGCGATACTGCATTCCGTTCCGCTCGTCTGACTCTGGCCGACTGGTTCAAGATCGATCAGGACAGCTACGCAAACCGCCTGAAGCTCTGCGTGCCCGTTCTGGGTGTCGGCGCTTTCCTCGGCATCGGCAATGCACTGGGCTTCATCAACTACACCGTTATCTGGCGCTACTTCAGCTGGACCAACCAGACTCTGGCTATGATCGTCCTGTGGGCTGCTTCCATGTACCTCTTCCAGGAGAAGAAGAACTACTGGATCACCGCTGTTCCCGCTACCTTCATGAGCGCAGTCTCCTCTACTTACTTCGTTCTGGCTCCTGAGTGCCTCGGCAGCATCCTCAACAGCAAGACCGCTGAGGGCGCTACCATCTACAACACCGCTGTTGCGTATCCCTTCGGCGTCATCTTCGCCGTCGCAATGCTGGCCATCTTCCTGCACGCGACCAAGAAGAATACCCAGAAGAAGGCTGCATAACAGCCCGGCGTACTCGTCTGAGTTTCGCCGCCGTCTGAGTGTACCCATTCCGGACGGCACAGCTTGAATTTCAAGCGGCAAGCCGCTGCCAGCTGGCAGCGGCTTGTTTTTTGTTTGTGGGCCAGAAACAGCCGACCATATGCACAATTTTTCGCAGCGTGTTTTAGTAAGATTGTCAGATTTTTGTCTTGTTTTCTTCCTGCTCAGGGCGTATAATGCTATGCTGCCGGGGTAAGTCCGAAACGTGTGCCCCAAAAAGGAAGTGTTATCGATGCGCAGCTGGTTTGCACGCCATCCTGTCTCTTTCATGGCTCTTTATACGGTATTTTATCTGACCGCATTCCACTGGCTCGAGGTGAACGTCACCGTCCCCGCCATCTGGGTGCACTGTCAGCTGGACGATGTCATCCCCTTCTGCAAATACGCCATCGTCCCTTATTTTGCTTGGTTCGCGTGGATCCCCTTCACCCTGTTCTATCTGCTGCTGCGGGGCGACCGCAGCGACTTCTGGCGGGTCTGCCTGTGCCTGTTCACCGGCATGACCATCGCTCTGAGCTGCTACGTCCTGCTGCCCACGGGGCTTGCCCTGCGGCCCTACCGGGTGTATGGCAGCGACATCTTCGCTCGTCTGGTGCGGATGCTCTACGCCGTTGACAGCTCCAAGAACGTCTGTCCCTCCATCCACGTCTTCAACTCGGTGACTCTGATGATCGGCTACCGCCGCAGCCGCTGCTTCGACGAGCCGCGCCGCCGCTGGATGCGGCCTGCCGCCAATGTGCTGGGCGTTGCCATCATCCTGTCCACCATGCTGCTCAAGCAGCACAGCTGCATCGACGTGGCGCTGGGCGCAGCGCTGGCCTTTGCGCTGGACGCCGCCGCCAGCAGCCTCGAGCGCTCGGGAGAGATGCACCGCATTCCGCAGCGGCTCTGAGCCGTTGTTGACCCTCAGGTTTCTTTGGGAGAGACCTGAGGTTTTTTTGTATCCTCAAGTTTTCTGCGCGCTGGTGGCGCGGGGGATGTTTTTCTTTCGGTCAAGCGGCTTGCGCTCCGCGCGGGCCAGAGGCAGGGAGGGGTGTTTCGACTC
>OJQX01001175.1_pt1 | contig 11943 bp, 10 predicted proteins | sample 1599031 | NCBI WGS metagenome assembly OJQX01 (sample SAMN03922513, study PRJEB24848) | human gut metagenome | isolation source: stool sample | host: Homo sapiens | place: Germany | collected 2010-02 | reverse complement strand
ACGAGATTTCTGCCTGTCTCGTGGGCTCGGAGATGTGTATAAGAGACAGGCGTAGCACTCACGAGGCTGTGTATCCCCCACCACGCCCATAAACCGTACTATTGCAGCTTACAATCTCATAATCCGCAGTTCACAGTGGGGAAGAGCCCTAGCAGAAATGTAAGGGCGGGATTTACAAGTTTGGCAAATACATATATAATAAGGGGAAGAATATACACATGGAGAACTATTATGATAAAGAATAAATTTATGGCACTCACGCTTACCGTAGTGCTCACAGCAGGCATGCTTACCGGCTGTGGCTCCGGCGACAAGGCAAAGGACAAGGATGCGTACAGACAGTATGGCATCAACTGTATAGAAAACGGCAGCTATGATGATGCGGTCGATGCTTTTCAGAAGGCACTGGACCAGTCGGTGGGCTCAGTAGGCGCAGAGGAGCTTGACATATGTTATTATAAGGCAAAGGCACAGTATTTAAGCGGTGACGTGGATGGCGCGATTGATACATATACGGCTATTATCGACTATAATAAGGATTCTGACGCATACTATCTGAGAGGATGTATATATTTTGCCAAGAATGATTCAGACAAGGGCTTGAAGGATTTTAAGACGGCGCTCAGTGAGAATAATGATAATTATGAGCTCTATCTTGGCGTTTATGAGACCTTGTCAAAGTATGGCATGAATGACCAGGGAAAGGAATACCTGGATAATGCCTTAAAGCTTAAGGCAAAAACTGCTGATGACTATATGCAGAGAGGCCGTATATACACCCTGCTCGGAGATTATGATTCAGCAATAAAGAGTCTGAAAAAGGCTGTTGATGAGAAGCTTGTCAAGGCAAACTACTATATGGGTGAGGTATATCAGAAGAAGGGCGATAATGACAGCTCGCAGAAGTATTTTAAGAAATATCTGGACAGCGGTGAGGCGGATTCGTATGAGCTGATGAATATGGGACAGGCGCAGATGGACAATGGTAACTATGACACTGCGATTACTTATTTTCAGAACGCACTTGAACTTGAAAGTGTGCCGAACAAGCAGCAGATAACAAAGGCTATGATTATAGCATATGAGTATTCCGGCGATTTTGCCACAGCAAAGAGCAAAATGGAGGAATACATGAAGGATTATCCTGATGACGAGGATGCAGCAAGAGAATATCAGTTTTTGGAGACCAGATAGATTATGGCAGATACTATTAAGATAGAGGATATTGAGGAGAGAGTAGTGCTCGTCGGAGTGAGTGAGCAGGACGGTGATGATGCAGATGATTCACTTTCAGAGCTTGCGGAGCTGGTAAAGACAGCAGGTGCGACAGTTGTAGGCACACTTATCCAAAGAAGAGAAAAAATTCATCCGGGCACGTATGTCGGCACCGGCAAGGTGGCAGAGATTGCAGAGCTTGTGGAGAGTACAGGGGCAACAGGCATCGTGTGCGATGATGAGCTGAGTCCTGCACAGCAGAAAAATCTGGAGATGTACCTTGACACAAAGGTTATGGACAGGACACTTGTTATTCTTGATATTTTTGCATCAAGAGCCACAACAAGTGAGGGTAAGATACAGGTTGAGCTTGCTCAGCTTAAGTACAGATTAAGCTGTTTGTCGGGACTGGGAAAGTCCATGTCAAGGCTTGGCGGTGGAATAGGAACAAGAGGTCCCGGAGAGAAAAAGCTTGAGGTAGACCGTCGTCTTATAAATGACAGGATAGCACAGCTTCGAAGAGAGCTGAAAGAGGTGCAGAAGCACAGAGATATCACAAGGGCAAAGCGTGAAAAAAATAAAGTACCGGTTGTTGCGATAGTAGGATATACTAACGCAGGTAAGTCCACGCTGTTAAATCACCTGACAGAGGCAGATGTGCTTGAGGAGGATAAGCTCTTTGCAACGCTTGATCCTACAACGCGCATTCTTGCGCTTGATGGCAAGCAGCAGGTGCTTTTAACTGATACGGTCGGGTTTATCAGAAAGCTGCCGCATCATCTGATAGAGGCTTTCAAGAGCACCCTTGAGGAGGCAAAGTACGCTGACATCATTTTCCATGTGGTGGACGCATCAAATATGCAGCGGGAAAAGCAGATGTTCATAACCTACCAGACATTGGATGATCTTGGTGTAAAAGACAAGAAATTTGTCACACTTTTTAATAAGCAGGATGCCCGCACAGACAACGAACCGCTGCATGATTTCAGGGCAGATTATACTCTTAACATTTCAGCGGCAAAGGATCTGGGATTAGATGAGGTAAAATCTCTTTTAGAGGAGATATTAAGAGAGAACAAGGTATATATTGAGAGAATTATCCCATATGATAAGGCTGGCGTGATACAGCTCATCAGAAAACAGGGCGAGCTTGTGTCAGAGGAATATGTGGCTGATGGGATACAGATAAAGGCATATGTGCCGATGGAGGTGTACGGCAGGCTCGATTAGGGTGCTGCTTCGCTATATCATTATAATAAGCGAGGAATTTAAAATGTCTAAAACGCGTTCAATCCGCTGGGACAAGCTGGACAACACAGCAAATCTGTTCCCTAGTATAGCGGGGGAGAGCATGACAAATGTATATAGGATCTCAGTCACCTTAACTGATGAGATTGACAGTGAAAAGCTGCAGGAGGCACTGGATATAGTGCTTCCGAAGTTTGGTCTGTTTAATGTGAGACTCAGGATGGGAGTATTCTGGAACTATTTTGAGGAAAATGGCAAAAAGGCACCAAAGGTGCATGAGGAAAATACATTTCCGTGCAGATTTATAAGACCGAACAAGAATCACAGCTATCTTTTCAGGGTGACATACTATAAGAACAGAATAAATCTTGAGGTATTTCATGTGTTGACAGATGGCATGGGCGGCATAAATTTCCTTAGGGAGCTCACCTACCAGTATCTGCGTCTCACACATCCGGAGATTGCAAAGCTAAAGGGCGATTCATTGACGCAGGGCACATCCTTAAATAGAGAGGACAGCTTTGTAAAGAACTACAAATCAAGTAAGCCAAGTGGCTTTAACAGGCAGAAGGCGTATCTTTTAAAGCTGGAAAAGGTACCTGATGGAGAGTTTGGGCTGATACATGGCATGATGCCTGTATCACAGCTGAAGCAGGTCTGCCACCGCTATGGAGTTTCCATAAATGATTATCTGGTAGCATGCTTTGTGTGGAGTGTGTATCAGGAGTGTTTTCACGGCATGCCAAACGATATGCCTGTCAGGGTTGCAGTTCCTGTGAACCTTCGTCCTTATTTTGACTCCGTGACCACAAAGAACTTTTTTGTCATGATATCTGCTGAATTCAGACCGCAAAACAGCTCCTACACATTTGAGGAGGTGCTTAAAATAGTGACGGATTCCATCAATTCACAGATTTCGAAGGAGCATCTGGAGGATCTTTTCTCATACAGTGTGTCAAATCAGAAAAATATCCTGATGAGACCGGTGCCTCTTTTTATAAAAAATCTGGCAATGAAGGCGGTCTATACGCAGTCGGCACTGGCGAATACCACCACTATCACCAATATTGGAAATATAAAGGTGGAGCCGGAATACGAGCCGTATATAACAGGCTTTTATTCCTTTATACCAATGTCCAAGGGACAGCCTATGAAGGGCACCATATGCTCCTACAAGGACACGCTGGTGTTTACTTTTTCATCTATTCTGGCCGATACGATGATTCAGAGAAGCTTTTTTAAAAAGCTTGTAAATGACGGAGTGGAAGTGACAATTGAGACAAATGGAGAGTATTATGACTAAATGCATGAAATGCGGTGTGTATATTGCAGACAATACAGATAAATGCCCGCTCTGCCAGCAGGTTGTGGCACCGGTTGAACTGTCATCGGACAATCATCAGGGCACTGAAGGGGTTTTTGAACAGCATAATGATGTGCCGGATAAGTGTGTAAACGATACAGATAGTGCAGCAAAGAGGGCAGATAGTACAGCAAGCCATGACAACGGTACGAGATATCCTGACGTCAAGGGCGCATCAAGAAAATACAGATTACTGGAAAATATCATATTGTTTCTGTCTATAGTAGGACAGATTGTGTTGACAACTGTTGATTACATGACAGACCATGAGATAAACTGGAGCTTTATAGTGCTTCTTGTTGTAATCTATGCGAATGTGACGCTGCGTCTGGCAATAGTCGGAAGAAACGGATATATTTTTAAAATTGTAAGCACATTTGTGTTCACGGTGTTGTTTCTCGAGGGCATAGACCTGCTCACAGGAGCCAGTGGCTGGGCACTTACATTTGTTTTCCCAAGCGCCATACTGGCTATGGTTCTTGCAACAATTATACTTATGATAGTAAACATAAGAAACTGGCAGAGCTACATGATGATGCAGCTTTTTCTTGTGCTGATGAGCGTGATTGCGATGATACTTGTGGCAGTCAAGGTCATATGGTTCCCATATCTGGCAATGGGAGCGATGGGCGCATCGCTGTTTTTGTTTCTCGGAACACTGATTATCGGTGACAAAAGAGCCAGAACAGAGCTGAAACGGAGATTTCATATATGATAGGCTTTCATGGAATAGGAAATTCGCATATGTTTGAGGATGAAGAGATGGGAAACTACCATCCGGAAATTGAAAACGGCGATAGTAATGGTGATAATGAAACTGGAATAATAGGAGCTTTGGGTAATAAGCTTGAAAAGACATTTAAGAACTCATTATCTGCCATGAAAAGTGAGCATGTGGAAAAAGCCCATAGCAATGCAGCTGTGGCAGATGAAGAAGTCAGTATACAGGGAAAAATACTTGCTAATCTGATGGGACATATCACAAATGACCTTGCAATCGGCAAAAAAATAAAATCCGGAGAGCTCAGGAAGCGCATGAAGGAACCTGCATGGCTTGTTCCGGACTGTTTTGTAACAGAGGATATAGATATGGGCGGTTTCACTATGAAGCTTTTATCTTCAAAGGAAAACCCAAATACAGAGCGTGTGATACTGCAGCTGCATGGTGGTGGATATATGGGGGCAGTGCGCAATGCATACTATGTATTTGCAGGCCTTTATAATGAGGTAAGTGAAGGCTGCTCAGTGCTCACGCCTGACTATCGCGTGGCGCCGGAGCACCCGTATCCGGCAGCACTTGAGGATGCCATAGCCTGCTATAAATGGCTCTTGTCACAGGGCTGGTTTGGTTCGCAGATTGTGCTGGCAGGAGACTCAGCGGGAGGAGGACTTGCAATGTGCCTCACCATGTATCTTCGAGACCACGTCATGCCGCTTCCGGCAGGAATAGTAGCCATGTCACCATGGACAGACCTCACAGCAGGCGGAGAGTCATATGAGACAAACTACGAAAAGGACCCACTGTTTGGGAACACAAGGGACAGTCTGATCTACGTGAATGACTATCCCGGTGACCACGATAAAATGGATCCATACATATCGCCGCTGTTTGGTAATTTCAGAGGCTTTCCACCAATGCTCATACAGGTAGGCTCGATAGAGATGCTCTTATCTGACTCGGTAGAGGCCGCTGCAAAGGCAAGAATCCAGGGCGTTAAGGTGCGACTGTCAGTGTATGAGGGGATGTTTCATGTGTTCCAGATGGGATATCTTAATTTCCCGGAGTCCAAGCGTGCATGGGCGGAGGTCAAGCGTTTCCTAAAGGTGATTAAAGAGGAAGAATAAATGAAGTAATATAGGAGCATTTATGGATGTAAATAGTACCTTTGAAAAAACAGGAATAAAATGTAAAGTATTACAGGAAATTATCCAGCTGGCGAAGAAGAATTGTGTTGAAAAAGTAATTCTTTTTGGTTCAAGAGCGCGAGGAGATTTTAAAGAGCGAAGTGATATAGATCTGGCTTTTTGCGGTGGTAGCAGTAGTCATTTTATTTTGGATGTAGACGAAACAACTTCAACGTTGTTGGAATTTGATATAGTGGACTTGGATAAGCCTGTAAGAAAAGAATTGTTGGAATCAATAAAAAGAGAGGGGGTAGTGCTATATGAAAAAATTTGAGAATTTTAAGGCAGCATTAGTCAATTTAAACGATATTTTTTCTTATAAAGAACCATATGGAAATGTGGAAATTGCTGGCATGGTTGGCTTATATGAAATTTGTTTTGAACAATCATGGAAGGCGATGAAAGAATTATTAGAGAATTTTGGTTATGCGGAGGGTGCAACAGGATCGCCAAGAACAATTTTAAAAACAGCTTACAAGGCAGGAATGATTAGTGATGAAGAATTATGGCTGGATGCATTGGTTTCGAGAAATAATGTTGCACACGCATATAATCAGGCAATTGCAATGGATATTATACGTCAAACCAAAGAAAAGTATTATGATATGTTTATACAATTACAGAAGAAAATAGAACAGGATTGGTTATAGCAGAGCATATCGCAAGTAAAATTTTTTATGGATTATTCACAGGCTGCATAAATACAATTGCCGGAATAAATTGCATTTATGCAGGAGAAGGATGTTGGTATTTCGAAAGTGAGGACAAAAAATATAGCCTTGTAATTCCGAACAAGGAGATTAAAGAAGTATTTAAGCTGCAGATACAGGAGTGGTTTAGGAATAAAATATTTTCCAATACCGAGCAGTTGCAGGACTTTTGGAAGGCTTTCAAAGATGGAAATACACAGATAATGGAAATGTATTTAAACAAGGTGCTGAGCAATTCGGTGAGCGTTTTTGACACAAAAGCGAGAAATGAGGAAAAGGAAAGCTCCTATCATAATCTGCTTATTGGCATTTTGAGTGGCAATGAGGACTGGCTGGTAAAGTCAAATGTTGAGGCAGGAGAGGGCTTTGCAGATATTATTGTGGAGACAGATGATCCGGATGAAGGAATTATTGCAGAGCTTAAATACACAAAAGATTTTAAAGCTATGGAAAAATCCTGTGAAAAAGCTCTGAAACAGATAAAGGATAGAAGATATCAGGAATATCTGTTAAATAATGACAGACAGAATATCATGTATTATGGAATTGCATTTTGCAGGAAGAGATGCAAAGTGCTTGTAGAAAGATAAAAGGGGTGATTACATGGAAACTAATTTTGATTACCTTTTAAAGAAAGAAGAATACGCAGATTTTGCAAAGCAGGCAGTTGAAGCAGAAAAAAGTTTATCCATTTCACCGGCCACTTGTGCCATTTTGTCGAGGCGTGCACTTGAGCTTGCAGTGAGGTTTGTTTTCTCATATGACGCGGAGCTTTCGCTTCCGTACAGAGATAATGTATCGAGTCTTATTCATGAGCCAACGTTTAGAAGGATAATTGAGCCAAGGCTGTTTCCAATGCTCAAATATACCATTCATCTGGGAAATGTTGCAGTTCATACCAACAACAATATAGGCAGGGATGAAGCAATAATAGCGCTTCGTGATTTGTTTGAGTTTTGCGATTGGATTGATTATTCATATTCGAGGGAATACGATGAGAAGACATATGATGAGTCGATTCTTGCAAGCGGTAATGAAAAGCGTATAAAGGCTGATGAGCTCATGAAGCTGTATGAGGGCTTAAGCAGTAAGGATAAAAAGCTCGAGAGCGTATTGAAGGAGAATGAAGAGCTCCGCGAGCAGATGGCAAAGAAGCGTAGTCAGAATGTAAAGACAAGGGAGTTCCATGTAGATACGATAAGCGAGGCAGAAACCCGCAAGAGATATATAGATGTTGCCTTAAAGGAGGCAGGATGGGTTATTGGCAGAAATGTCACGGAGGAGGAGCCGGTTACAGGAATGCCAAATAGCACAGGAACAGGGTATGTGGATTATGTTCTTTGGGGAAAGGATAATCTGCCACTTGCTGTAGTGGAGGCTAAAAAGGCTTCTGTGGATGCTATGGTAGGAAGCCAGCAGGCGAAGCTGTATGCTGACTGTTTGCAGAATAAATACAATAGACGTCCTCTTATTTTCATAACAAATGGATTTGAATTTTTCTATACGAATGATTATATGGGATATCCAAGGCGTGAGGTTTCAGGATTTTTCACACAGGAAGAGCTGCAGCTTGAGATGGATGGACGCACTTCAAGGATTCCGCTTGAAAATATACGGATAAGCGATGATATTACCAACAGACCATATCAGAAAGAGGCTGTAACCGCTGTCTGCGATGCTATCACAAATAAGCACCGCAAGATGCTTATAGTGCAGGCCACAGGTTCAGGAAAGACAAGAGTGAGCATTAGTATTGTTGATGTATTAAGGCGCCACAATTATGTGAAAAATATTCTGTTCCTCGCAGACAGAAAAGCTCTTGTGAAGCAGGCCAAAAACAATTATACGAATTTGCTTCCTGATTTATCATGCTGTAATCTGCTTGACAATAAAGAAGACCCTGAGTCATGCAGGATGATTTTTTCTACATATCCGACGATGATGAATGCCATAGATGAGAGGAAAAACAAATATGGTGAGAAGCTCTTTAGTCCGGGGCATTTTCAGCTCATAATCTGCGATGAAGTACACCGCAGCATTTACAAAAAATATCAGGAAATATTTGAGTATTTTGATGCGATGTTACTTGGTATGACTGCCACTCCAAAAAATGAAATCGACAAAAACACATATGGAGTCTTTGACCTTGAAAGAGGAGTTCCGACATTTGCGTATGAGCTTGAAAAAGCGGTGGAAGAGGGCTATCTGGTCAATTATTCTACACTGGAATATAAGTCAAAAATAATGGAAAGCGGTATTCACTATGATGAGCTGTCAGATGAGGAAAAAGAAGAGTATGAGGATACATTTTCTGATGATGACACTGTAGGTGATGATATATCAGGAGAGGCCGTAAATACATGGCTTTTTAACGCGGATACAATTGATAAGGTTTTAAGAGAGCTTATGGAAAAGGGCTTAAAAATTGAGGGTGGAGACAAGCTTGGCAAGACAATAATTTTTGCCAAAAACTCTTTGCATGCGCAGGCAATAGTCAAGCGTTTCAATAAGCTTTTTCCAGAATATGGAGGAGACTTCATAAAGCGGATAGATTATAGTATAAAGTACAATGATTCATTGATAGATGAGTTTAGCACAAGTGATAAAATGCCACAGATAGCAGTATCTGTTGATATGCTCGACACAGGAATAGATATTCCGGAGATTTTGAATCTTGTATTTTTTAAGAAGGTAAAAAGCTATGCCAAGTTCTGGCAGATGATTGGAAGGGGAACCAGGCTTTGCCCTAATCTGCTTGGAGAGGGTATGGACAAAGAAAGATTTCTTATATTTGATTTCTGTAACAATTTTGAATATTTCCGCGTGAACAAAAATGGAGCGGAGAATGGTATAACAGAATCACTCAATGAGAAAATATATAACACAAAAGCCCAGATTGTCAGAGAGCTTCAGGCACCGGTATACAGTGGTGATGAGATATACGCAGATTACAGAAAAAGTCTTGTGGATGATTTAAAGGAAGATGTAATTAGCTTAAATGACGATAGCTTTATGGTGAAAAGACATCTGCGTTATGTAGAGTTTTTCAGGGCTTCATCATCGTGGGATAATCTTGAGACAATAGAGATTTCGGATATCAGGGAGCATATTGCACCTCTTATCAGGCCTAAAAAGGAAGATGAGCTGGCACGAAGATTTGACTATCTGGTATACAGTATAGATCTTGGACTGCTGCAAAGCAAAAGCATACAAAGTCCGGTGAATATAGTGGTTCAGACCGCAGAAAAGCTGTCTGCCAAATACTCAATCCCACAGGTGGAAAAGAAAAAGGAGATTATCGAAAAGGTCCAGACAAATGAATTTTGGGATAAAGTCACTATAATAGAGCTTGATACAGTAAGAGAAGCTTTAAGAGGTCTGTTGCAGTACCTTGACAGACAGGTACGGCCAATATACTATACAAATTTCACGGACTCTATAACAGATGGTACACCGGGTGAACCTTTATATGGCGGAAATGACTTGAAAAATTATCGTAAAAAAGTCGAATTTTACCTGAAAGAGCATAGTGACAAATTGTCAGTGTATAAGCTGAAAAACAACAAAAAGCTGACAGAAACGGATCTAAGGGAATTGGAACGAATTCTGTGGACTGAGCTTGGTTCAAAGGAAGATTATATAAAGGAATACGGAGAGACACCGATAGGCAGATTAGTACGAAAAATAGTCGGTGTAGATAGAGCGGCAGTAAACGAAGCCTTCAGTTGTTTTATGTCAGAAGAGCGCTTGAACATAAATCAGATGAGATTCGTAAATCTGATAGTGGACTATATAGTAGCAAATGGAAATATCGAAGATAATAAAGTATTGATGGGTGAACCATTTAAATCAGTTGGAAGTATCACAACTCTTTTCAAAGATGATATGAGTACCGCAAAACAGATAATGGAGATAGTGAACCAGATAAAGCGTAACTCCGAAGAAATTGCCTGATGTATAGCGAATCTGTTTAGATATGACAGAAGGACTTAAAGCAGCTTAGAAAAATCCTTATGGATGCAACGAATGATGATTACATTATGTAGGAGAAAATAATTATGGCAAAGAAAATTTTAGTAGTAGTGGACGCACAGAATGATTTTATTACAGGAGCTCTTGGAAACAAAGAGTGTGACGTGGCAACAAATGTTATTGCAGATGAAATCAGGTCAGGAAAATATGATGATGTGATATTCACAAGGGATACGCATGATGAAAACTATCTGAATACTCAGGAAGGAAAGAAACTTCCGGTAACGCATTGTATTAAAGGGACAAACGGATGGGAAGTAGACGCTCGTCTTAAAGATGCAATGAAGGAGCGTGGAGTTGATTGTGACGATATGACTTATATTGACAAGCCGACTTTTGGCAGCAAAGAGCTTGGTAGACTTCTTGAGGAATATGACAACAGCGATACAGAAATTTATTTCTGTGGATTCTGCACAGGAATATGCGTAATAAGCAACGTAGCGATTGCAAAGACGTTCTGTAAAGACGCAGAGGTGTTCGTAATAGAAAATGCCTGCGCCTGCGTAACGCCTGAAAGTCATAAGACAGCAATAGAAGCAATGAAGATGATTCAGGTAAATATTATATAGAAAGCTACTTGGTAAAATGGGTTTCTGACATATTAATAGCATAAGAAATCATTTTGTTTTGTATACGAACTTGTTGCCGCGAAAATACGAACTATGTGTTAGGTGTATTATGATGTTAATAAACAAATATGGAGGTGTATAATGAAAGCACATAAATACTGGTCACTGGGAGCTTTAATTTCCATAATCGGAACTTTTTATACCGGATATAAAGGGTTAAAAGCAGCACACAAATACTTTGCGTTTGGATCTCTGATATGCATGATTATGGCTATATATTCCGGTCATAAACTAATTGCTGGAAATAAAAAGACAATAAAACATACTGATTTTACGGAAGTGGAGGAATAATTGATGTTAGAGGTGGGAACAAAGGCACCGGATTTTGAATTACCGGATCAGAATGGAGAAATGCATAAGTTAAGTCATTATTAAGCAGATGAGATAATTCTGAAGAAGTATATGCATCTTGCAGATATCCTTGATTATCTTGCTCTGCAGCAGAGTAAGAGCCTACACAAATGAAAATTCAGTCACAGCGTAAGAAAACCGGGAGACCGGGAACGCAGCCCGTGGGGCACACCCTCATGTAAGCGACTAGCGAAGCTGTTTAGATACTGTAGAATTATGCACATGAAACACAGAAATGCCCAGCCATGGATGGCTGGGCAAGGTGTTATGCGCCATGGACGGCGCATAAAAGCCGTTTTCGTCAAGCATAGAAACACTATAAGCATAATTCGTACAGAATCTTAACAGCAAAGCGTTAGCGCACATGAGGGTGTGCCCCACGGGCTGCGTTCCCGGTCTCCCGGTTTTCGTAGTCATGCCATGACACTGAATTACGCAGTCTTTCCTGTATAAAGCTGATAATACTTTCCCTTCTTTGAAATCAGCTCAT
>OJQX01001165.1_pt1 | contig 12026 bp, 9 predicted proteins | sample 1599031 | NCBI WGS metagenome assembly OJQX01 (sample SAMN03922513, study PRJEB24848) | human gut metagenome | isolation source: stool sample | host: Homo sapiens | place: Germany | collected 2010-02 | reverse complement strand
ATTGGTGTCGTCTCCACTTTTGGAAACTGTTCCGGCTTTCATCGATGTGAAACCGCTAATATTGGAATATAATGCATGCCAGCCTACGGGTTGTACTTTCTGGTTACCTCCGTCGCTTTCCCAAGCTCCGTTAAAGTCGTCTCCTGAGAAATTTTCACTATGTGCCGTTAGAGAAAATAGGGCACAGCAACTTAAAATAAGATAAAAATTCTTCATAATCCGATTTGTTTAAATGACTTTGAGTATAATATTATATTTTTGTATCGGCAAAGTAAAGAAAAAAATGTAATAATGGAAAGAGAAGAAGGAAAATAGTAGTAATTATTAAAGTTTTAAGAAGTATGAGAAAGAAATTTGCTTGGTTTTTCTGTATATTTATGTCATCTCTCGTTTTATTATCATGTAGTGAGGATAATAAAAAAGGAGAAGAACCCGGAGACGGTACGGGAGGAGGAACTCCTGAGGGGGATTGAAGTGTGGGAAAGTATGATATCTTCTTTCCGGGATTATAAATTAGGAACTTTCCTCGGTACGAAATTTAAAGATTACGCTACGGGCGAGGGAGGTATCAAACAAACCACAGAAGAGACGATTCCGTTGTTGACTCTGGAAGCCAATACGTTGATATATCCTGTATTTGGCATACAGAAAAAAGTGTATTGTTGTCCTATCATGGATAAGGATAAATTCCGTGTAGAAATGTGTCGCAATTATTTACCTCTCGATTTTAGTACATTGGGTAAGTATGTGGGTGCGAATATCGATGAAACTCTGCAAGAGTTCTATGCGATCAGCAATAAGATACTTTTCGGGACGGCGATGGCATATCTCTATTTCGATAGTGCGATCGATTTGAAGGGTAATAACTATACGGTTAATTTCGATTCCGACAAAACATTGGAAACCGTTTTGGAAATTTCGGCATATATTCCTGAAAACGAACAAACTATCGATCGTTGGAAAGACCTCTTGCAAAACTATGCCGACTATAATTTAGGCACGTTGAAAGAATTGTATGTAACCGATGCTTTCGGCGATAAGGTACAAGACTTGGCCGATGCGCAAGCGGCGTTCGATTTGTATGAGTCTAACGGTCGTAATAACGGGATCATTGCTCGTTTTGAGACGGCTTATGGTAACAATTCTCTCATATTGAATAAAGACTATTGTTATATTCTTGTTAGGAAAAGTTGAACAATTGATCGTATGGAAACGAAGAACGCTCGGGAATTACCCCGAGCGTTCTTCGTTTTTTAAGGGAAATAATCTTAGCGGGCAAACAAAACAGCAAAGGTGTTGTTCTATGAGATACAGACGGTACAAACGCTTGTGGGGAGAGCTTCGCTCTTGTGGAGCAATCGGGGTCAATCGTCTATGAGTTCAACCATCAAAAGTATCTGATATGAGAAAAGTTTGTGAAAAACTACACATGAAAATCCGGTCAGGGTTGCTGTTAGGATTATGTTGCCTGTCGTGGTCGCTATCGGCGCAACGTATGGCCGTGCAAGGGACGGTAGTCGATAGTTCGGGAGAGCCGGTTATCGGGGCGAATGTCATTGTTCGGGGATCGTCTGCGGGCGTAGCGACCGATCTCGATGGGCGGTTCCGTCTCGATGTGGTTCCCGATGCTACTCTCGTAGTTTCCTATTTGGGATACAATACGCAGGAGGTTCCGGTAAACAATCGTTCGCAGATAACGATCGTTTTGCAGGAAAACGCTGTGGCTTTGCAAGAAGTCGTGGCGATAGGTTATGGAACTGTCCGCAAGAGCGATGCCACAGGGTCGGTTACTTTGGTGAAACCCGATGAGATAAATGCAGGTTTAGCGACTTCTGCACAAGATTTGTTGGTCGGGAAGACACCGGGTGTAGTAGTCACTCTCAACGGCGGTAAACCCGAGGGTGGCGCCGATATCCGTATTCGTGGAGGTTCATCGCTCAATGCGACGAACGACCCTTTGATCGTTATCGACGGTGTTCCTGTCGATAATTCGGGAGTGACCGGAATGTCCAATTCGCTATCCATGATTTCTCCCGATAATATCGAGTCGTTCACGATATTGAAAGATGCTTCGGCAACGGCCATTTATGGGTCGAGGGCATCGAACGGAGTTATCATTATTACGACGAAACGGGGACAGTCGGGAAAACCGCAAATCAATTTTACGGCCAATATGTATGTGAATACACCTCGTAATAAAGTGGGGGTACTCGACGGAGACCAATTCCGTCAGGTGATAACCGATTATTACGGAGAAGGGAGCCCGGCTTATAATTTATTGGGGACGGCCAATACGAATTGGCAGGACGAAATTTTGCGGACGTCGGTCAGTAGCGATTATAATCTGAGTGTAGGTGGGACGTATAAAATTCTGCCGTATCGGGTTGCGGTGAGCTATACCAATCAGAATGGTATTTTGAAAACCTCTGCTATGGATAGGGTGACGGCTTCGATAACGTTGAATCCCAAATTTTTCGACAATACGTTGAGCGTGACGGCCAATGTTAAGGGCTTTTATATGCACAACCGTTTTGCCGACGAAGGTGCTATCGGTGGCGCGGTATCCTTCGACCCATCGCAATCGGTACGGGTCGATAACCTGCCCATCGGTAACGGATATTTTACATGGTTGAAACCCGGAACCGACGAATTTATAGGTATCGCACCCGTAAATCCGGTATCGCTTATCGACGAACGGTCCATGAAAGCCGATGTCTATCGCAGCGTGGGTAACTTGCAGCTCGATTATGTAATGCCTTTTTTGCCGGCGTTACATGCCAACTTGAATTTAGGATACGATGTCTCTCATAGTATTCAACATAATCTCATGACTCCCGACTCTCCTCTTACTTACAAGGAGAATAAAAAAACGGGACTGGGACAAGACGAACGGTTGAGGCAACTCAAACGGAATTTGTTGCTCGACTTCTATCTCAATTATAAGCAGGATTTCGAGTCGATACATAGTAGGCTCGACGCTATGGCTGGATATTCGTGGCAACGTTTTTATAAAGATGGAGGAACCCGCACTACATTGATGCCCGATAAGGAACAATGGTTCGTCTCGTCCTATACCGACCATTTACAGTTGATTTCCTTCTTTGGGCGTGTGAATTATACCTATAAGGACACCTATCTGTTTACAGTCACGTTACGTGGCGACGCGACATCTCGCTTTTCGAAAGATAACCGTTGGGGCGCATTCCCGGCCGTTGCGTTGGGGTGGAAAATTATCAACGAGCCTTTTATGGAGCGGGCGACTTCGTTTATGAGCGAATTGAAGTTGAGGTTGGGCTATGGTATTACGGGACAGCAGGACATTAGCGACAGTTATTTCCCGTATATGCCGTTGTTTACGATTGGCTATCCTACGGCATCCTATCCGTTCGGCGACCAATATTATTATACGATACGTCCTAACGGCTATGACCCCAATATTAAATGGGAGGAGACTACGACGTGGAATGCCGGTATCGATTTCGGATTTTTGAATAATCGCATTACGGGATCGTTGGATTACTATTATCGCGAGACGAACGATTTGATTAGTCGTATTCCTGTTCCGGCAGGTTCCAACCTTACGAACGAGATATACACCAATGTGGGACGTTTGCGCAACGAGGGTATCGAATTCAATATTCAAGCAAAAGTTGTCGATAATAAAGATTTTACTTGGGATTTGGGTATGAATGTCGCTTGGAACTCCAATAAAATAACCAAACTGAATAAAAGCGAGAGTGCCGATTATTACATTCCGGTAGGAGGTATAGGCGGAGGTACGGGCAATACCGTACAGGCTCATAAAGTAGGGTATCCGGCATACAGTTATTTATTGTATGAACAAGTATATGATGCCGATGGTAATCCCATCGAGGGATTGTATGCCGACCGTAACGGCGACGGGGTCATAGATGAATCGGACAAATATATTCACCACAGCCGTGACCCGAAAGTCGTTATTGGTATCAACTCGACCATGAATTGGAAAAATTTCGATTTCGGAATCTCTTTGCGGGCCAACTTGGGTAATTATGTTTATGACAACGTATTATCTCAAAATTCGATATATAGCGCGATGTACAACAGCGCAGGTTTCCTGAGCAATATCATGCGGCGTGGGGCGAAATTCGAAACCCAGCAATACATGAGCGATTATTATTTGAAGAATGCCGGATTTCTGCGTTGCGACAACATTTCGCTGGGATATACTTGGAAACACCTGTTGGACGATGCGTTGCGGCTGAGAGTTTACGGTGCGGTACAAAATCCTTTTGTCATTACCAAATACAAGGGGCTCGACCCGGAAGTTTTTTCGGGTATAGACAATAATGTTTATCCTCGGCCCACGACCTATACGTTGGGTGTCGTTTTGACCTATTAACCTCTAAAAATACAAAAATATGAAGTCTTTTATATATAAATGTTTTATAGGCGGGAGCGTCGCTCTTTCGATGACTTTGTCTTCCTGTTTGGGCGATCTCGATTTGAAACCTATCGACGATAACGTGATACAGTTGTCCGATTTTAAGGACAATCCGCAATATTACACGCAGCTGTTAGCCAAAGTATATGCCGGTTTGGCCGTGTCGGGGCAAGAGGGCCCTGCCGGTAATCCCGATATACAAGGGTTCGACGAGGGACAGGCGCAATACCTGCGGGCCTATTGGAATTTGCAGGAACTGCCTACCGACGAAGCCGTGTTAGGTTGGAACGATGCCGGACTACCCGAACTGAGTATGTCCACATGGTCGGCAGCCAACGGTTTTGTATATGTCATGTATAGCCGCGTGTTTTTTCAGATAGCTTTATGTAACGACTTTTTACGCAATACGACCCCGACAGCGCTGGCTGCCAATGATGTCCCCGAAGATGTCGCTGCTCAGATACAGACCTATCGGGCCGAGGCTCGGGTGTTGCGGGCTCTTTCCTATTGGCATGCTATCGATCTGTTCGGTGCGGTCTCTTTTGTGACCGAGGAGAATAAAATCATGGAGGCTCCCAAGCAGAAGTCGAGAGCCGAGATATATCAATTCATACTGGACGAGTTGAATGCCGTAGAAGAGTCTATTCCTTTACAACCTCAGTATGGGAGGGTAGGACGCGATGCCGTCAATATGATTCGGGCGAAACTCTATCTCAATGCTGCGGTTTATACCGGTACGCCGCAATACGGATTGTGTGCCGCCGAGTGTGAAAAAATAATCGCTCGGCACAATACCGGGACGAATCATGGATTGGCTGAAACGTATAAATACTTGTTCGGCGGCGATAACGACCGTTATGCGAGGGGCGGCAATGAAAGCGAAATACTTATGACTGTTCCTTTCGATAGCGATTCGATTCGTTCGTACGGGGGGACGATGTATCTCACCGTAGGTTCGTATGGAGGTAAAATCTCGGCGAGAAATTATGGGGTAAACGATGCTTGGGCCGGCCCCCGTTCTACCTCTACGCTGGTACTTTCATTCTCTCCGCAAGACGAGCGTTATGCCTTTTTCAGCGAAGGAGCAAGTATTAACAATACCAACCTTTCTACCTATCAGGACGGTTATTCGGTCGTGAAGTTTACTAATCTGCTCTCTACCGATTGGGACAATGCAGCAGGCCGTGCCGAATCTTATCCCGATACCGATTTCCCCTTGTTCCGGCTGGCCGATGTCTATCTGATGTATGCCGAATGCGCATATCGGGGAGCTGCCGATCGGGAAACGGGGAGAACCTACATGAACTATTTGAGGGATAGGGCAGGCATGCCGCAATACGATTCGGTAGACGATATTACACTCGACGAAATTTTGCAGGAACGTATGCGTGAGCTTTATTGGGAAGGGCATCGTCGTACCGATTTGATTCGGTTCGAAAAATTCACCTCCGGTAATTATTTGTGGCCGTGGAAAGGAGGCGTATATGCCGGTAAATCGCTGGATACCAAATATAATCTATATCCTATTCCGGCAAAGGAAATCGCTGCCAACCCCGGCATACAACAAAACTATGGCTACTAACGGTAAAAACGACAGAATTATGAAATCTTCTTTTATTAAATTATCCGTTTGGATAGGCTTGTCGGCACTTGTCGCCTGTAACGATGTGGATACTCCCAAATATAACTTGCAGGCTGCACCCGAACTGGCGCCTCTTGCACAACCGGCTTTGGTGTTGAACGAAGCCTCGTCGGGGTTTATAGCCGAGACATTCTCATGGTCGTCGGGAGACTATGGTTTCCCCGCTGCTCCCGTTTACACATTGGAGATAGATAACCGGAAAGATTTTCCCGATCCTATACAATTAGCCGAATCGAATGCCGATTATGTATCAGTGACTGTCGCCCGATTGAATATGGCGACTCTTATTCTGGACGGTCAACCGGGAGAGCCTTGTGATTTGTTCGTCAGGGTAGTAGCCAAGTTGACAGCCGACCATACCGTCGCTTCTTCTCCTCGCGACATTACGGTGACGGCCTATGACGAACCTATCGTGTATCCCAAACTGTATGTCCCCGGTAATTATCAAAACTGGGATATTGCGGCAGCACCCGTGCTGCAATCCTATCGAATGAATAATCGGTATGAGGGATATGTCGATTTTGTGGTCGCTGGAAATCCCGATGCTGCGGTAGAATTTAAAATAACCACTCTGCCCGATTGGGCGCAGGGCGACCAGTATGGCGATGGAGGTCCCGGACGATTGAAACTCGATGGGGAAAATATCTCATATACTCCGCAGGGTTATTATCTCATGCAGGTAGATTTGGATAAATTAACCTACAAATTGACTCCGTCCGAACCGGTCCCGTGAACCATTTGCACCGTGAGGTGTTTTCTATATATACTGTGTTATGTGTGTGATGGCGGAGGAAACGTAGCTTTGAACGGCTGCGCTTCCCCCGCTTTTTTGGTGAAGTGAAGATACCCACCCATGACGCAAAGGAAAAGCAAGGGCATGAAGCTATGACTGTTTTATCTCGTTAAAAGCAACTTATCTGTAAAGAGATTTTTCAATATTGTTTTTTGCTCGTTGTAAGAGTGTCGTGCAAATTAAAATATGAAACGGTTTGATTATGGCGAAATAACATTTCCCTAAATTATTATGGAATCTGACTTTTGTGCTGACAGATATGCGTTGATTATCACGTTCCATGCTCTCGGTCATAAACACAATTTCCAAATCAAGATGTTTATCATTTTTGCATACCGTTGCCATATTCTCGGATTCGATAAGCACCAAATCCGATAACTTTCTTTCTTTTTTCAATCCGAAAGGTCTCATCACGACATTACGGAACTTCATCAAAAGGGTTATCCATTTGGGGGCAGAAAAGAACAGTTCAGACAACTCTGCCGCACTTATAAATCTTTCAGTATGAATTATATCGCTGAATTCATCTGTATAATCGTAATTCTTGTCGCCTTTCATGATTCTTTATTTCAATAACTTACGGTTGTAATTATTGCCACTTTCCAATATGCTCATCTGATGAATGGCTATTTGGTTTAGTCTAACAAGACGTTTGCTCTGTGGCATACCTTGTTCGATGAATACAGCATTGAGATTCTCCATATTCGACAAGCAGATAAGTTCATTGATAGTAGCATAATCACGAATATTGCCTGTCAGTTCGGGGTTAGCTTCCCTCCATTGTTTTGCTGTCATACCAAACATCGCCACATTCAGTACGTCAGCTTCGTTTGCATAAATAATATTTGCTTGTACCGGTGTAACTTCCTGCGGGATAAGGTTTTGCTTTATGGCATCAGTATGTATGCGGTAGTTGATTTTAGACAATTCGCGTTTTGCCGACCAACCGAGTTGCTGGTGTTCTTCTGCTTTTAGTCGCTGATACTCTTTAACAAGAAGTAATTGAAATTTAGGAGAAATCCACATGCCAAAATGATATGCTATATCCCGATGTGCATATGTGCCACCGTAGCGACCAGCCTTAGAATGAATCCCGATTGCACTAGTCCGTTCTATCCACGTTTTCATCGAAAGTACAAAATTATTGCTTCCTGCCGCATTTTTAATTGTACCGAATTCGGTACAATTAAAATCGGGATTATACAACATTTCCCATTCGCCAAGATATTCGATAGTGCTTTTAAGACTAAGCCAACGGAAGATAATATGCTCTTGCAATTGACTTTTTGCCATGTCTGTAAGGCTGATGTAGTCTTCTTCATTGTACTTGACAACGCTAATATCTGTATTTTGAACGGTAATTTTTGCCATTGTATTGTAATTGATGCAATGAGTTTCAATCACAAAAGTCGCTATAATTTGCGAGATTATGTCTTTTTTAATGGACTATTTGCAAAGATGAAATACAACAATTCGATTATTGGTATTGTCTTTCCCGACAATTATTTTAATTCTATATTAGAAAGAATTATTGAATAGTGCTGTGTTTCAAGTATCTGAAATTCAATTTGTTAATAAAATATTGTCTTTGATTTTCAAATAATTCGCTAAAAGTTTATTCTTCAAATGGTTGTATCGAGCCGTCGAAAATCTAAAATATATTGAAATAGAGATATTGCCGATTTTTCTTCGATTATTCCGCTGTTTTTCGATAACTTTGCGCCGAAACATAATCAAATAACAAGTGTCATTATTCGAGCTTTTTGTTTTGGCTGTCGGGTTATGCATGGACAGCCTTGCCGTGTCGTTGACATCGGGTGTCCTTTTGAAGCCTTTTACGTTATCCCGTGTTTTGAAGATAGCCGCTTTTATGGCAGTTTTTCAAGGAGCTATGCCGCTTATCGGTTGGTTTTTGGGCATTGGGTTTAAGAATTATATAGAAGCCTACGATCATTGGGTAGCATTCGGTGTTTTACTCTTTTTGGGAATGAAAATGATTTATGAAGGCTGGCCCCGGAAAGGAGAGTCCGAACCCTGTTGCATTGATCCTGCCGATACGCGTACGTTGGTAGGTCTTTCGTTGGCTACGAGTATCGATGCTTTGGCCGTGGGTATTTCGTTTGCGTTTCTCAACATGACGATGATTACGCCCACGATAGTTATTGCCGGTGTCACATTTGCCTTTTCTTTGGTCGGGGTTTATATCGGTCGTCAGTTCGGCCGCCGTATACATAACTTTGCCGAGGTCGTCGGGGGAGTTATCTTGATAGGGATAGGCGTGAAAATCTTGTTGGAACATTTGTTTTTTTAGGAGGTTATGGATAAAAGATATGCTCGTTCATGGTGGGCAGTCGTTCTGTTTTTGGTCGTGTTTCTGTCGACAAGTGCCATACGTCGTTGCGGCAAGAACACATATCGATATGACGAGGGGCTGATATTCGGCACTTTTTACCACATAACCTATAAATATCCCGAATCATTGTCCGAGGAAATCAAGAACCGGTTGTTGCAATTCGACGCTTCGCTCTCTCCGTTTAACGATACTTCTATTATTTCGCGGATTAATCGCAACGAACCGGTCGAGACCGACCGGTGGTTCGAACATGTTTTCAATGCTTCGCAGCGTATATACACACGCACGGGTGGGACGTTCGACCCTACCGTATCTCCGCTTGTCAATGCATGGGGATTCGGTTTTAAAAAAGGGGTTATTCCCGATTCTGTTCAGGTCGATAGCCTGTTGCGGCAAGTGGGTATGAATAAATTGGCTCTTGAAAATCATCGGGTATTAAAGTCCGATACTTGTATTACTCTCAATTTTTCGGCCATAGCCAAAGGATATGCCTGCGATGTGATAGGACAGTTATTGTTCGATAAGGGAATCGATGATTTTATGGTCGAAATAGGCGGCGAGGTATTCGCCCGTGGAAAAAATCCGGAAGGAAAAATGTGGCGAGTGGGGGTGAACCGTCCCACTATTGCCGATGGCGAAGCCGGAACGATCGAAGAAATCGTGCAGATAACCGATGCCGGATTGGCTACATCGGGTAATTATCGCAATTATCGTATGGTGGACGGAAAACGGATTGCACATACGATAGACCCCGTAACAGGTTATCCGGTACAACACACGTTGTTGAGTGCGACGGTAATGGCTCCCGACTGTATGACTGCCGATGCATATGCTACCGCTTTTATGGTTATGGGATTGGAACGCAGTAAGGCATTGGTCGATTCTTTGCCGGGGGTCGAGGCTCTGTTTCTCTATCAAAACGGTAGCGATACTACCCGGATAGATTATTGGGCAACGCCCGGAATGCGGGAAAAGATAGAGCGGTAGAATAATCTCTTGAAGCCATGAAAAAGCAGATAAAAGAAATCCCCTCGATACTCTTCCTTATGATTTCTTTTGGAATAGCCATTCGGGTAATGACCGGAGGAAAGGAAGAAGTCCCTCTGCACTGGAATGTCCGGGGCGAGATAGATTCGTGGGGCGACACGTGGACGATCGTTCTTCTTCCTGTCATCGCTTTGGCGTTGTATGGATTACTCACCCTTTTGCAACGTTGGCCTCAATGGTGTAACTATCCCTGCAAAATAACCGATAAGGCAGGCGCATATAAACTCATGTCGGGTATGATAGGTCATATTAAGAACCTCGTTATGCTGCTCTTTCTCTATATTACGCTGTCTGTGGCGCAAATCATAGAGCTGAGTACCTGTGTGTTGCTACTTATCGCTCTTGCCATACCGTTCATAATTATTGTTATGTCCAAAAAATTCGAACGGTTTTCTTGAAACCGATTGCCGATGATTGTTGCTTCTTTTTGATTCGGTTGTCTTGTGTCTCGGTGTTTTTTACTTGGCCTAATTATGCAACGTCAATGTGATTTCCCCGCTTAGCGAGCGGTTCATATTTTCTTTTACGACTTTGGCGGAATAGCGGTGACCGAACAGGAACATAAGTTTGGTAAGTACGGCTTCGGTTGTACTGTCATAGCCGCTCACTACGCCCACGTCTTCGAGTTTGCAACCGGTTCCGTATCGGCTCATTTGTACGCTTCCTCCCATACATTGGCTCACATTGACGATAACGATGCCTTTGTCCACGGCCTCTTTCAGTAAGTAGAGGAACCACTCCTTCACGGGAGCGTTTCCCGATCCGAACGTTTCGAGCACGACACCTTTCAATCCCGGAATGTTTAGAATGGAGCGCACGGTTTGTTCCGATATGCCGGGGAACAGTTTCAGTACTACGATGTTGGTATTCATCAAATAGTGCGGACGCAGAGGTTTCGATGTGGTGCGGGCGATTTGGTTTTCGTCGTAGTGAATGTGTACCCCCGCCTGTGCCAACGGAGGATAGTTGGTCGATACGAATGCGCTGAAACTTTCGGCACTTATTTTAGTTGTACGGTTCCCTCTCAGCAGATGGTTCCCGAAAAAGATACACACTTCCGGGACCAGAGGTTCACCGTTGGTATTTTTGGCGGCAGCTATTTCGATGGCGGTAATCAGGTTTTCTTTGCCGTCGGTGCGCAACATGCCGATGGGAAGTTGCGAGCCGGTGAGAATAACCGGTTTGTTCAGATTTTCGAGCATGAAACTGAGAGCCGATGCTGTGTATGCCATCGTGTCGGTTCCGTGCAAGACGACAAATCCATCGAATAAGTCGTAATTGTCGGCGATGATGTGTACCAGTTTTACCCACGAGTCCGGTTCTATTTCCGACGAGTCGATGGGGGGCTCGAATTGTACCGTCGAGATAGAGAACCCAAGTTGTCGCAATTCGGGAACTTTATCGAGAAGGTGGTGAAAATTAAAAGGTTCGAGGCTACCGGTTTTGCTGTTTTCTACCATTCCGATAGTTCCGCCGGTGTAAATGATAAGGACCGATGTTATATTTTCAGGCATACATCAATGATTTATTTCTGTACAAAAAGTAGTGGATACGGACTGAAACGAATAGGATTCGGTTGCGTCGGGTATGCCACATTTTTTTGTTTGGTTGTACAAAAATAGTCATTTGCGGGGGAAAATATCATTTTGTTTGGCAAAATATTCCCTATTATCGGCTATCTCCCTTTTCATGTGGCAAAAAGATATTTTCAAAATGCCGTTTAAAAACGTCTGTAAAATACAAAATTGTAAAAGAAATGATATTTTTA
>OJQX01001156.1_pt1 | contig 12094 bp, 14 predicted proteins | sample 1599031 | NCBI WGS metagenome assembly OJQX01 (sample SAMN03922513, study PRJEB24848) | human gut metagenome | isolation source: stool sample | host: Homo sapiens | place: Germany | collected 2010-02 | reverse complement strand
ACATTCGGTAGATCAATTGTTGCGGCAGAAGATAAACGAATTGCTGAGAATTGGAAATCCGAGCCTAACTGATATATTTACTGTTCTTCCAGCGTTTTTTCTCGAAGAATCCACTAGTGTTAATCATGCAGATATAGCCGAGAAAAATGTGCTGATTGATCCTATTAGAGGCCGCAGAATTATATTTGACACTATTCACAGCGTAAAAGGTGAAACTCATGATGCGACTCTATATCTTGAAACCGATAGACAGGGCGCATCCGATTTGAATCGGATTCTTCCGTACTTTGGTGTTGGTCGCTGCGGGAGCTCAAGTTTATATGATTCCAGTCGTAAGCTTGCGTATGTTGGTATGAGTAGGCCTAAAAAGCTATTATGCGTAGCAATGCAGGCGGAAACTTATGAAAAGAGTAAGGGCATATTCGATGCTGACTGGGAAGTTGTTGATTTGAGAGGATAAATACAGCGCACAAAATATATTATCACATACATAGCCGAGAGGTTTTCATTTGGAAAGCCCCTCGGCTATTTTTATGTCAGAACGGAGGTGAAACATATGCCATATATTCCGCCAGAGGTGGTGGCGCAGGCCCGTGAGATGGACTTGCTGACCTATCTGCGGACTTATGAGCCGCAGGAGCTGGTGCATTTCGGCGGTAACACCTACTGCACCCGTGAGCACGACAGCCTGAAAATTTCCAACGGCAAATGGTGCTGGTTTTCCCGTGGGATCGGCGGCTATTCCGCGCTGGACTATCTCATTAAGGTCAAAGAGCTGCCCTTTACGCAGGCAGTCGAAACCATTATGGGAAATCTGTCAGCGGCACCGCCCGCCTTTGCCCCGGCTCCGAAAACGCCGAAAGAAAAGGTGCTGCTTCTGCCGCAGGCCAACCGTAGCGCCACCCATGCCGTCGAATACCTGCACCGCAGGGGCATCGACGATGAACTGATCGACTTCTGCATCCAGACCGGCCGCCTATATGAAAGCTACCCCTATCACAATGTGGTGTTCGTCGGCATGGACGCAGACGGGAAGCCCCGCTACGCCAACCAGCGAGGGATCGGCTCGGACTTCATCGGGGACGCCAACGGCAGCGACAAGCACTACTCCTTTGGGATTCCAGCGGCGGCTGCAAGTGATACGCTCCACCTGTTTGAATCGGCGGTGGATCTGCTGTCCTACGGGACGCTGCAAAAGCTGGACGGCAAGGACTGGCGCGGCGAAAATTTGCTCTCCCTCGCCGGGGTCTACAAGCCAAGGGCGAAAATCGGGGAAAGCAGCCTGCCCGCCGCACTGGTGCGGTATCTTGCCGAGCATCCCCATATCAGCCGTGTGGTGCTCCGGCTTGACAACGATGCCACGGGACGGATCGCCGCAGAAACCATCAAGACCCTGCTACCAAGGAAGTATGCGGTCACGGTGGACATCCAGCCGCCTCCGCAGGGCAAGGATTACAACGATTGCCTTTGTATGCGGCTGGGCTTGCCCATCACCAAGCGTGGAGAAAGGAGCAAAGAACGGTGAGTGACTTGATAAGTCCGGGGCAGCGCATCCGGCACTATCGTATGCTGCGAGGCATGACGCAAAAAGCGCTGGGCATCGCCGTAGGCTTTCCGCCCGAAACCGCTGACATCCGTATTGCACAGTATGAGTCCGGCGCAAGAACACCGAAACACACCTTGCTTTGTACGCTGTCGGAGGCGTTGGGTGTTTTGCCCTCGGCGCTGGACATTCCCCGTATTAAGAGCCGTGAAGAGCTAAGTCAACTGCTGTTTGCGCTGGAGGATGAATACGGGCTGACGGTCACGATTACGGAAAACGATGAAAGGAGTATTGGCAATGGAAAATGAAAAGATGATCAAGGTGGTACTGCTGGAGCCGGGCAAACTCGCCCGTACTGCCGAGATCGATGCGTCCCTTGCTGGGATGCAGAAAACGGTGGGCGGTCTGATCGAGCCGTTCTATCCCTTTGAGGAACAGGTCTGCATCGTGTGCAATGAGGAAATCAAGATCAATGGGATGCGCCCGAATCGCAGCGTGAAGAACGACGACGGTGTGATGGTGGATTTCATCTTCGGCCCCGCCTTTATCTGCGACTGCCGGGGCGAAAATCTGGACAGTCTTTCCGACGAACAGCTCGACCGCTACGGCAAGATGTTTCGTTATCCTGAACACCTTGCGAGGGTGAACGACACGCTGCTTGGCATCCCGTACCGCCCGCAGCTGGAGCCGGAGCGGTGATATTATTTCGGTCGGTGGCAAAATGTTCGGCCTATGGGACGAACGCTATGCACTGTACCAGCAAGCATCGCCGTTGTGATACCACAACGGCACTTGTCAGGGGTAGCTCCTGAAACCCTTTTCGTCCCTGCCTATGCGGAGGGCGATATTTTTATACCCGAAAGGAGGTCACAGCCGGTGAATGAACCAATGACCTTTTTGGCTTTTTTCAGCGGTGTGGGTGGTTTCCGCAAGGGCTTTGAGCTTTGCGGCATGGTCTGCAAAGGCCACTGCGAGATCGACAAATTCGCAGACCGCAGCTACCGCGCCATACACGATATACAGGAGGACGAATGGTATGGAGAAGATATTACCCAAACCGAACCCGCAGACCTGCCGAGGGTCAACCTCTGGGCAGGCGGATTCCCGTGTCAGGACATTTCTGTATCTGGCCGGCAAAGAGGGCTTGCCGGAAAACGAAGCTCTCTCTTTTTTGAAATTGTTAGATTGCTCAAAGGCACGCCTACCGAAGATAGACCCGAATGGCTTGTCCTTGAAAATGTTAAAAATCTGCTCTCTGTTAATCGGGGATGGGACTTTGCGACCGTTCTCAATTCGTTGGCCGAAATCGGCTATCATATCGAATACGGACTGCTTAATTCACGCTTCCACGGCGTTCCGCAAAACAGGGAGCGAATCTATCTTGTCGCTTATCGACATTTTAGAGCCGACGGTGGACGAAAAATATTTCCTGTCACCGCAGGCGACAGCAAGGCTCTTATACAGCTAATCGGCGGCACGCAGGGCAAGCGCGTTTACGACCCCGCAGGTATAAGCTGTACGCTGATGAGCGAGGGCGGCGGTTTTGCAGGCAGGACGGGAATGTATTTTATCGACCTGTGCAAAGGCAATCCGAAGCTGACGGAAAACGCCCGATGTATCAAAGCAAGGTATGACGGCGGTATTACCAATCGCAGCGGCGATAATTCAGGTGTGCTTTGTATGGGCGCAGACTGTCACGACCGCACCGAGGAAACAGCCCTGATTCAGCTAAAACGAGGCGAGGCGAAAATACGGGAACAGGATTACACCAAATGTCTGATCGCAGGCTACAACAAAATCGGGGTAAGCAACCGGGGCGAAAGCTCCGGCGTTTTTTATGGCTGCCGCGCTGTGCTGACCCCCGACCGTGAGAATAAGAGGCAGAACGGCCGCCGTTTCAAGGAGTGCGGAGAACCCGCCTTTTGCCTGAATACGCAGGACAAACACGGCGTTTATCTCTGTGCCTGCGATTCCTGCGAACACGCTTTACCCGTTAAACAGGCGGCGAACTTTAATAAAGACAAATCCGAAAACAGGACTGAAATTCCGCTTGGCTGCGGACGAATCCGCAAGCTGACGCCCCGTGAGTGCTGGAGGCTGCAAGGCTTTTCCGATGATATGTTTGATAAAGCGGCTGCCGTCAATTCCGACGCCCAGCTTTACAAGCAGGCGGGAAACGGCGTGACGATTCCCGTTGTGTATGCGGTAGGCAAGCGTATTGTTGAAATTCAAAACGAACTGAATAAGGAGGCGATGAAGATATGAGGAAACGCAATGTTCACATTCAATTCTGGCTCGATAAAAAGGAAGCCGAGGTGTTTCAAAAGAAAGTGAAGCGCAGCGGTCTTTCCCGTGAGGCGTATTTGCGGCACTTGGTAAATGGGCTTGAACCGCAGGACGCCCCGCCGCCCGATTACTACGCCATGATGAGGGAGCTCCACGGGATCGGCAACAACCTGAATCAGATTGCCGTCAAAGCGCACACCCTGAATGTTCTCGATGTGCAGAGGTACGACGAAGCCTGCCGCAAGATTGATACGGCTGTCAAGAAAATCACCGAGGCGGTCATTTTGCCCCGCCCGATGAAATAGCGGTATGGCGACAACTTCAATCTGGCGTGTGAAAGGCTGGCTCGGCAAGGTGGTTGTATATGTAGAAAATCCAGATAAAACGACGAACCCGAAATTTTTTACCGATAAAGATATGGCCGAACAGGACGGACAGGAGCTTTCCGATGTTATCCGCTATGCGGTCAATTCCCGAAAAACGCAGAAAGCGGATAACGAGGACTGCGCCGTGGTTCATCGTTTTGTGTCAGGGATCAACTGTTCTCCCTCTACCGCCCGTGATGAAATGCTTGCCGTGAAAAAGCGGTTCGGCAAAGAAAGCGGGACGGTTGCCTACCACGGGTATCAATCCTTTGCTCCCGGAGAGGCAACACCCGAAATGGCACACGAAATCGGGATGAAGCTCGCCGCCCGTTTGTGGGGCGACCGTTATGAGGTGCGGGTGCTGGATCTTCTGAACATGGAGAAAAGCCACTGCTACAACCCGTTTGTGTACCTGCGGGACGACAACGATGTGCAGCGGCTTGTGACCAACCTGTTCAAAAGCACCACGCCGAAAGGCAGCCAGTCCAATGATCCCTTTTGGGACACCGCTGCGTCTATGCTCCTGCTGGCGCTGATCTTCTATCTGAAATACGAAGCACCGCCCGACGAGCAAAACTTCCCGATGGTCATGGAGATGCTGCGTGCGGCGGATGTGCGGGAGGACTGCGACGAATACACTTCACCGCTGGACGAGTTGTTTGAACGGTTAGAAATGCGGGAGCCTGATCATATCGCCGTGAAGTATTACAAGGACTATCATTCCGGCAGCGCAAAAACGCTAAAATCCATTCAGATCACTTTGGCGGTGAGGTTAGAGAAATTCAATCTGTCCTCGCTGGCGGCGCTGACCGCTACGGACGAGCTGGATCTGCCATCCCTCGGAGAAAAGAAAGTGGCGCTCTTTGCCCTGATCCCCGACAATGACACCAGCTTTAACTTTTTGGTCAGCATCCTGTACACCCAGCTTTTTCAGCAGCTATTCTATCTGGCCGACCACAAATACGGCGGCAGTCTGCCCGTCCCCGTTCACTTCTTGATGGACGAGTTCAGCAATGTCAGCCTGCCGGAGGATTTCTCCAAGATCCTTGCGGTCATGCGTTCCCGCAATGTGTATGTATCGATCATTCTGCAAAATGTAGCGGCACTCAAAGCACTGTTTGAAAAGGAATGGGAGTCGATACTCGGCAACTGCGACGAGTTTCTTTACCTCGGCGGCAACGAAACTTCGACCCACAAGCTGATCTCGGAATCCTATCTCGGCAAATCCACCATTGACACCAACACCTACGGCAAATCATCCGGGCGCAACGGCAATTACAGCACGAACTATCAGATCAGCGGCAGAGAGCTTCTGACACCGGACGAGGTGCGTATGCTGGACAACCGTTACGCCCTTTTATTTATCCGTGGTGAGCGGCCGGTGATGGATGAAAAATACGACATTCTGAAGCACCCGAACATTGCGCTGACCGAGGACGGCGGCGCAGCACCCTATGAACACGGCGGGACGGAAAATGCCGTTGCGACGCTCTCGTTTGCAGGCGCTGCCGCCGAAGCGCTGTCTGAACCGACTGACCCCATACCCGATTATGAGCTTCTTTCCGACGAGGATATAGAAGCTCTTTTTTAATTCAATTCAAGGAGGATAAACCCATGAAGAACACCAAAAAGACCGCAAACAAGTTGCCCGTGCCCGGCAAGATCAGAAAGGGCTTTCGTTTCTACTGCGCTGCTGTGCTGTCGGTCGCCCTTGTGCTCGGCTGCTCCGTGACGGCCTTTGCCGCCAATGACCCGATCGCCGTCGTGAACAACCTGAGCGATTTCATTTTTGGTCTAATCCGTGCAGTCGGACTGATCCTGCTCGGCTGGGGCATCGTGCAGGTAGGACTTTCGTTCCAGTCCCACGATCCCAGCCAGCGCAGCAACGGATTTCTCACCCTTGCGGGCGGCATTGTCATTACCTTTGCCAAAGAGATCCTGAACCTGATCACGGGCTGAAAAGGAGGCCGCAGATGGAAAAGTGTGAGTGCTATATCCACTCTCTGAAACAGGGAGAAACCCATGTGCTCGGTGAGGCGACGATCCTCAAACGCATCGGGGACAACGACTACCTTGCCGAATACAACGGCGTGAAATGCCACGCCATATTCAACCCCTTTGCCGGGCGCTACTTTGTGGATGATGTGTACGGCGTGATCCGCAGTTCGCCCGATCGGGACAGCAGATAAATGATACGGCGCATGGGGCAGGTCATTTCGGCCTGCCCCTATTTGCCGGAAAGGAGGAATGAATGTGAGTGATAATTGGATCGTGCAGAATTTGGAGAATGCACTTAAAACTTGGAATGAAAAGCTGGCGGAGATATGGCAGCTCATTACCCAATCCCCAGAGAACTTTAAGGGCGGCACGATCTGGAATGTGATCGTCGGCATCCACGGTGCGGTGCAGGCCATCGGGCTTGCGCTGCTCGTTTTGTTCTTTGTGGTCGGCGTAATGAAAACCTGCGGCTCCTTTGCGGAGCTGAAACGGCCGGAGCACGCCCTCAAAGTGTTTATCCGTTTTGCCCTCGCCAAAGCCGCCGTCACATACGGCTTGGAGCTGATGATTGCCCTGTTCAACATCGTGCAGGGGCTGATCTCTACCATCATGAACGCCGCAGGCTTTGGAGCGGCGCAGGAAACCGTGCTGCCTGCCGAGATCGTGACCGCCGTGGAGGACTGCGGCTTTTTTGAAAGCATCCCATTGTGGGCAGTGACCTTGATCGGCGGGCTGTTCATTACGGTTTTGTCGTTTATCATGATCATGACCGTGTATGGCAGATTTTTCAAACTTTATCTCTACACGGCTATTGCGCCGGTCCCGCTCTCGGCCTTTGCGGGCGAACCGTCACAGAATATCGGCAAGAGCTTCATCAAGAGCTATGCTGCCGTTTGTTTGGAGGGTGCGATCATCGTGCTGGCGTGCATCATCTTCTCCCTGTTTGCATCCAGTCCGCCCGTGGTTGATCCCAATGCTGCGGCGGTAACGCAGGTGTGGTCGTATGTGGGTGAACTGATCTTCAATATGCTGGTGCTCGTCGGCGCTGTCAAAATGGCCGACCGTGTTGTGCGTGAAATGATGGGACTGTAAGGAGGAAGAAATTTGGAAGTGAAAATCAATCGGGAGATCCGCAACTATACGGAATCCATGTTTTTCGGGCTGTCCATGCGGCAGTTCGTTTTTTCTGTCTTGGCGATCCTCGTCGCCGTGGGGCTGTATTTTCTGCTGAAACCCCACTTCGGGACGGAAACCGTCAGTTGGATGTGTATTCTCGGTGCCGCACCCTTTGCGGCGCTGGGCTTTATCACCTACCACGGCATGACCGCCGAGCAATTCCTCTGGGCGTGGCTGCGCTCGGAGCTGTTAGAGCCGAAAGAGCTTCGCTTTGAGGCATCAAACCTCTACTACGAAGCGCTGAAAGACAAATTGGAAGGAGGAAAACCATGATTAAAACGCTGAAAAACCTGCTGAAACAGGACAAGGAGCGGTACACCGTGCCCCGCAAGGTGCAGGATGTGATCCCCGTCCGCCGCATCTGGAAGGACGGCATTTTTCAGGTGGGCAGCCGCTTTTCCAAGACCTATCAGTTTACCGACATCAATTACCTTGTGGCAAGCCGTGAGGACAAGGAACAGATGTTCCTTGCTTACTCGGAGCTGCTGAACAGTCTGGATTCCGGGGCGACAACGAAGATCACCATCAACAACCGCAGGCTGAACCGGGCAAATTTCGAGCAGTCGATCTTAATGCCCATGCGGGGCGATGCCTGCGATGTGTACCGCAGGGAGTACAATCAAATGCTGCTGGACAAAGCCACCGGCTCCAACGGCATCATTCAGGAGAAATATATCACGGTGTCGGTCTGCAAGAAGGACATCGAAGAAGCCCGCACCTATTTCGCCCGGATCGGCGCTGACCTGATCGCCCATTTCGCAGCCCTCGGCTCCAAGTGTACCGAGCTGGACGCTGCCGAAAAGCTGCGGGTGCTTCACGACTTCTACCGACAGGGTGAAGAAGCGGCGTTTCACTTTGACCCGCAGGACATGATGCGCAAGGGACACGACTTTAGGGACTATATCTGCCCCGACTCGGTAGAGAAAAGCAGCGACTGTCTGAAGCTGGGCGAGAAATACTGCCGGGTCTTGTTTTTGAAGGACTACGCTTCGTATATCAAAGACAGCATGGTCACGGAGCTGACCGACTTCAACCGAAATATGATGCTGTCGATCGATGTTGTGCCGATCCCCACCGATGAGGCCGTGCGGGAGGTGGAAAACCGTCTGCTCGGCATCGAAACCAACATCACCAACTGGCAGCGCAGGCAGAACGCCAACAACAATTTCTCCGCCGTTGTGCCCTACGATATGGAGCTCCAGCGCAAGGAAAGCAAGGAGTTTCTGGACGACCTGACCACGAGAGATCAGCGGATGATGCTGGCGGTCATTACGATGGTCATTACCGCCGACGACAAAAAGCAGCTCGACAGCGATACCGAAACGGTGCTCGCCGTGGCACGAAAGCATATGTGCCAGCTTGCTGTGCTGAAATTCCAGCAGTTCGACGGACTGAACACCGTTCTCCCCATCGGCACCCGGAGGATCAATGCGTTTCGCACCCTTACCACCGAAAGCCTTGCGGTATTTATGCCATTTAAGGTACAGGAGGTGCAGGACAAGGGCGGCATTTATTTCGGAGAGAACGCCATTTCCCACAACCTGATTATGTGCAATAAGGCAAATCTTCTGAACCAGTCGGCGTTCCTGCTGGGCGTGCCCGGTTCGGGCAAATCGTTCAGTGCCAAGGAACTGATCGCTTTTCTCATTCTCAACACCGCCGATGATGTGCTGATCTGCGATCCGGAAAACGAATTTGGTGCGCTGGCGGCGGCTCTGGGCAAGGAAACGGCGACCGTCATTCATATGGCGGCGGGCGGCAAAGACCGTTTGAACGCCATGTATATGGTGGACGGCTACGGCGAGAACAACCCCATCGTGGAGAAATCACAGTTCATCATGTCTCTTGTGGAGCAGATCGACAAGACCGGTATCGGCCCGCAGCAGAAATCCATCACCGACCGCTGCACGGCGCTGGTGTATCAGGATGCCGAGCGTACGGGCAAACCCGCTACGCTCTGCGACCTGCGAAACAAACTGCTGGAACAGCCCGAAGAAAAGGCAAAGGAGATCGCCTTGTCGCTGGAACTGTTCACCACCGGTTCACTGGATATTTTCGGCCACGAAAGCACCGTTGACCTCGACAAGCGCATCGTCGTATTTGATATTCACGACCTTGGTGAGCAGTTAAAGCCTACGGGACTGCTGGTGATCACCGACACCATTCTCAACCGTGTCACCCTCAACTGGAAGAAGGGCAAGCGCACCCACATCTTCATCGACGAATTTCATGTCGTTTTTGAAAACGAGCAGAGCGGTATTTTCTTCAATTCCGCATGGCGGCAGTTCCGTAAGCGCAACGGCTATCCCACCGCCATTACGCAGAATGTGGAATATCTGCTGGATTCCGTGCAGGCAAGCACCATGCTCTCCAACTCCGAGTTCGTGGTCATGCTCAATCAGGCGTTTTCCGACCGTGCCAAGCTCTCGAAGCTCCTGAACATCTCCGACGAGCAGATGAGCTATGTCACCAACGCCGACGCTGGCTGCGGGCTGATCAAGTACGGCTCGGCGCTGGTGCCGTTTATCAACCGCTTTCCGAAAGATACCGCGCTTTACCGTTTGATGACGACACGCCCCGGCGAGGGTGTGTTCGGCAGCGGAAACGCATCTTAATAGGAGGTCATATATGAAAAGCAAATATCTGATGATCGGGGCGGCCGTGTGTGCCGCCCTTTTCCTTTTCTCCGGCATCATGCTCTGTCGGCAGTATGCGGATGAAAAGCAGAGCGCCGAAGCCTTTGATCAGGTCGCCGCACTGGTAGAAACCGAACCGGCCCCCACCGATGATACGCCGCAGGAAACCGAGCTGCTGCCGGAACTGACGGCATTTGAAAAGTACCGGACGGTGCAGAAGCAGAACAGCGACTTTGTGGGCTGGCTCTCCGTCCCCGGAACAAACATCGACTATCCCGTGATGCAGACCGTGGACAAGCCGAATTTCTATCTGAAACGGGGCTTTGACAAGCAGTACAGCGATTACGGCGTGCCCTATGTGCAGGAAAACTGCGACCTTGCGCTGTCCGACAACTGCGTGATCTACGGCCATCACATGAACAACGGGACGATGTTTGCCGATCTCTGCAAATATGAAAGCGAGGACTTTTATCAGGAGCACAAAACCATCCGCTTTGATACGCTGTCCGGCTTTGGCGAATATGAGATCATGGCGGTGTTCAAGACCGTTGCCTATTCCGAGCAGGGTTTCAAGTATTACCACTTCACCCGTGCGGAATCGGCGGAGGATTTTGACGCCTATATTGCTCAATGCAAGGCGCTATCTCTCTACGACACCGGCGTAACGGCGGAATACGGCGATAAGCTGATCACGCTCTCCACCTGCGAATACAGCCGCAAAAACGGGCGCATGGTCGTTGTCGCCAAGCGGATCGCCGCACCCTCTGCGGAGGCGGGCAGCAATGAAGCCTGAAAAATATGTAGTGTCCCTTTCGGGCGGCAAGGATTCAACGGCGATGCTCCTGCGCCTGTTGGAAGAAAAACGACCCGTTGATCTGATCCTCTTTTGCGATACAGGACTGGAATTTCCGCAGATGTACGAGCATCTTGCCCGATTGGAGGCATATATCGGCAGACCCATTACCCGGCTGAAAGCGGAGCACGATTTTGAATACTACTTCCTGCACTACACGCCGAAACGAAAAAATCCTGTCTTGGCGCAGTACAGCGGCATGAGCTGGGCAGGCCCGCGCAATCGCTGGTGTACGGGCATCCTCAAAACCCGTGTGGTGGACGCCTATCTGAAAGAACTGAGGAAGAGTTACACGGTCATTGAATATGTCGGTATTGCCGCCGACGAGCCGAAGCGCCTCAAGGACAAGACCTATCCGCTTGCAGAATGGGGTATGACCGAAAAGGACTGTCTGAACTACTGCTATGAACGGGGCTTTGATTGGGGCGGCCTGTATGAGATCTTCCACCGGGTTTCCTGCTGGTGCTGTCCTCTGCAAAGTCTGGACGAACTGCGAAAGCTGCACCGGCGTTTCCCCGACCTCTGGCAGCAGCTCGAAACTTGGGACGATGCCACTTGGCGTACTTTTATCAAGGGGTATTCCGCCCGTGATCTCGCCGTCCGTTTTGACTTTGAGGAACGGTGGCAAAAAGCCGGTGGGAATCTCCGCAGTCGTGCGTTTTATGCGGCGATGCGGGAAGAAATTCAACGGCGCAGAACGGAGGTGAAGCCATGCCTGACATCAAGACGAGAGATGTTGTCAAGGGAACGGTAAAGGCGATCGACAAATCGGCGGTAGCCGCCGAGCGCATGAAAGATGCCTATGTCCGCACCAAAGACAAGGCGGAGCACACCGTTTTTGCGGCGGAATCCTCTCCCGAAGAATACGCCGCCGACCGCACTTTGACCGGGACGGAAACGGCAGTTCACGAAGTTGCCCACGGGCTGGATAAGGCCGGCCGCAAGGGTGTAAAAACCACCAAGGAGAATATCTCCAAGGCAAGGGATTATTTTCAGCGAAGAAAGACCGACTTGCCGAAGAAACAGGCACAGGACACCATGCGGCGGGTGCGCCACTCTGCCGATACCACGCAAAAGACGATCAAAACGGTAGACCGCAGCGGCAAGACCATCAAGCAGACGGCAAAATCTACGGGAAAGGCGACGGTCAAGACCACGCAGAAAACCATCAAGACTGCCGAGCAGACCGCCCGGACGACCATAAAAACGACGCAGGCTGCGGCAAAAACGGCACAGA
>OJQX01001153.1_pt1 | contig 12138 bp, 6 predicted proteins | sample 1599031 | NCBI WGS metagenome assembly OJQX01 (sample SAMN03922513, study PRJEB24848) | human gut metagenome | isolation source: stool sample | host: Homo sapiens | place: Germany | collected 2010-02 | reverse complement strand
ATACGAGATTTCTGCCTGTCTCGTGGGCTCGGAGATGTGTATAAGAGACAGACTAGATAGTGGCCGGATTCAATCTTAGCTTTAGGGGATTTCAGCTCACCCAAAGGTGATTTCCTATAGATCCTAGGGTTAGTATTTCTGCTTATTATTTTTTATGATTTATTGGTTAAATAATACAAGATTTTTTAACAATCAGTGCCTTTTCGAAGAATGGCACTGCGCAGATAGATACAAAAACCTTCCAAATCAATAAATACGTCAGTAAGCAGAGATCACATCGCCATAAGCTATAGCACTGAAACCGAAGATCATAACGCTACGAGCTACTTCAGTGAAACAGAAGAAATGCTTGCAAAACGTCGAACACTGTCTCAGGATAGGGATCATAACACTACGGGCTACCTATCGTCGACACTCTTTCTGTGTAATTGACGTAAGTTCAGGCATGAAGATTGCTCAGTGATATGAATACTGAGGGATGGCATATCATATCCCGGTGAGTGAGCGCAGGAAGGGCGATTATCAATCGCCACGCCGGTGCCGCCAAACAAAATGGAACAGGCCAAATGAACTTAACATTTGCCTTTCCAACCTGTCCAAACTTCTAATACTAATTCACACTTCAAGAAAGGAACATTGTTGTCGAATTCTGAGATAGTCAATGCGATGCAAATTCAGTATTTTCAATCGATGCGTGGATTTTATGATGCCTCTTAACCTCAATTCTTAATGAGGTCCTATTGAGATAGTCTCATGCATCGCTTGGTGGAAAAAGATTACTTACAGACCAATCTCCGCCTATTCCTCCTTCGTCATCACAAAATAATATTTCCGTTGATTACCTGCAAAGTAAGGCGCCGTCCGCTCCTTCGAATCCCCGCCTTTTTTGAACGAAGGAACGAACACAAAGCAATTCTTTGGCAGGTACTTCGCGAAACGATCAAGGAACTCCATCTTCAGCTCTAGATCGGATGATTTCGACAAGAACCCCTCTCCACGATAGACGCTCAGTGTCTCCGTGGTAAGCCGCCAACTCGGCCTCACTCCCACGGCCCATGAAATTTCTTCTCTCTGAGAGATCCACTGCGGAACAGCCATTTCATGCGCCGGATGTAGGGCGCCCTTACTCTGAAAATCGAGCTTGACGAGGATCTCGCCTGCATCGTGATCTGCAGTTTTGCCGCGCTGGAACATCTGTAATTATTTGGCCTCGCAGTTTCCTCGGCGGACGCAGACGTCGCGAGCTCTTGGACTGAGTGGGCTTGCCGTCTCAACATCTAACCCTTTCCCTGCCTAGGGGAGGGAAAATCGACCCCTTTGAGCCTTGAGAGGATCTCTGAGATAGTCTTCAGCTCAGAGTATCAATCATTTTCAAAAGAGTAGCGGTCCCGTCGAGTTACTCTCTATGAAGGCTGGTGGAAAGCCAACGCGAAGTCCATCGCTCCCGTCACTGCGGCATTCTGTGCTGCAGCGGCATTTTCATACCCGTCTTCACGAGCCGCAGCATCAAGCCAATTAACGGTTTTGACAAATACTTCGACCAAGTTGGGAACGATCAGTGTATGGACGCAGAGCTCATAACGCTGCGAGCTATAACGCTGAAAACACAGATTCAGAAAAAAACACTATTCAAGACATTGCCGCAGTCTCACCTTAAAAGCGTGAGAACGGTCTAGTGTTATAGACACACTCCATTGAAAAAGCCGCTTAGCAACGTCTACGCCAAACACCCTACAATAGATGCCTCATGTTGATATTGGAGGCTCCGTCATGGGCAAGCTCTATATGGGTTTTGATGCCGGCACGCAAAGCGTGAAGGTTGCTGTTTACGATGAACAATTTCGTCTGGTCACGAGCCGATCACTGCCCACATCACTCACCTATCCGCAGCCGGGGTGGGTGGAAATGGATGTCAACACCTATCTTGACAACTGCGTGGTTTGTATGGCTGAAACCACGAGTGAACTGCGGCGTTTGGGGTTCGATCCCAAAGACGTCAGTGCCATTATGGGTGACGGCATCATCTGCGGCATTGTCGGGATCGATGAGAACGCGGATCCGGTAACGCCTTACATCAACTACCTCGACAGCCGCACCATGGCTGACGTTGAAACGATCAACGCCAAAAAGCTGGATATCTGGAGCCGTGAAACCGGCAATCCAGAGGCCTCCCCCATGTTTCCCGCGATGTTCGCCCGTTGGTTCATCGCCAACTCCGAAGCCTTCCGCACGAAGGGCGTGAAATTCGTCCATAACGCACCCTACATTCTGATGAGACTGGCCGGCCTTAAAGGCAAAGATGCCTTTATTGACTGGGGCGCCATGTCAGGCTGGGGGCTGGGCTACGACGTGCAAAAGAAATGCTGGTCAGAAGAGCAGCTCCATATTCTCGGGATTGATCCTCAGTACATGCCGACCATCCGCAAACCCTGGGACATTGTCGGCGGACTCTGTGAAGCAATGTCCGTGCGCACGGGCCTGCCGGCCGGCATCCCTATTCTTGCGGGTGCGGGCGACACGATGCAGTCCATGCTGGGTTCCGGGGTATTTGAAGCCAATCAGGGCGTCGATGTTGCAGGAACATGTGCGATGTTCTGCGTCTCCACCTCCGGCATCGTGCCCGAACTTTCCAAACCCGGCATGGGTCTCATCTTCAATTCAGGCACGCTGCCCGACACATACTTCTATTGGGGCTTCGTGCGTACGGGCGGCTTGTCGCTTCGCTGGTTCAAGGACCATGTGGCTCGTCACGAAGGTGACGGCAGCTACTACGGCACTCTCTCCGAAGGTGCTGCCAAGGTTCCTGCCGGCGCTGGCGGCGTGCAGTTCCTCCCTTACCTTACGGGCGGATACGGCGAAGAGAAAGAGGCAAGCGGGTGCTTCCTCAACATGACGATGGATGACAACCAGTTCGTCATGTGGCGTGCAGTCCTTGAGGCCATCGGCTACGACTACATGGGACTTGCCGACAGCTATCGAGCAGCTGGCGTTCCGCTCAAACGCATCACCGTCACAGAGGGCGGCAGCCGCGACGGTCTCTGGAATCAAATCAAGTCCAATATGCTTGGCGCAGAAGTTGTGCGTTTTGAGAATCCTGGCGGAGCCGTTCTTACCAACTGCGTATTCGGCGCTTATGCTGCAGGTGACCTTGAAGGCGTCGACGACGTCAAGGCTGCGCTCGGGAGCGTCATTAAGCGCAGCGGCGTTTATAAGCCTGAAGCGGCCCTCACTCGCCGCTACCGCGAACTCTTTGAAAACCGTCAAAAGCTCGTTCGAGAAGATCTGAAGGCAGCCTTCAGCCGCCTCGTGAAAATGCGCGCCATTCACTAAAAATCAGGTTTTAGGCCAATACAAAAGCCGCTCGGCGTTTGGAATTTTGCTTCCAACCGCCGGGCGGCTTTCTTTTGATGGGTTCACGTCGGCGCAGACGGTATTGCAGCTGCTGCCGACTGTGAACCCGCAGTGCTGATTATTCCTCAGTCTGCTTTGCTTCACCCTTCACAAAATCGGGACGCTGCACTTCAACACCGAGCGAATGTTCGAGTGCATCGAGGTACCCGCGGCGATCGGATTCACCATAAACGGAGGAAAGTTCACGGGTGATGCCGGCGAGGTCCTCGGGCTTAGCTTCATGCTTCTTGGCTTCCTTCACGTAAATGACAACGTAGGAGCCGTCAGCGAGCACAGCATTGGTGTAGCTCGGAAGCTTCGCCGTCGGGAGCGCAAGGGCAGCATTCACCACAGTCACTTCCTGGTTCTGCGGCGCGCGGCGCGAAATCCACATCTCGTCGCCAAAGCCGTCAACGCTCTTAGCCTGCTGCACCGAAGCGAGCTTGGCCTGACCGGCTTCAATCGCCATGGCGCCAGCCTTTTGACGCTTGAGCGCATCGGTAATGAGCCCCTTCACTTCGTCGAGCGGGCGTTCGGCTTCCGGGAAGTATTCCACGACACGAGCAGAAACCAAACGATTTCCCGAAACCTCAATCGCGCTCGTATTGCGCTTTTCCTTCAAGGCTTCCGTGCCGAACAGCGATTCAGCCACATGATCGGTAATGATCTGACTGAGTTCCGGATCCGTCACGCCGTTGCGGGTGACGAAATCGGCCGTCTCAACCTTAAGACCGAACTTCGCTGCAGCCGGTTCGAGCGTATCGGACTGTTCATAAACCAGGTTCGTGAATTCATCGGCGTGGGTGGAGAACTCGCGAATCGCCTGCTGCTGCGCATACTCGCGCTCGATCTCGCTCTTCACGTCTTCGAAAGGTTCAACTGCAGCCGGATGAATGTCGGTCACGTAGATCACATGCCAGCCGAATTCCGTTTCAATCGGGCCGACAATATCGCCCTTCTTGGCGTTAAATACCGCATCTTCAAAAGCCTTCGTCATGACGCCGCGGCCGAAGAAGGACAGATCACCGCCCTGTTCTGCGCTGCCCGTGTCAACGGAATTGGCCTTGGCGAGTTCAGCAAACTTAGAAGGATCAGCCTTCACTTCATTGGCAAGTTCTTCAGCCTTCTTGCGGGCAGCTTCCTTGTCATCGCCGAACTCGATCAGAATATGACTTGCGCGGCGCTCTTCAGGAACGGTCCAGCGCTGCTTATTTTGTTCGTAAAAGGTCTTGAGGTCGTCCAGACTGGCCTTCTGATTGCTGAAAGCGTCAGGCGAAAAGACAACGTACTGCGCCTTGATGTGCTCGGGCGAAAGGAAATCCTTCAGGTGAGCGTTGTAATAGGCTTTGATCTCTTCGTCCGTAACGGCAACCTTGTCCAGGTAGTCATCCGCAGGCAGAACCAGCGTGCGAACGCTGCGCTCTTCGGTGAGGATCTCGTAGAACTGCTCCGTAAGCGCCTTGGGGACCGGATAGGTCGCACTCACGCCGGAAACCACCGCTTCCTTAGCGAGATCGTTGCGAATCTCCATCACGAACTGCTGGTCGCTCTTGCCCTGAGAACGCAGGAACTGTTCATAACGCTCGGCAGAGAACTTTCCGTCAACCTTAAGCGCGTCAGCGTTCTTAATGAGCGCCACAGCCTGTGCTTCACTGACGGAAATGTGGTTCTTGGCCACCACCTGATTGATCGCAGCCTCATCCATCAACATGCGAAGCAGGTCTTCACGAGCCTGAGGCGTATCGAGCAGGCTGGCGTGAAAGCTCTCACCCATCTGCTGACGCAGGCGTTCAAGCTGCTGGCGCTTGGCCAAATCAAAATTTTCAGGCGTAATCGACACCTCGCCCACTTTGACGATCGAGTTGTCACTCTGAGTCATGCGGTTGTACGAATAAATGCCGGTAACCACAAAGCTCGGAATAATGAACACCATTGCGATGACCATCAGCCAACGCTTGTGTTCGCGGAATGCCTGCAGCATAAGGGATCCTTGTCTAAGGGCCGCTTCTGCGCATCATTGAAGAAAGCGAAGAAACGGCGAGCATGCCAGTTGGAAATGTTCTTTTGCCGGGACGCAGATAACAAAAAAGGCGAAACCTCACGGCTCGCCTTTTTCAAGAAATCTTTGGCGGAGTGGACGGGACTCGAACCCGCGACCCTCGGCGTGACAGGCCGATATTCTAACCAACTGAACTACCACTCCGTTTTCTCTCGGAGAGCGCCTTCTCCGTTTCGGAGAAGAATTGGGATTTTACAGACTTCACGAAACCTGTCAAGAGGATTGACGAAAAACCACCTCAAATTCACGTCTACATGACGCATACACGTGATCAAAGCGGCTCAGCATCACGGAGGCAGACCGCTCAGCAGCCTGCGCATAACGAAAAATCCCGGACCGCCAACTGCGATTCGGGATTCCTGCTTAAAGTCCGAAAGATGACTGATGGTGGATCCTGAGGGACTCGAACCCCCGACCCACGCCGTGTAAAGGCGTTGCTCTACCAACTGAGCTAAGGATCCATCGGACTTTGAAACTTCGAGCGTCAAACTCGAAGGAGAGCGGATTGTAGCAAGCGGCGGCGAATTTTGCTCGCCGCCGCCCATTCTTTTCACATTGTCGACTTAGCAGGTCAGCATCAAATTACGCGGAAGGCTGAGCAGCCGGCGTATTCGGCGCTGACGACATCTTCGGCGGCATGAGCGTTGCCTCGGCATCATCCGTGAGAGGCGTCGGCTGCCGCACGAGCGCACGAGCAAGCACTTCCTCAATGTGCTTCACCGGCACAATCTCGAGCCCCTTCAGAGCGTCTTCCTTGATCTCGGTGAGGTCCTTCATGTTCTCTTGCGGGATCAAGACGGTTTTCACCCCGCCTCGCTGAGCTGCGAGCAGTTTTTCTTTCAGACCGCCGATCGGAAGCACTTCACCGCGAAGGGTGATTTCACCCGTCATCGCCAAGTCGCTTCTCACTGGAATGCCGGTAAGCGCAGAGGTCATCGCTGTAACGATAGCCGCACCCGCACTCGGACCATCCTTCGGAATAGCGCCTTCGGGGAAGTGGATGTGCCAGTCGGTATTGGCAAAGATGTCGGACTTGAGACCCAGCTGTTTGGCACGCGCACGCACCACACTGCGGGCCGCTTCCACACTTTCTTTCATCACGTCGCCCAGCATGCCGGTGCGAAGCACCTGCCCTTTGCCCGGGAAAGCTACGGCTTCAATCATCAGAATGTCGCCGCCCACTTCGGACCACGAAAGACCGTTGACGATGCCGACCTGCGGTTCACGCTGAGCCGACGTAATGCTGAAGCGCCGCACACCGAGGTACTTCTCAAGCGTTTCGGCCGTGACGCGGATCGGAAGCTCCGTGGGACGCTTGTCCTTAGGCGCCTCGAGCTCCGTCAGAACGATCTTGCGCAGAATCTTGCCCGTCTCGTGGGCTCGGAGATGTGTATAAGAGACAGCGTCCGACAAGTCGAATGGCGTCTCAACGTAGTGGTCTTCAAAGGCGTTGTTCTGCTCAGGATCAAGCACTTCAAGCAACGCTGCTGCCGGATCACCGCGGTGATTGGCGCCGATCTTGTCGATCTCGTCCAAGAGGAAAAGCGGATTCTTAACCTTAGCCTTGATCATGTGCTTAATGACCTGCCCCGGCATCGCACCCACGTAGGTACGGCGATGACCGCGGATTTCCGCTTCATCGGAAACGCCGCCCAAGGCCATGCGTACGTATTCGCGGTTCGTCGCCCGGGCAATCGAGCGGCCAAGCGAAGTTTTGCCGACGCCCGGGCCGCCTACGAGGCAGAGAATCGGCGACTTGACCTTGCCCACGCGCTTTTGCACGGCGAGATATTCAAGAATGCGCTCCTTCACCTTTTCGAGTCCCCAATGATCCTCATCGAGGACACGGCGAGCCCGTTCGATGTCGCGGTTGACGCGGCTCTTCTTCTTCCAGGGCAGTTCGAGAAGCGTCTCGACGTAGCTGCGCACGACGCTCGCTTCTGAGGACGACGGCGGCATCGTTTTCAAGCGCTTGATTTCCGTAAGCGCAGCTTCTTCGGCTTCCTTAGGCATCTGCGCATCGCGCACCTGACGCTCCAGTTTGGCCTCCTCCTCTTCGGCTTCTGCAGTTTCCGGGTCCAGACCGAGTTCTTTCTTGATGGCCTTCATCTGCTCATTCAAGTAGTACTCGCGTTGGTTCTTCTCCATCTGGCCCTTGACACGCATCTGGATGCGTTTTTCAACCTGACCGCTTTCGAGTTCACGGTCGAGCACGCCGATGAGAATTTCATAGCGGCGCACCGGATTGGAAGCACGCAGAAAGTCAAGACGTTCAGCTGTGGTCAGCGGAATGAAAGACGCAGCCACATCACAGGCGCGCACCGGATCCGTTTCCTCCGTTACGGGACGGAGGTGTTCGGGCGTGAGCTTCTTGACGTTTTGCGCATAGTCGAGAAGCTGACGATTGAGGGTGCGCTGATAGGCCGCAAGATCTTCCGACACTTCTTCTGTCGGCAGTTCTTCCGCGGTGGCTTTGTAGAACCCAGATGCATCGGTCCAGCTCGTCACGCGGCAGCGCTGCGTTCCGTGTACAAGCGCCTTCACTGAACCATCGGGAAGACGCAGCAGCTGATCCACTTCGCCGAGTACACCGACATCCCAGAAATCTTCGGGCTTCGGCGAATCAATGCTCTTTTCACGCTGGGTGAGCAGAATTACGCGCCCGGAATGCACACGCATAGCAGCCTCGGCGGCGAGCACCGAGATCTGACGGCCCATGAAGACCGTCGTCATGGAATTCGGGATCACCACCATGTCGCGCAGGGGGATCACCGGAAGCGGACCCGCCGCAGCGGCAGTCGCTTCGTTGTTGGGAGTCTTGTTATCGTTCAAAGCAATAACCCCATAAAAGATGATTGTTGAAGTCTATATGGGGACGCTCCACGCAATTTTCAACCCGTTCCAAGTGGGGTAGAACCAATTGCTTGATTGGAGCGCCGCCTCCATCAGACTTGCGACGATTGCGGAGCTGCTTGAGCAGCCGTCTTTTCGGCTTTGAGCGCTTCGATTTGTTCTGCAGTGCGAAGCACATAATCTGGCTTGGCCTTGGCAGTGACAACCGCTTCAGTCACGATCACCTTTGCCACATCCGTGCGGCTGGGAATTTCAAACATCGTGTCAAGGAGCAGCGCCTCAATAATCGAACGCAGGCCGCGGGCGCCCGTTTTGCGCTCAATCGCTTGATGTGCAATGGCTTTAAGGGCTTCGGGCGTGAATTCAATATCCACGTCCTCCATGGCAAAAAGCACTTGATACTGGCGAACAATGGCATTTTTCGGTTTTGTCAGGATCTCAATGAGCGCTTCTTCATTGAGTTCTTCAAGAACCGTAATCACCGGCAGACGACCGACCAACTCCGGAATCAGACCGTACTTCACAAGGTCACCCGTTTCAATCTGACGGAAGACATCCGTGAGGTTGTGATCTTTTTTGCCGACGACCGTACCGGAAAAACCGATTTCACTCTTTTCCGTGCGGTGGCGCACAATGCGCTCCATTCCGTCAAACGCACCGCCGCAGATAAAGAGGATCTGGGAAGTGTCGACTTCCATCATGGCCTTTCCCGGATTCTTGCGACCGCCCTTGACCGGCATGGACGCAATGGTGCCTTCAACGAGCTTGAGAAGAGCCTGCTGAACACCCTCGCCCGACACGTCGCGGGTAATGGAAGGGTTCTCGCTCTTGCGGGCAATCTTGTCAATTTCGTCAAGATAGATGATGCCCTTCTGTGCACGCTCAATGTCGCCGCCGGCGGCCTGCACAAGCTTAGCGACAATATTCTCAACGTCTTCACCAACGTAGCCCGCTTCCGTCAAGGTCGTTGCATCCGCAATGGCAAACGGCACATCGAGCGCACGAGCGAGCGTCTGAGCCAAAAGCGTCTTGCCCGAACCCGTCGGGCCGATCAGCAGCACATTGGACTTCTGCAGCTCAACCTTGTCTTCAAGCGCCTTGAGCTTTTTGTCACCCAACGTATTCAAACGCTTGTAATGATTGAATACCGCCACCGACAGTGTCCGCTTAGCGCGTTCCTGACCAATTACATAATTGTCGAGAAGCTCATAGAGCTCTCGCGGCGTAGGAATCTTGGCCGGAGCCGCCGCTTGAGGGGCTTCGGCAGCAGGCTCTTCAGCAGTTTTGCCGCCGGTCGTTGCGCCGGTGAGTTCGGACGCCATCAGACGGACACAGTCGCCGCAGAGGAGCTCACCGTGCAGGCCCTGAAAAAGGGAGGAGCACTGCGACTCATCACGGCCGCAGAAAGAGCAGTAGCGTTTTGCCATTTTTTGGTAAGAAATTCGTTGCCCGGCACCGAGCATTGCTTGAAAAGCATTGCGCTTTCGGGCCGAAAGGAAAACTCATCCGCACAGCGCCTGACATCAGCCGTCAAGCACAATGCGGAAGGTTCTTGCCTGAGGTCAGCCGCGCACAAGTTCGAGCCGCGCAGCTCTCAGCCTCAAGCATGGGGAAAGGGAAATCAAAGATCCGCGCGGCTCGTAAGCACTCGGTCGATGAGACCGTATTCGAGCGCTTCCTGCGCGCTCATGAAATTATCTCGATCTGTATCGCGAACGAGCTCGTCATAGCTGCGGCCGGTGAAGCCGGCCATCAGTTCGTTCATCTGACGCTTGATGAGCAGCAGCTGGCGAGCACGGATTTCAACATCGCTCGCCTGACCTTCTGCACCGCCCAAAGGCTGATGAATCATGATGCGCGAATGCGGCAGTGCATAGCGCTTGCCTTTTTCGCCTGCGGCCAGAAGGAACGCGCCCATCGACGCGGCCATGCCGAGGCAGATCGTATTCACCTTCGGGCGAATGAAACGCATCGTATCAAAGATCGACATGCCGGCAGAAACCGAGCCGCCCGGGCTGTTGATGTAAAGCGAAATATCCTTGTCAGGATCTTCGCTTTCAAGAAAGAGCAGCTGAGCGACGATCAGCGAGGCCGTTTGATCGTTTACTTCCGTCGTGAGGAAAATAATGCGGTCACGCAGCAGACGCGAGTAAATGTCAAAACTGCGCTCCGACCGACCGGAGCTTTCAACAACAATAGGAACTAATGACATAACCAATAATCAAATCTGTGAACCGTAAGCGTCTGCCCGGGCACAGCCAGCGCGCATAAACGGTTGAAAATTGAACGGACTGCTCATCCGCTCATAGCGTTCGAACATTATGGCGGAACCGCGTGCGGTATGCATGACAGTGCGGGCGGCATTCGCTGAAAGGACGAAAAATTCGCACAATTGCGCATTTTTCCAGCGTTTAAACGCCTGCCAAAAATGCCGAAGGGCGCCCGCAGGCGCCCTCACCAGCCTCAAGCGGCAATGCCGCTTGAGTACGGAAGTGGCGGAGTGCCCGATGGGTGCTCCAACCGCTTCAAAAAAGTGCGATTAGAACTCGCCCTTCATCACCTTGTCGAATTCGACAGGCACTTCTTCCGTGGTGGCCTGACCGAGGAGCCAGTTGGTGACGTTCTCTTCCTGAACCTGCATCGCCACATTCACGCGGCTCTGACGGTCGGTCGTAAGGTACTGAACGACTTCAGCCGGATTTTCGTAAGAAGCAGCGATCGACTGGGCGCGAGCCGTGATCTGTTCATCGGTGGCCGTGAGCTTTTCACGCTGAACGACTTCAGAGATGAAGAGACCGACGCGGGCCTTCTTGACAGCCGGTTCCTGGAACATGGAGTCCGGAATATCCTTCGGGGCTTCAAGGCCGCGGCTGCGCATGGCCTGAGCGTACTGCTGAGCCATAGCACGGCGTTCTTCTTCAACGACGGCGGCCGGAACCGGGAACGTAAGCACCTTGTCGAGAGCCGAGAAGACTTCAGCAGCAGTGCGCTGTTCAAGACGATAGCTCACTTCGCGTTCGAGGTTCTTCTTGACGTCGGCACGCATGGCAGCAACGCCATCCTTCACACCGAGGGACTGAGCGAATTCGTCGTCGATCGTCGGGAAGTGCGGTTCTTCAACCTTGGTCACTTCAACGAGGAACTGGACGGTGGCGCCGTTCAGATCAGCGGGACCATATTCCTTCGGGAAGGTGAGATCGAACGTCTTCGATTCACCAGCCTTCATGCCGGCAACCGCCGCATCGAACTCGGCGAGCATACGGCCGCTGCCGATGACGAACTGGAAGCCTTCAGCCTTGCCGCCCGGGAATTCAATGCCTTCCTTCGTGCCGGTGAAGTTCACCGTAACGCGGTCGTCCTTCTGAGCGGCGCGGTCAGCAGCGGCTTCAGTGTAGGTGACGCGCTGCTTGCGCATGACGTTGATCGTTTCTTCGACAGCAGCATCATCAACCGTGGAGGTGTAACGCTTGAGGTTCAGCGCCTTGAAATCGGGATATGTGATTTCAGGGAAAACTTCAAACTTAGCCGTGAAGCGCATCGTTTCTTCGTCGCCATTGGCGCCTTCGACAGCTTCAACCTTCGGCGCACCGGCGATCTGCAGACCGGAGGCCTGAGCAGCCTTCGACCAGGCCTGACCGACGAGTTCGTTGAGGGCCTCGTCAAAGGCGCGCATGCCGTACATGGCCTCGACCTGCTTCATCGGAACATGGCCCTTGCGGAAGCCGGGCATACGGGCATCCTTGGCGTAGCCGCGCAGATGCTTCTGAGCAAGCTCGCGGACCTGAGCGGACGGAACGGAGAGCTCAAGCGTACGCTCGAGCGACACGGCCGGGGCC
>OJQX01001139.1_pt1 | contig 12214 bp, 10 predicted proteins | sample 1599031 | NCBI WGS metagenome assembly OJQX01 (sample SAMN03922513, study PRJEB24848) | human gut metagenome | isolation source: stool sample | host: Homo sapiens | place: Germany | collected 2010-02 | reverse complement strand
GCGAAGGATTCGCAGGATAAAATGGTGTTAACCATTTTATCGAGAAATCGTATGAGCGAAGCGAAGACGGAGAGGGTAAGCAAGTCTGCAAGACCCTCTCAGTCACCTGCGGTGACAGCTCTCCCAGAGGGAGAGCCAAGGGGCCGTACCTCGTTAATAGCATGTTTGCACAAGAAATGGAGCGTATCTGCACCGATACGCTCCATTCACTGTTTTACGACCGCCCATGAAAGACCGCGTCGTTTCGACGTTTTACGCTTTGTCCGGGAAAAGGTTCTCGATGGCGCAGCGGGCGGCGTCCTGCTCTGCCCTTTTTTTGCTGCTGCCGATGCCCTTGCCTATAATCGCGCCGTTGAGGGAGACCTCCACGGAAAACTGCTTGTCGTGGTCGGGGCCGGACTGCCCCACCAGCTCATAAGCCAGCACCTGGTTTTTCTTCTGCTGCACCAGCTCCTGCAGCTCGGTCTTGTAGTCCGCGTTGTGCAGTTTGGTCACCGGCACCTCCACCAGAATGAACGTCCTGACCACCTGCAGCGCCGCGTCCAGTCCGCCGTCCAGAAAGCACGCGGCGATCACCGACTCCATGGCGTCCGCCAGAATGGAGTCCCGGCTCCGTCCGCCGCCCTGCTCCTCACCGTGGCCAAGGAGCAGATGGTTCCCAAGGCCGATGCGGTTGGCAGCACCCGCCAAGGTGGTCTCGCAGACCATATCCGCCCGCATCCGGGTCAGCTCGCCCTCCGGGCGGTTGGGAAAATTGCGGTAGAGATATTCCGCCACCAGCATTCCCAACACGCTGTCCCCCAGAAATTCCAGCCGCTCGTTGCTGAGCAGGCTATTGTGCCAGCGCTCGTTTGCGTAGGAGGAATGGGTCAGCGCATTCTGCAAAAGGGAAATATTCCGGAACCGGTAGCCGATGACGGCCTCCAAGTCCTTAATCATGCTCTGTCACCTTCTCTTTTTCAGCAGCCAGCCGCTGTAAATTCTCTTCCAGCTCACCGGTAATGTCCGACGCGGCCACATCTGCCGCCTGCTTTACCGCGTTGCGGAACGCCAGCACGTCGGAAGCGCCGTGGGCCTTGATGACCGGCTTGCGGATGCCAAGGAACGGCGTGCCGCCGATCTCCCGGTAGTCCAGCATCTTCATCAGGTCTTTGACCCCGGAGGCGCACAGAAGATAGCCCAGCTTGCTGAGCAGGTTTTTCTTGAACATTCTCTTCATCAGGCTGCCCATGAACATGGCAGTACCCTCGATGGTTTTGAGAAGCACGTTGCCGTTGAAGCCGTCGCAGACCACAACGTCCACTGCGCCTAGAGGTACATCCCGGGCTTCCACATTGCCGACAAAGTTGACGAGCCCCTTCTCTCCCGCGTTTTTCAGCAGCGCGTAGGCTTCCTTCTGCAGGGCGGTGCCCTTGCTGTCCTCGGTGCCGATGTTCAGAAGACCGACTCTGGGATTCTCGATGCCCAGCTGCTTCTTCGCGTAGACAGAGCCGACCAGACCGAATTGCAGCAGGAATTCCGGCGTACACTCGGCATTCGCACCGCAGTCCACGATCACGGTCTTTCCCCCTGCCTTGTTGGGCATGGCGGGGCCCATGGCGGCACGGCGGATTCCCTTGACCCGCTTGACCAGCAGCGTCGCGCCGGTGAGCAGTGCGCCGGTGGAACCGGCGGACACGAACGCGTCGCCCAGCCCATCCGCCAGCATCTTCAGGCCGATCACCATGGAAGAATTCTTCCGCTTGTGGATGACGGATGCGGGATCGTCATGCATGTCCACCACATCGTCGGCATTGGAGATCTCCATGCCTTCCGGCAGGTTGTCAATGCCGTGCTTCTTGAGAACCGCAAGGATATCCTCTCCCCGGCCTACCAGCACGATCTCGATACCGTAGGTCTTTGCCGCTTCCACAGCGCCTAAAACGGGAGCCTCGGGGGCATTGTCGCCGCCCATCGCGTCAAGAATGATCTTCAACCGTTCCACCTCTTTCTTTCAGATACCCTTCGCCACCAGCCTATCGATCACGTCCAGCGACCGCGCGGCAATGGCGAGATTTTTTTCTGCCTTCTTACGGATGCGCTTTTCCAGCGGTGCGATGATGCTGAAATTGATATTCATGGGCTGGAAATTTTCAATGCTTTCGTCGCTGACGTACTGCCCCAGCGCACCGATGGCGGTCTCCTTGGGGAAGTCGGGCAGCTCCCGTCCCTGTACCTTCGCCGCCATGGCCACCGCCGCCAGATACCCGGAGGCCGTGGATTCCACGTACCCCTCCACGCCGGTCATCTGCCCGGCAAAAGCCACCAGCGGGTTTCGGCGGTCTGCGTAATACTTATCCAGCAGCTTGGGGCTTTGCAGGAAGGTATTCTGGTGCATCACACCGTAGCGGACAAATTCCGCGTTTTCCAGACCGGGTATCATGGAGAATACCCGCTTCTGCTCGCCGAATTTCAGGTGGGTCTGGAAGCCCACCAGATTGTACACGCTTTTTGCCGCGTTGTCCTGCCGCAGCTGCACCACGGCGTAAGGCTCATGGCCGGTGGCAGGATTTCTCAGCCCCACGGGCTTCATGGGGCCGTAGCGCAGGGTATCCACGCCTCGCCGCGCCATGACCTCCACGGGCATACAGCCCTCAAAGACGTTCTTGTCCTCAAAGCCATGCACCGGGGCTTCCTCGGCGTTTACCAACTCCCGGACGAAGGCTTCGTACTGCTCTTTGTTCATGGCGCAGTTGATGTAATCGGGCGTTCCCCGGTCGTACCGGGACTGCCACCACGCGAGATTCATGTCGATGGACTCCGCCGAAACCAGCGGCGCCGCTGCGTCAAAAAAGTGCAGATACCCGGTCTCCCCGAAGTAATGCCCGATGGCCTCGCTCAAAGCATCGGAAGTCAGCGGCCCTGTAGCCACGATCACCGGCCCCTCGGGGACTTCGGTGATTTCTTCGGAAATCACCGTGATATTGGGGTGATTCCGGATTTTCTCCGTAACCATCCGGGAAAAGCCGCCCCGGTCTACAGCCAGGCAGCCGCCCGCCTCCACCCGGGTAGCATCGGCGCAGGTGAGGATCAGGCTGCCGCAGCGGCGCAGCTCCTCCTTGAGAAGCCCCACGGCGTTTTCCAGCCGGTCGCCCCGCAGGGAATTGGAGCAGACAAGCTCGGCAAAATCCGCGCTGTGGTGGGCGGGGGTCATCTTTTTGGGCTTCATTTCGTAAAGCGCCACTTCGATGCCCCGGTTTGCCAGCTGCCATGCCGCTTCGCTTCCGGCCAGCCCCGCGCCGATGACTTTTACCTTCATGCCTTGCTCTCCTTCTTAGAGGATGTTTTCGTCGTCTTCTTCGTTGTGGTCTTGGCGGCGGTCTTCTTCACCGCAGTCTTTTTCGCCGCAGTTTTCTTTGCTGCCGTCTTCTTTGCCGGGGCTTTTGCCGTCGTTTTCTTTGCCGCCGTCTTCTTCTCAGCAGGCTTTTCCTCCGGGGTGGCCTCCCCGTCCTCGGCGGTCTTCTTTTTATAGTAGCCCCGCTGGTCTTCCGGGAGGAAGCGGGAGCATTTCTCGTTGATGCAGAAGGGCTTCATGCGCCCCTTGCCGGATTTCTTGAACAGGGTCTGTCCGCACTCCGGGCAGTCCTCTGCGGTGGGAACGTCCCATGTCATAAAGCCGCACTCCGCGCCCCGCTCGCAGGCGTAGTAGGCGTAGCCCTTCTTAGACTTGCGCTTGAGCAAGCCGCTGCCGCACTTGGGGCAGCGCCCCGGCATCCGCTCCACCAGAGGCTTGGTATTCTTACACTCCGGGTAGCCCGGGCAGGCCAGAAATTTACCGAACCGGCCGGTTTTCACCACCATTTTCCGTCCGCACAGCTCGCAGACCTCGTCGGTCTCCTCCTCCGGCACCTTCAGATGAACGCCCTCCAGCGCCGTCTCCGCGTCAGACAGCTCCTTGCTGAAATCCTTGTAGAAATCCGCCAGCAAGTCCTTCCAGTTCTGCTTGCCCGTCTCCACATCGTCCAGACGGGACTCCATATTGGCGGTAAACTCCACATCGATGATATCGGTGAAGCGCTCCACCATCAGCCCGGTGACGATCTCGCCCAGGGGCGTGGGGGCAAGGCGCTTGTCCTGCTTGACCACATACTCCCGGTCTTCAATGGTGGACACGGTGGCAGCGTAGGTGGAAGGACGTCCGACGCCCTTTTCCTCCATGGCCTTGACCAGCGTCGCCTCGGTATACCGGGCGGGTGGCTGGGTGAAATGCTGCTCCTTCTGGATGTTGGAGGGGAGCGTCTTCTCCCCCACCGCCAGATCCGGCAGCGGAGAGCCGACGGCCTCCTGCTCATCGTCCCGTCCTTCTTCGTAAACGGCAATGAAACCGGCGAAGCGCAGGCTCTGGTGGCTGGCACGGAACACATGCCCGGCGCACATCGTGTCGATGGACACGGTGTCATAAACGGCGCAGGCCATCTGCGTCGCGAGGAAGCGGCTCCAGATCAGCTTGTAGAGCTTATACTGATCGGGGGTCAGACTGGTACGCACCCGTTCCGGCTCCAGTTCCACATGGGACGGCCGGATGGCTTCGTGGGCGTCCTGCGCCCCTGCCTTGGTCTTGAACACATGGTGCTTGCCGTAATAATACTCATTTCCGTAGCGGCTGCGGATAAACCCGGCGGCAGCGTCCATGGCCTCGTCGGAAAGCCGCAGAGAGTCGGTACGCATGTAGGTAATTAAACCGGTGGTACCTTCCCCTGCCACGTCTACGCCTTCGTACAGCTGCTGGGCGACCATCATGGTTTTTTTCGGCGTGAAGCCCAGCTTCCGGGACGCCTCCTGCTGCAGGGTGGAGGTGGTGAAGGGCGGGGCGGAATAGCGCTTCTTCTCCGCCTTTTTGACGTTGGTAACGTCGAATTCCTTCCCGTCGATGTCGCCGATCACGGCAAGGGTATCAGCCTCATTCTCCAGCTCCCGCTTCTTTTCCTCGCCCCAGTAGTGGGCGACAAAGGCGCCGGGCTTGCCCATACGGTTCAATGTCACGTCCAGCGTCCAGTATTCCTTGGGCTGGAACGCGCGAATTTCGTTTTCCCGGTCAACCACCAGCCGGGTGGCGACGGACTGAACGCGGCCTGCGGACAGACCCCGCCGTATCTTCTTCCACAGCAGCGGGGAAAGCTCATAGCCCACGATCCTGTCCAGAATACGCCGCGCCTGCTGGGCGTCAACCAGATCATAGTCGATATCCCGGGGGTGGCGGATGGACTCCTTGACCACCTTCTGGGTGATTTCGTTAAAGGTCACACGCTGCGCCTTCCCGTCGGGGAGGTTCAGCAGCTCTTTCAAATGCCACGAAATGGCCTCGCCCTCCCGGTCAGGGTCGGTTGCAAGGTACACGGTTTTCGCCTTTTCCGCGTCGGTTTTCAGTTCCTTGATCAGGGATTCCTTGCCCCGGACAGGGATATAATGGGGGGTAAAATCATGCTCCAAATCCACGCCCATCGTGCTTTTCGGCAGGTCCCGGAGATGCCCCATGCTGGCCTTGACGACATAGTCGTCTCCTAAATATTTGCCAATGGTCTTTGCCTTGGAGGGGGACTCCACAATCACCAGATTTTCAGGTTTGCCCATGAATGAAAATTCTCCGTTTCGTTACTTCAGATTCAGCGGTTACGTCTCTCTATTTCCCGCTCAAAACAATGCGCTTGCCCGGCAGGCGCCTGATTATGCCCTTCAGTTCCAGCATGGTCAGGCTGGAAAGCAGCTTTCCGGTGGACAGGCCGGTTTCGGCGATCACATCGTCCACCAGCCGCTGCCCGCCGCTTAAGGCGTCCACAATGGTCTGCTCCTCCGGCGACAGCTTCGGCCTGACCGAGCCTACGTCACTATAAGGCGCGCAAGGCGTCTTGTCAATGCCCTGAGGGGCTAAATCTTTTTTAAGATTCTCATTTTTCCGGGGAAGACGCAGTTTCTGCGCCACTTTCAGCAGCGGTTTTTCCGCTTCCGCGGCCTTGCGCACCTCGTCCGGATAGGCCGTCTGGTGGGCGGGCGCATCTTCCTTCCGAATCTTATCCGGAAAGAGGGCTTCATATTCGCTCAGAATGTCCCAGCCGGAGGAAACCATGATCGCCCCGTCCCGCAGAAGCCGGTTGCTCCCCACAAAGGACGGCTGGTCGATGTTTCCCGGCACCGCGAACACGTCCCGCCCCTGCTCGGCGGCCAAACGGGCGGTGATCAGCGCGCCGCTTTTCTCCGGTGCCTCCACCACCAGCACACCGCAGCTCAGGCCGCTGATGATCCGGTTTCGCTTGGGAAACGTCCATTTGGCCGGCGGCGTCCCCGGCGCAAACTCGCTGAGGATGCAGCCGTATTCCTCCGTGTCCCGGAACAGCGCCCGGTTGGAAACGGGATAGACGATATCCGCGCCGCACCCCAGCACACCCACCGCAGGCGCGCCAGCGGTCAGCGCCCCGGACATGGCCATGCCGTCGATGCCGTAGGCCATCCCGGATACCACAATGCCGCCGCAGCGGGCAATCTGATAGCCCATGCGCTTGGCGGTGGTCAGGCCGTAGGCCGACGCCTTCCGGGTGCCGACCACGCCGATCACCGGGCTTCCGTCAAAATCCGGCAGCCGCCCCTTGTAATAGAGAACATTGGGCGGGTCGGCAATGTTTTTGAGCCGTGCGGGATAAGCCGCATCCTGACAGGTCAGAATGTGGAGCTTTTCCCGGTCACAGGCTTCCAGAATTTCCTCCGCGGAGGTCAGATTTTTCTCCCGAAGGGCAGTCTTTGCCTCCTCGCTGAGACCGATGGCGTCAAACGCCCCGTCGTCGGCGAAGTAAATGTCCTCAGGATCCCGAAAATGCTGCAACAGTGCCATTTTGTCCCGGTCGTTCAGCCCAGGGCGATGGGCGAACCATATCCAGTGTACCAGCATTTTCTCACCTGTTTCTCTCTATACACTATATCTACTGTTTCATCTGCCACATGACGATGGCCGCCGCCACCGCCGCGTTCAGGGACTCACACCGCTTATTCATGGGGATGATAAGCTCCCCGTCGGCGCTCTCAAGTATCTCCCGGCGCACGCCCTGCCCTTCGCTGCCAATGACCACCGCCATGCCGCGAAGGTCAGCATTGCGCAAATCCTTCGCCCGCTGACTCAGTGCCGTCACAGCCACAGGAATTCCGGCAGCCCCGCAGGCGGCCTTTACCTCCGCCCAGTCCGCTTTCACCGGCTGGGTGCGGAACACCGCGCCCATGCTGGCGCGTACCGTCTTGGGGCTGTAGGGGTCGGCGCAGCCTTCCAGCAGCGTCACAGGAATGTCCAGCGCGTCCGCCGTGCGCAGAATGGTTCCAAGGTTTCCCGGGTCCTGAATGCCGTCCAGCAGCAGGCAGCCGGGTGTCGGCGCATATGCCTTCTTTTCCGGCAGGCGGCACAGGAACAACGCCCCCTGCGGGCTTTCCATGGGTGAGATGGAGGCCATCACGTCCTCCGGCACACGGAAAAGCCGCACCGATTCCGGCACGTCCGCATGAACGCCGTCGGATAAGATCACCGTGTCCAGTCCCGGATACCAGCGGACGGCCTCCGCCAGAAGCTTGACCCCGTCGGCAGCGAACAGCCCCGCTTCCTCCCTGGCCTTCCGGGAAGAAAGCAGCTTTTTCACCTGCTGTAACAGGGGATTTTTCCGGGAGGTGATCCTCTGCTCCGTCACAGCTTCTGCACCCTGCTGAGGGCGTAATTGTCCCCCAGAACCACCATCACGTCCCCCTCCTGAATCCGGTAATCCGCGGCGGGGGAAACGTTGGTCTTGTCCCCGTTTTCCACGGCGATGATGTTCACGCCCAGCTTCGCCCGGACGTTCAGCTCATTGATGCACTTGCCGATCCAGCTCTTGGGGGCGGGAACTTCCAGAATTCCGTAGTCCTCGGAAAGCTCGATGTAATCCAGCACATTGTGGGAGTACATGCTTCTCGCCAGCCGCTGGGCGTGTTCCTGCTCCGGAATGACCACCCGGTCGGCACCCAGCTTTTCCAGAACCAGCCGGTGGGTCTCGTCGTGGGCTTTGCAGACGATGTAGGGCGCGCCCAGCTCCTTTAAGTTCATGGTGATCAGCACGGAGGCCGCAAGATCGTCGCCGATGGCAATGACCGCGCAGTCAAAATTCCGCACGCCCAGCGCCCGCAGGACTTCCTTGTCCCGGGCGTCGCCCACCACCGCGTGGGTAACGTCGTTGGCAAGCTGCTGCACAAGGTCGTTGTGCACGTCCATGGCCAGCACCTCCGCCCCCAGCGTGCACAGCTGCCGCGCCAGAGAGCCGCCGAAACGGCCGAGACCGATGACAATGTAAGACTTCATAATTCTCTCCTTATCCGATCAGCAAATTGGTTTCCGCATAGCGGAACCGCTCCTCCGCCCGGTTTCCCGCCAGGAAGCCCAGGCTGATGGTCAGCACGCCGACCCGTCCGAAATACATATAAATAATGATCAGAATCTGCGCCGGGATACTTAAGGAAGCCGTACCGCCCGCGCTTAATCCCACGGTCGCCAACGCCGAAACCGCCTCATACACGGCGTCCGTAAAGCCCATGGGCGACGTGGCGCTGATGAAAATACCGCCGAAAACGGCCAGTGCCAGCACGATAAAGGCAATGATCATGGCGTTCTGGGTCTGCTCGTCGGGGATCGTCCGCTTGAAGGCGCAGACCGTGCTTTTCCCTCTGGCTCTCGCCCAGATGGTCAGCACCAGCACCAGAAACGTCACGGTCTTGATGCCGCCGGCGGTGGAGCCGGAGGAGCCGCCGATGAACATCAGCACGCTGGAAAAGGCCTTGCCGCTTTCCGTAAGCTTTGCCTGATCAATCGCCGCAAACCCCGCGGTGCGCAGTGTCGCGGACTGGAAAAAGCCGTTGAGCAGCTTTTCGCCCACAGTCATGCCGCCCAGCGTCTCCGGGTTGTTCCATTCCAGCAGACAGGTTCCCGCCCAGCCGACGGCAAGCAGCGCCGCCGTGATCAGCAGTACCAGCTTGGTGTACACGCTGAACTTGCGCAAGGAGCGCTTCCGGGCAATGTTCTCCCACACCAGAAAGCCCAGGCCGCCGATGATGATCAGCGCCGACAGCGTCAGAAGCACAACGGGGTCTGCGTTAAATTCTATCAGGCTCTGCCCGGGAGCGATGGCGCCGAAAATGTCAAAGCCCGCATTGCAGAACGCGGAAACAGAGTGAAAAATGCCCCAGCGCAGCGCTCTTGTAAACCCATACTCCGGCCAGAACCGAAGGGTCAGAATGATCGCCCCCACGGCCTCCACGGAAAAGCTTCCGGTAAGCACCAGCTTTTGCAGCCGCACCACGCCCTTGATATCGTTCACGCTCAGGGACTGGGCGATCATCAGCCGCTGCTGGAGGCCGATCTTCCTGCGCAGCAGAAAAATCAGCAGTGTCGCCACGGACATGAAGCCCAATCCGCCAATTTGAATCAGACACAGAATCACAATCTGGCCAAAGCCGCTCCACTGGCTCCAGGTATCGTACAGCACCAGTCCCGTCACGCAGGTGGCGGAGGTGGCCGTAAACAGCGCCGGGCGCAGCCCGCAGGACACCCCGTCCCGGGACGCGGCGGGCAGAGTCAGCAGCAGCGCCCCCAGGAGAATGATTGCGGCAAACATCAGTGCAACCATCTGCGTGGTAGCAATGTGCCTGGGTCGGTGCTTCATCCAGAAGACCACCAGCTTTCCCCGCAGAGACATATTTGCGCTCCTTTCCGGCAGGCACACCCCGCCATCATACGTTTTCTCTATTATAGCAACTTTACATTCTTTTGCAAGTCTCAATTCATCCCAGCCGCCGCAAAATAGGCAATTTACATTTTCTCCCGGGTGTGCTATACTGGTCAAAAACTTGGAAAGGGGCAGATTTTATGAGTTATACAGAAAGCTGGTCAGGAAAGATCAACCGCAAGCTTCTAAAAAAGCTGCACATCATTGATGTCGCCGCCGGGCGGGAGAAAGCTGATCTGGTTCTGAAAAACGCCACCTATGTCAACGTGTTTTCCGGGGAGCTGGACACCGGCGACATTGCCGTGGCGGAGGGTCTGATCGTGGGCCTCGGCAGCTACGAAGGCCGGGACGAAGTGGACATGACCGGCAAGATCGTCTGCCCCGGCTTCATCGACGCCCACATCCATCTGGAATCCAGTCTGGTTTCCCCCGCGGAGTTTGCCCGGGCAGTCATCCCCCACGGCACCACCACCGTCATCACCGACCCCCACGAGATCACCAACGTCATGGGCACCGACGGCATCGACTATATGCTCTGCGCCACGGAAGGGCTGCCGGTGGACACCCAGTTTATGATTCCCTCCTGCGTCCCGGCGTCGGCGCTGGACGAAAGCGGCGCGAATCTGGACTACCGGGATATCGACAGCTTTTTCGACCACCCCCGGGTGCTGGGTCTTGCGGAAATGATGAATTTCCCCGGCGTGATCTCCGCCGACTCCCCCACCGTTGCCAAGATCATTGCGTCTCAGGCGCACCACAAGAAGATCGACGGCCACGCCCCCGGTCTTTCCGGCACCGACCTGAACGCCTACATTGCCGCCGGTGTCTACTCCGACCACGAGTGCGCGGACATTGACGACGCCATGAAGAAGCTGAAGCTGGGTCAGTTCATCATGATCCGGGAGGGCACCGCCGCCCGGAATCTGGAGGCTCTGATGCCCCTGATCAAGTCCCAGAAATATTTCAGCCGCTGCATGTTCTGCACCGACGACAAGCACCCCAGCGATCTGCTGGAAAAGGGTCACATCGATTACATCTGCCGGGAAGCTGTCGCCATGGGTGCCGACCCCATCATGACCGTGCAGGTGGCCTGTCTCCACGCCGCCCGGTACTTCCTGCTGAATAACCGGGGCGCCATTGCCCCCGGATATCTTGCGGACTTCGCCATCGTGGAGGATTTGAAGGACTTCCACGTGGTGACGGTGTACAAGCGGGGCAAGCGGGTCTACCACGACGGCATTGTGGAGGACTTCCCTCTGCCCGAGATCCCGGAACACCTGAACAAGCGCGCCCACGACACCTTCCACCTGCCGGTGCTTTCTCCCGCGGACTTTGCCAATACCCGTCTGCGGGGCGTCATCGGCATGGTGCCGGGGCAGATCATCACCGAGGACGCGGGCTACGCCGCCGGTGTGGACGTATCCAAGGACATTCTGAAAATGGCCGTTGTAGAGCGGCATAAAAATACCCGCCACATCGGCATTGGCTACCTCAAGGGCTACGGTCTGAAATCCGGCGCGGTGGCCACCTCCGTCGCCCACGACAGCCACAACATCATCTGCGTCGGCACAAATGACGAGGACATGGCCTTCGCCGTCAACCGCATTGCCCGGAACCGAGGCGGCATCGTGGTCGTGGAGAACGGGCAGGTGCTGGCCGAGCTTCCTCTGGAAATTGCCGGCATCATCAGCGGCAAGCCCCTGCGGGAGGTCAACACCCTTCTGGAAGACGCCAAGAAGGCCGCCCACGCTCTGGGCGTCGGCACGGACATCGACCCGTTCATGACGCTGTCCTTCATGAGCCTGCCCGTCATCCCCACCCTGCGCCTGACGACCCGGGGCGTGGTGGATGTGAACACCCAGCAGTACGTATGAGCGGCATAGACCTTTCTTTTGTCTCCGGCAAGGAAAAGTTCAATTACCGTGTCTGCGCCGTCATCCTTTCGGAGGGCAAACTTCTTGCCATGCACGACGAGCGCTCCCCCTACTATTACCTCCCCGGCGGGAGGGTGCAGATGGGGGAAACGGCGGAAGCCGCCGTGGTGCGGGAGGTTCAGGAGGAACTGGAGATCACCCCGGAAATCATCCGTCCCCTGTGGCTGAATCAGGCATTTTTCACGGAGGATGTGGACGGCCTGCACTACCACGAGCTGTGCCTGTACTTCCTGATGGACATTTCCCACACGGATTTGCTGTCCAAAGGCGAAAAGTTTACCCTGTTGGAACGGCACCACACCCACAAATTTGAATGGCTGCCCTTTGAACGGCTGGAACGGGAATATTTCTATCCCCTGTTCCTGAAAAAGGAAATTTTCCACCTGCCGGAAGCCCTCACCCTCCGCACGGAACTGGAATAAACGCAAAACGCCCTGTCCGCTTTTCAGCGGACAGGGCATTTCAGTCTGTCAAATAACCCTCACTTTCAATAAGCGAAAGTGGGGGTATTCTTGT
>OJQX01001078.1_pt1 | contig 12714 bp, 10 predicted proteins | sample 1599031 | NCBI WGS metagenome assembly OJQX01 (sample SAMN03922513, study PRJEB24848) | human gut metagenome | isolation source: stool sample | host: Homo sapiens | place: Germany | collected 2010-02 | reverse complement strand
CACACTGTCTGAAGTGCCGCATCTCTCTCGATTGCGGATGCAAAGGTAGACCTTTTAACGATAACCAGCAAACATACGAAGGAAAAATTATACGGATTTCCTGAAACTTTTTTGTAATACTCTGAATAACAGATGTGTTACAAAGCATGTTTTTATAACGGAGGACACCGGAGGAAAAAGACAGACACATTATAATATTCGCACGCGCGTATAGGGACGGAAAAAGGAAGGGACCCATACGAAAACAGCAGACGGAAAACAAGAAAAGACGGAAAAGAAGCAAGCCCGAAGGACAACCGGACAAGTTACGAAACACAAACTACAGAGCTCTCAAAAGTGCTGACTCTGCAAACACTTGAAAAAAACTGTAGGAGAAAAAATGCAGAGAAGAAAAAAAATCATTTTCTTACATCTCGACGGTTGTTCGGAAACACCATCAACTTCAAGAACCAATACTTACACCCAGACAAAAGCAAAAAACATCTACTTTATCCATCAAGCTACACATATTCCAATCCACAAATAAAAGACAACCTGTTCTATTTAAAGAAGAAAAGTTTTCAGTAGATTTGCACTATATAAAGATATACAATGAAGAAAATAATTATCGCCATCGATTCATTCAAAGGCTGTCTAACTTCAGCAGAAGCAGGAAAAGCTGCCGAAAAAGGTATCAAAAGCATAAATCCTTCCTGCCACACTTCAGTTATTCCCATCGCTGATGGCGGTGAAGGTTTACTGGACGTACTCATCACAGCCACTAAAGGGAAATATATAACCTTATCGGCACATGGACCGCTAATGAAAATGGCAAAAACACATTACGGTCTGTCCGGCAATGGCAGAACAGCTATTATAGAAATGGCTGCCATCAGCGGACTACCTCTCGTACCTATTGAACAAAGAAATCCTATGCTGACAACAACCTTTGGTACAGGAGAATTGATAAAAGACGCATTAAACAAAGGATGCAGAAATTTTATAATCGGTATTGGCGGAAGCGCGACTAATGACGCAGGATTAGGAATGCTACAGGCACTAGGTTTCCGCTTTCTAGACAAATCAGGGCATACCTTAGGTACAGGAGGCCAAATAATGGAAGCCGTGGCAAACATAGACACATCCGGTATTCACCCCGCACTAAGAGAAACACACTTCATGGTAGCATGTGATGTAACCAACCCTTTCTACGGCCCTGACGGAGCGGCATATATCTTTGCACAACAAAAAGGAGCCGATTCAAATATGGTGCAAAGACTGGATGAAGGCATGCAATCATTAGCCGAAGTTATAAAGAAAACGACAGGAAAAGATATCACGAACTACCCCGGTGCAGGTGCAGCCGGAGGCATGGGTGGTGGACTACTGGCTTTTTTTAACGCAGAGCTAAAACCGGGAACAGAATTATTATTGAAAGCCATCGACTTCTCCGAAAAAATAAAAGGAGCAGACCTCATTATTACGGGCGAGGGAAAAGCAGACCGGCAGACAGCTATGGGAAAAGTACCATACGGAATACTAAAGGAAGCACAAAAAGAACATATTCCCGTTATTGTACTGGCAGGCAGTATAGAAAACCTGCCGGAATTAAACAAAGCGGGATTCAAAGGTATATTCTCTATAGCCCCCGGCCCCATCACCCTGGAGAAGGCAATGGAACCGGAGTTTGCTAAAGAAAATATCACCCGGCTGGTTTCCCAACTCTATTCAGTTATAACTAGCTTCGGCTAATTTGCAAGCCTTTGTCGGACAAAGCCATATCAACGAAACGGGCACAACTGTTGGGTGGGTTCTGAGTAAGAATACTTCGAATACGTATAGCAGCCTCAGGATCTTTAGCCACCATATAAAGATAGCCGCCTCCCCCCGCACCTGGCAATTTATATCCCAGGCAATAATCATCAATCCGGCGAATGATAGTCTCAACTGCCTCGGGATTAGTGCCGGGATCCAACGCTTGGTTCAGCTTCCAGCTTTTACCAACCAAACGCCCCATTTCATCGAAATTCCCACGCTGAATGGCTTCGTACAAGTCAAGAGCATGCCCCTTCATACCGCCAAGTATAGACAAATGCTCTGTGGAGTTGAGGAACATGCTACGCACGATTTCAGCTAAAATTCCTTTGGCTGTACGGGTAATTCCCGTGTAATAAAGCAAATGGCACTTCTGATATTCGCCACCTGTAAACAAATAATCGGGCAACCAGCGCACTAACGGACTCTGATCCATACCTGCATGAGTCTGCAATAATTTCACTCCACGAAGCACACCTCCGTATTGATCTTGCCACCCTCCTCCGGTAGTCAGTAACTGTTCCAAAATAAGCGTACGGTTACATATCTCGTTCTTATCCCAGTTCAGTCCGCAAAAATCAGAGATTGCCCCCAGCACAGTTGATGCAAGAATAGAACTTGTACCCAGACCGGAGCCCGCAGGAATCGCAGAAAGCAGAGTGATTTCCATTCCGGAGCCAAACGCCTTCAACTGCTCTTCCAATGAAACATACGATTCGGTGGAAAAGCCCGGCTGGAAACCTGCCAGCACCAATGCCGCTTTAGGTATAGAGAATGGGGATCCCACTTGCATGAAATCCCTTACCTCCCCGTAAGTTGTAACCACTTCCATAGCGCCTAAGTCTATAGAACGAAGAATTATCTTATACTCCCGACAGGGTTTCACGTAAACTTGTAGAGGAGGCTGCCCGTTCAACTCAATAGCAATATTCACCACATTCCCCCCTTCATTCAAGCAATAAGGTGGAGTATCCGTCCATCCGCCGGCCAGATCAATACGGACCGGACTACGCCCCCAGACAATCTGATCGGAGTACACTGACAAATGCGGTTGCTGCCTCTTGGCTAAAGCCGAAGCAGTAAGTCCGTCGCGCATCAAACGAAAAGCCTCATTCTCATATTCCCGATAAGCCAGCCCCTTAAGCTGCTGCACCCGGGCACGGAACATATTATCACTGATACGTGTCATCAGCGGAGCCGATTCTGATAAAGGCTCAGGCAACGACAGATCATACCGAGCAAATTCTCCAGCAGCATTCTCCAAATTTAGCTGATAAAAGACACTTCGTTCATAATTATGCGCCAATGCCGGCCAATTCTTTATCCGGAAAGCTTCACGCTGTTCTGCCAGACGATAAAGATTAGAATAAGCGGATATATCATCGGCAGATAACTTACGACAGCGTTGCCATATTTCTTTTCCTTGCTGTAATGCCGGTTCAGAGACCATCCAGCGCATAACTGCTCCCAATTCCTCTACAGATGAGCAAACCGGAAACAAACGCGCGGCCTGCAAGTCGTGACCGTTTTCTATTTCTTCCACCGAAATGCCGCGTACAGCACACCACTCACCTACAGACATTCCTTGATAATATGTTTCTTCCTTAGCCAAAGCTCCCTTGAAAGTATCATTGAAGCCGTATGGACGCGCTACATAGCCAGATTCTCCAAAAGGAACCACATCAATACACACACCGGACGGAACCTCCAGGTTCCAATTATTAGCGGGAACCCCTGTTATGATGGTCTGGTGATGGATATTCCATCCTGCTCCTACATAACTGTTCTCTATCCATATTTCCGAATTTTGTGAGGTAAGCTGATAACCTACCTCAGCATTTTGAACAAACATGGCCGGATGCGGTTTTACCTTTTTGTGCATAATCTCCCGCTGGTCGTTTACCAGATTTTGTACTGCCAATGTAGAAGAAATAAGTTCACGACTGGTTCCGTAATGATAAAACTCCCCTCCGGGCAACGGCAGAATAGCCACACTCAGCTTGTTAAGTTCATCGTCCATCATACGCGGGTGCTCTCCCAATGTAAGTCCGAAATCAGAATACATGTCATAATAAGAGAGTTTTCCTTCCTTATAAGATCGTTTTACCAACAGACTAACCGCACGGTCACTTAACAGCCAAATTCCGATATCCATCAGAAAAAGATGGGTTTGCATTAATTTCCCCAATTCCTCCACCGAAGGTTTTTGAAGCATGAAATCAAGCTTATCGGGAGTAGCCCGTGAAGAAACAAAAACACCATGGTTTTTTGCCAGATTAGGATCTACCCATAAACCGTAACACACCACATCCGCATCAGGAATAGTCTGAAGCGGTTGGCCCGCACGGATATAAACATCTCCACTTGCAATCAATGTATGAAGAGAAGACGGAGCTTTCTCCATGATTTGTTCATATAAAGGGAGCTGGAGGGAAAGCAGATTTTGTGACAGCCGTTGTCCTCTGGCCCACCGGAATACAGGAATGGGAGTAAGAATTTTGCCGGATGGCGCATATCCGGGCAAACGACGACTCTGCCCGCCTGCATGAAGTAAAATACGTTTTTCTTTTCCCAGCCAAGTAAGAAAATCGCTGTCAGGAGCTACTTTCTGACAACAAGCCTCCAACAGCCATGCAGTCCCCCCGCCTGATCCTAGCTTACTACCTATAGGATCGGAAGTACAAAACCACTCTGTCTGGTCCGCTTTCTCTATATCATGAAAACATTCCACCAGATTAGGGGGAAGTGATAATAATTTTTTCATAGCACATCTTTGTTTTTATTGCACACAAAGATGCTTATTTTCCCCTAATAAGCCAAAAGATAAGACATGAATTTTAATCAGTAAATTCAAAAACACGCTCATCCAATGACTTCACTTCCTTAAAGCCCGGTTGTGCAACAGGCACACCGAATGGCATCTGCGCTATCAATTTCCAGTCATCAGACAAATTCCAAACTTTACGTACTTCATCATCAATCAGCGGATTATAATGTTGCAAAGACGCCCCCATTCCTGCATCTTCCAGCATGGTCCAGACTGCCAACTGATGCATAGCATCGGTCTGCTCTGCCCAGATAGGGAAATTATCTTTATAAGTGGGGAAACTTTCCTGCAAAGAGCGAACGATAGCCATATCTTCAAAATAGAGAATAGTACCATATCCACAAGCGAAACAGCCATCAATCTTTTCTTCGGTCTTGCCAAATACCTCAGCCGGAACTCGCTTACGCAAGACATTTTTTACAATGTTCCACAACTTTTCATGCGCCTTACCTGTTAATAACACAACACGAGTGGTTTGAGAATTGAAAGCTGAAGGGACAAATTCTACAGCAAAACAAATTAAATCTCTTATTTCTTTATCAGACAATGTCGATTTGTTTTGGATCCGATAAAATGTACGACGGGCTTTCAGAGCCTCCTTAAAACTTTTTGTCATATAAAACAACGTATTTATGGGTTATTATAAATGAAGAACAAACAGGTAACAAAAGAAGTTCACTTTTTTTGCTTTTTTCAATGCAATAACCTATTTTTGTTAGCTAATTATTAACATTAAAAACAACACATTCAATGAAAGATTTTCTAAAATTTACGTTTGCCAGCGTCATCGGCGTCATTCTGGCAGGCGTAGTGTTCACTATACTAGGGATTATCACTCTGGTTGGCATAGTCGCCTCATCGGATACTGAAACGGTGGTGAAAGACAACTCTATCTTCGTACTCGACTTTAAAGGCAGTTTGTCCGAACGTGTACAGGAAAACCCACTCCAACAACTTTTGGGAGAAGAATTTGAAGCATACGGTTTGGATGACATTCTAGCTTCTATCAAGAAGGCAAAAGACAATGACAAAATCAAGGGTATTTATATCCAACCTTCTTATCTGGAAGCATCATACGCTTCCTTAGAGGAAATACGCAATGCATTACTGGATTTCAAAGAAAGCGGCAAATTCATCGTTGCTTATGCAGACCAATATGCACAGGGGATGTATTATCTTTCCAGCGTGGCCGATAAAATAATTATCAATCCGCAAGGAAGTATTGGATGGCACGGAGCAGGCATGCAACCTGTTTTCTTCAAAAATCTGGTTTCCAAACTAGGACTGGAAGTACAGGTATTCAGAGTGGGTACTTACAAATCAGCCGTGGAACCGTTTATTGCTACAGAAATGAGTCCGGCCAACCGCGAACAGATGACCGAATGTCTGGAATCTGTCTGGCATCGTATTCTTGCAGATGTATCCGACTCACGACGCATCCCGACAGATACTCTGAATGCTTATGCTGACCGATATATGGATTTTTGTCAGGCAGAAGAATATATTCAATGCAAACTGGCAGATACCCTGATGTATAAAGATGAGGTTATTTCCTATCTGAAACAATTAAGCGGTCGTGACGAAAACGACAAACTAAACAGTCTTTTCATAGAAGACATGATAAACGTCAAGAAAAATGTGCCCAAAGACAAAAGTGGAAATATAATAGCCATATATTATGCATACGGCGAGATCCTGGATGCTCCCGGCAGTTCCACAGAAGATTGTATTGATGTACAAAAGATGTGTAAAGACCTGCGCAAATTACGTGATAACGATGACGTAAAAGCTGTTGTATTACGCGTCAACTCACCGGGTGGCAGCGCATACGGTTCAGATCAAATATGGCGTGAAGTAGTAAGACTGAAAGAGAAAAAACCGGTAATCGTTTCTATGGGAGATTATGCTGCATCAGGAGGCTATTACATTTCCTGCGCTGCAAACCGTATTTTCGCTGACCCGACTACGCTGACTGGTTCTATCGGCATATTCGGCATGATGTATTCAGGTGAGAAACTGTTTACTGAAACTTTAGGACTAAATTTTGATGTAGTGAAAACTAATAAAATGGCTGATTTGGGTGCCAGCCTAGGTCCGGTTCTCACCCGCCCGCTAAATGCATCAGAACAAGAATTAATGCAGAACTATGTCAACCGAGGATACAAGCTGTTCGTAAACCGTTGCGCTGAAGGTAGAAAAATGTCTACAGAGGCTATTGAAAAAGTTGCTGAAGGCCGTGTATGGACCGGTGCCATGGCAAAAGACCTTGGTCTGGTAGACGAGCTGGGAGGTATAGACAAAGCATTGAATGCCGCCGCCACCCAAGCCGGTATCGAAAATTACAGTATTATCGGCTATCCTGAAAAAGAAAATATTTTCGCAAGCCTGCTGGGAAATCAGAAAAAACATTATATAAACAGCGAAATTAAAGAATATTTGGGAAGCTATTATAACAGCTTCAAGGCGCTGGAGAACATAAAAGACGCCAACTGTATACAGGCACGTATGCCGTTTGACCCTAATATCCAATAAATTGCACATGGAAGGTAATCTTATCAAGATAAACAAGTGGCTATATCCGGTTTCATGGATTTATGGGACCGGTGTATGGCTGCGTAATAAATTGTTTGACTGGGGAATATACAAAGAACGTAAGTTTGATATCCCGGTCATCTCGGTAGGCAACATCACCGTAGGCGGAACCGGAAAGACCCCCCATACAGAATACCTGATAAGATTATTGCAGAAAGATTACAAAGTAGCCGTATTGAGCCGCGGCTACAAACGCAAATCCAAAGGCTTTGTACTTGCCAGACCGGATACGTCCGTACAGATGATAGGTGACGAACCTTTCCAAATGAAACAGAAGTTTCCGGATATCCATATGGCAGTAGACCGGGACCGTTGTCATGGCATAGAGCAGTTATGCAATAGTCACATCGCCCCTGGAACAGAAGTGATTATTTTGGATGATGCTTTCCAGCACCGATATGTAAAGCCCGGAATAAACATCTTATTAGTAGATTACCACCGACTGATTTGCGAAGACACCTTGCTGCCTGCCGGACGAATGCGCGAACCTGAAAACGGAAAAAGCCGGGCACATATTGTCATTGTCACTAAATGTCCTAAGGACATCACCCCTATGGATTTAAGAGTCTTAAGCAAGCAAATGGAACTTTACCCCTATCAGCAGCTCTACTTCACAACATTAGCATACGGCAAGCTGCATCCGTTGTTTACAGCAGGGAATGCAGTTTCATTAAAAGAGATAGAAAAAGACAAGCATATCCTATTGGTGACAGGCATAGCCTCCCCAGCAAAACTCATTCAAGATTTATCACCATACAATGAGCACATTGAGTCACTGGCTTTCAGTGACCACCATGACTTTACAGCAAGAGATATGGAACTGATAAAGAAGCGTTTCATGAAACTTCCGGAAGGTAAACGCATGATTATCACCACTGAAAAAGACTCTGTACGACTAGCAGCCCATCCGCTGATGGACGAAATGCTGAAACCTTATATATATATGCTGCCCATTGAGGTAGCCTTTTTACAAGACCAACAAGAACTGTTTAACTCAAATATAACCGACTATGTTAGAAAAAATTCAAGAAACAGCAACTTTTCTTAGAGAAAAGATGCATACCAGTCCCGAAACTGCTATTATATTAGGTACCGGCTTAGGAAGCCTGGTACACGAAATTACCGATAAATACGAGATCAGTTACAAAGATATCCCTAATTTCCCTGTTTCAACCGTAGAGGGACATAGCGGTAAATTGATTTTCGGCAAATTAGGTAATAAAGACATCATGGCTATGCAAGGACGTTTCCACTTCTATGAAGGATACTCCATGAAAGAAGTTACTTTCCCTGTACGGGTGATGCGTGAATTAGGCATCAAAACATTGTTCGTATCCAATGCAGCTGGAGGTACGAATGCAAACTTTGAAATTGGTGATCTGATGATTATCAGAGATCATATCAACTTTTTTCCCGAACATCCGTTGCACGGCAAGAACATTGAATACGGCCCCCGTTTCCCGGATATGAGTGAAGCCTACTCCAAAGAACTGATAGACAAAGCACTGGAGATCGCTAAAGAAAAAGGTATCAAAGTACAACAAGGAGTATATATCGGTACACAGGGACCTACCTTCGAAACTCCGGCAGAATACAAGATGTTCCACATTCTTGGAGCTGACGCCGTAGGTATGTCTACCGTTCCTGAAGTTATTGTAGCAAACCATTGTGGCATCAAAGTGTTTGGAGTATCGGTTATCACCGACCTAGGCGTGGAGGGAAAAATTGTGGAAGTTTCACACGAAGAGGTTCAGAAAGCGGCAGATGAAGCGCAACCGCGCATGACTACCATTATGCGTGAAATGATTAATCGAATTTAAGAACATGCAGGAAATAAACAGAACAGAAATAGCGACCTTAGGTGAGTTCGGCCTCATTAAACATCTAACGAAGGATATCGAGTTAAAAAATCCGGAAACCCAATATGGTGTGGGAGACGATGCAGCCGTATTGGAATTTAAAGATAAAGAGGTATTGGTGACCACAGACTTACTGATGGAAGGGGTACATTTTGATTTGGTTTATACCCCATTGAAACATTTGGGATATAAATCGGCCATCGTAAACTTCTCGGACATTTATGCTATGAATGGTACTCCAAAACAAATCACAGTTTCTATCGCACTGTCCAAACGCTTTTGTATTGAAGATTTAGAACAGTTCTATGATGGGCTAAAACTGGCTTGTGAACTACACCATGTAGATATTGTGGGTGGAGATACAACTTCATCCGTAACCGGGCTCGCCATCAGTATTACTTGCATAGGTGAAGCGGACAAGGCCAAAGTGGTTTATCGCAACGGCGCACAAGATACAGACTTGATTTGTGTCAGCGGTGACTTGGGAGGAGCTTATATGGGACTTCAACTTCTAGAGCGTGAAAAGGCTGTTTTCCAAGGAGAAAAAGAAGCAAATCCGGATTTTTCCGGAAAAGAATATATTTTGGAACGTCAGTTAAAGCCTGAAGCACGTAAGGATATCATTAAGAAACTGGCAAAAGCGGGAATCAAGCCCACCGCTATGATGGATATTTCCGACGGCCTTTCTTCGGAACTGCTACATATATGCTCACAAAGCGATACCGGCTGTCGCGTTTACGAGGAAAGAATTCCCATTGATTACCAAACGGCTGTAATGGCGGAAGAGCTGAATATGAATGTGACAACATGTGCTTTAAATGGTGGTGAGGACTATGAGCTATTATTTACTGTACCTTTAACAGAGCATGAACGAGTTTCGGCTATAGAGGGTATAAAAGTGATTGGTCACATCACCAAACCGGAGCTGGGATGTGCCCTGATTACCCGTGACGGACAAGAGTTTGAGCTGAAAGCGCAAGGTTGGAATCCACTAAAAGAAAAATAATTTTAATTAAACAACACTGATAATAAGCACCTTATGTTTTTATCAGTGTTTTTTTTTAGAAATAGTTTGTAGTTTAAAAAAGTTTCACTACCTTTGCAATCGCAAACAAGAAATAATGGTGCCATAGCTCAGTTGGTAGAGCAAAGGACTGAAAATCCTTGTGTCCCCGGTTCGATTCCTGGTGGCACCACCAAAGAAAGTACATAGAGCTTTTCACAAAACGTTGTAACTGAATAAGTTACAGCGTTTTTTATTTTTTGGGGGTAAAACATAGGTAAAACTTTTAATAAAAACATATTTAATTGTCTGATTTTCAATTAGTTATATTGCAAAGATAAGTTTTTTTTCGTATTTTAGCACCATTATTTTAAAATAATATGGTATGAAAGTTGATATCAAGATGAAATACATGAGTTATCATCATTTCAAAAATAGATTTTATATACTTAATGTATTACCATATATAAAGTGCATAACTCAATAAATAATAATGGGAAATACGGAAAATAAAATAAGGCATATTTATTGCATAGAGGGAAACTGGAATAAACATCCTCACAGCAATCAAAGCATAAAACCTATACTGGATTTATTGTTCACTTTCTCTAAAATCAAATACATATATAAAAAATGCATTACCAAAAGAGATTTTATAAAGGGGCTTCAAAGCTTCACACAAAAACGATATTCAAATTATACCGTTTTATATATTGCGTATCATGGACGTAAAAACCGCATTTGTATCGGTAACGAGTATATAACATTAAAAGAGATTGCAGATGTATTAGAAGACAAATTAAACGGTATTATTGTACATTTTGGAAGTTGTTCTACACTTAATACTACTGAAAAAAATATCACAGATTTTATTAAACGTACAGGATGCGCTCTCATTTCAGGCTATAAGAAAGATGTGCCATATATTGACAGCAGTGCTTTTGAATTACTTTACTTTAATGTACTGAATACATACAAAACTTATATCTCTATCAAAAAGAACATTATCAGCAAGTATCCTACATTAGTAGATATTCTTAGATTTACTATATCCTAAATACTATACTTACTGTCTATTCCTGCATATTGGAGCATGGAAAATTTACGTTTCCCATTATATTTTAGACATTACTATTTCAAATTTTGATTTTATTTCAGCTGTTAATTCTCCTTTGGGGAGTGAATCCATTCTTTTAAGCAGTTCATTTGTTCTGCGCTTTTCCTTGCGATATTCAGCAATACCGAAATAATTTTTTAGACATTGCAGATAATAATCATACCTGTCAGACTTGGCAAATATATATCTTTTTATATCATTTTCCAAATAGCCTGTATAATCCACTTCAATATCATCAAAAACAATTTTATCAAATATCTTTTTCATTAAACGTTTGAAACGTATATAATGCAAAGGACTTAATAGGTTGCTGCCTGTCACATTGGTGAATCCCTTGTTCTTTAATTGCTTACGTGATAACTTAATTTCATACCGCAATAAATTCACAGGAACTTTATCACGCTCTGCTATAGGGATACGGGAGCTCTTGATAGCTTCAAAAGTCTTATCATAGAACTTTATGGAATATTCCGAGAAGCTACATCTACACCCTCTCAATTGACTCGTTCCTTTTAATGGTGTCATAGGAATAAACCTATTTGATTTATAGCTATGTATTGTATTAAGATAACGTGATACATCTTTATTCATCTGAAAATTGACACCTAATTCTATACTGGTAACGATAAAGTATTTCAAAGGTATGTTCGTTATATCAGACAATTTCAACAATACAGCTTTAGCTTCTTCATAAGTAAACAAAGAATAATTGTTTCCTTTCGCATATTTGTGCAAAGAACCTGTTATGGTTAAACGGTTACCTTTATAAGTAAACCTTAAGTTGCTTATAAGTGAAGAATATATAAGGCTTTCATCCTCAGCGACCTTTGATGGCGTTAAACCAAGTCGTTTTTCTACATCTTCAAACTTTACATCATCTATATAGATTGTTATTCTATCTATCATTACTACGATTATCTATATTAATGGAATAACAAAAATACAGAGAATAGTTTTTCCGTCCAACAAAACAATTGTTTTTTGGATATTCAAATCCTTTAGATTTTTAAATGCTCAATAAAAGGTTTCAGAACATATTCTTTGTAATCATTGGAGCATTGGAGTAGTTTTTCCTCCTCAAAAGAATTATCCACTTCAAATCCCATATAAATATCACAGTTCTCATCTTTACCCTTCTGCCATCGGTCAGGAATCTGTTTTAATAGATTATCTTTGACAATATCATCCCAAAGTATGCAATTATATGAAATGTCAGATAGATAGAAACGAATAACATTATAATCTTCATTAACCACGTATTCTAACCCTGCATCAAAAGCATATTCTTTCTTTCTACATAAATAAGTAAAAGGAAGCTTATAAGAAATACTAAGCCAAGGACGTACGATATCCCCTTCGTTTTCTACCAAACAAATCATCTTACCCCGTTCTACATATTTATTGTCAAATAAAAAATGTGACTTCATATCAGATTCTAATAATCTTTGAATATAAATTCTAATATTATCATAAATGGAATCAAAGCTTTTTTTTAAGTTGTTGGTAGTTATCGCTATTATGT
>OJQX01001049.1_pt1 | contig 12945 bp, 10 predicted proteins | sample 1599031 | NCBI WGS metagenome assembly OJQX01 (sample SAMN03922513, study PRJEB24848) | human gut metagenome | isolation source: stool sample | host: Homo sapiens | place: Germany | collected 2010-02 | reverse complement strand
ATTCCTCTTTACAAAATGGACATTCAGTATTTAGATCAACATTATACAGTCTCCGACAAGTCTGACAATATTGATAATTGCCACTTACCAGACCTCCTCCGCCACCAGATTCATCGTAAGAATACCGAACAACAGAAGGTGTCAGCAACAAATGGTATGCACGGGAAGAAGAACCGGAAGAACGGGTACTCGCTTTTGAAGGTCCAATATAAACCAAGTGAGATTTTCCGCCTCGAATATGGAAAGCCTTCAGAAAACGTCCGCTTACACTGGAAAAAATAAGAAAACCGTTAAAGCCAGAATTGCCTACATACTGAAAATCTTCCTCTTTAGGCTTTGTACGACCACGTGTCTCCAATACAGTAGTAGCTACATGGTAATGAATATCCTCCGTAGTATGATCCAATGTCAGGATAAGAAAGCTACGTGCCGGATAGGACTTATTACGACGGCCGGAACCTATGATGGAAGAACGAAAAACACCATCCCCTTTCAAAGGAACCTCCACATAAGTCTTTTTATAAGATTCCCAAACACGAGCCTTATCCCAGTTAGGAGAAAGGTCATAAGAACTCCAAGGAGAAGAGCCGACACGACTACGAGCGGAAGAACCGAAACCGACCTGCCGCAAAGCAGGAGAAGTGGATTCGAAATAATCACGCATCACAGAAAGTTTACCAGAAGGTGTATCCATACCCGGCTGACCGCCATTCAGAGGATCGTCCAAACAACTGACCAAAAGAGTGGACAGAAAAATGGAAATAAAGAACAATCTAAATAAAGTGTTGTGTTTCATAAGCACATAAGTTAAATTAATACTTGAAATAGATATAATAGATTTCCGGAAATTCTTTTTATTCACGTCGTCGCCTTTCTACACAAGCTTCCAATCGCAAATAGGCTTTCGATTCTGCCCGTGCCGTTAAATAAGTAGATCCCACTTTTGAGACCTTCAGAGTCAATATCTCTTTTGCTTTTTCACATGCTTTTTCTGAATTACCAGTTTCACGATAAAGAGTAAATAGCAAATACTTAGGCAATACTTTAGAAGGCACCATCCAGTAAGCAGTTTTTAAGGCTACTTCCGCTTTTTCATTCTCTCCCATCCGCATATAGCATGCTCCTATATCACATTTGAGTACCGAAGTCATAAAAGGAAAATCAGTGTCTGCCGCAAAAAGGATGAACTTCTCATAATCTTCACGCTCCAGCAACAACTGTAAATAACGCGACATATACTCTTTATTATCATGTAAAATAATTTGTGGGTTATTTCTTTGTAACTGGGAGAAAGCTATTTCATAACGGTTCTTTGTCTTAATGCTCAACAGAAATAAGAAACAAAACGGCAAGAAAGTAAACGATGTAAATATTTTCTTTTTTATTGGAACTTCAAGTAATCGTCTACAAGGAATAATGCCTAAAAATAATGGAAAAAAAACTTTCAAAGGAAAGATATCTCCGGTATATGAAAAACAGGAAAAAATACAAAGTGAAAGTAGCAGGGTACGTACTCCAAACGTCTCTTTTCCACAAAACGCTACATAGAGAATAAATAACACGAAGAATCCCCCTATGATGCCTTGCTCACATAATATGGTCAGCAACTCATTAAACGCTTGTGTATTATTATCCGAAAGAGAGGTATATCCTGAATTCGGATGGCATTCAAAATACCTTGCCTGATATTCCATGTATTCCATAGCAAAACTTCCTATACCATGTCCACACAAAGGTGCATTGGTAAACATCTCAACGCCTACTGTCCATATCAGCAAACGCACATCGGCTGATGTCTTCTTATATTGATAGAAAGCAGTGGCAACAATTATACACAAAATAACCAATGCTACACAAAGCATATTTTTGCCTATTTTGTTTTTAATGGCGGATAAGCGGATTTTATACAATAAAAAAAGACAAGGGATCAGGGCAGCCAGCCAACCGGCCCTGGAATCGGCACCAATCAATATCATTCCAATCCCCACCAATAATGCAATACCAATCACTCTCCATACCAGGCTTCTATTCCGCATTAGCACACAGACAGCAGATACAAAAGAAATAGCCAGATATCCTCCTAGAGGACCGGGATTGCCAAAGCATCCTGTCAGCACAAAGTCTTCATTGCCACTCTTTAAGATACCTCCATACTGCAATATGCCGACAAGGCTTTGTAGTGCTCCAGACAAAACAACAGCAAACAGTAACCATAATATATGTGACTGGATGGCAGGCATTCTGGAAAGCCAATAAATCATTCCCAATGCCACCCACTCATAATAAACCAATTCGTCTATCTGAAAATTCCGGCTCATCGCAATATGAGCCCATTCGTAAATAAAAAATAAAAGCATAGCCGCATCAACCCATGTTACAATAATTCGATGCCCAGTATAACGGACTACAGAGATGCAAATACATGCCGAAAGAAAAACAACTGAAAGTGTCAATACCTGATATTCTGCAAACATACTGAATGCAAAAGGCAACATTATCACATAAAAAGCTAAAAGCACCACAACTATTTTTTCGGGTAACTTTATAATCGTATTCATTTTGTCTGTACTTAAATTATGATTCTTGAAATTGCACTTTCTTCCTTTGTTTCTCCTGTTTTCGTATTTCCTCCAGCTTTTTTATCAATTCCGGCTTATTATTCTCCAAATCATAACGCTCGAATACGTGTTCTCTCGACTTTTCCAATTCAACCAATACGTTTGCGATCTTCAAATCCAATTGATAATCCAACAATTCTTTTGATACTTCCCCTACATCTCTTCCCCGTAACAAACCATTTTCCCCAAGCGTTTCTATATCTTTCTCCACATTCTTTTGTACTTCATTTCTATATTTCTTTTTCAATACCATATTTATTTGCACTGATGCAAGTACTTCTTCCACCAACGAATATTCCAGACCTCTTTGGAGAAACTTTTCTTTCCGTTTCTTCTTTTCTTCTTTCAACCGTTCAAATCGTTCAGGAATACCGAATAATAAGTTCGTTTGAGCGGTTGTCAACTTTATTTGCTCTTTATTATCGAAAATATCCGGGATTAATGACCAGGAAGGAAGTTTCTCATAAATTTCCAATCGTTTCAGACTTTCAGGCTTCTTAAACTTATCCACTCTCATCGCTTCATTATAAAGAACGATACTACCCGCATTTTTCCAATATTCATAATAAGAGAGCCGTTCATTTTCAAAACATAATAAAGAAGCACATACGGATGTACTATCATTCCGTATATCTACCAGGTGATATTTCTTCATCCCCGTATACCATTTTTTGATTGTCGTACGTATTTTATCCTGATATTTTGTAGAATAGAAATGTAGAAATTTCTCCTGTCCTATAATACTATCAGCCAGACAGTGTTCCACTTCTCTCTGCTTGAAACCTTTCTGTCCTATCTTCATTTCAACCTCGTCACTGTGTAATAACAAAGCACGAATCTCTGATTGTTTCAATTTAATCTGTTCTCTGTAAAATACTATTTCTCGAAGTTGGCACAAACGCCCCGAGCGAATACCTATCTTGTAATCGTTGAACTCCAAATCGGAAATAACTCCTCGCAACTCATCTACAGGTGTCTGATAAAATCTTGCAAGAGAGGCATGAAAGCCGTTGCCATGCAGCATCTTTGTAGCCAAACTATCTTGACGGATAAAATATAAAGCCAGATTATGCAAACTCTGTTCCGAAAGCCGGCTTATGTCATCTATCGCTTGAATACGATAGATGACATGCGGAGGAAATTCTCCGGCAACAAATCTGTCTACTTGAGCCAATACGGGCAGATATGCAACAAACAGGCATACAACACATAAAGATAATAATATTCTTCTCATTTCAGATTTAATTTTATATTCATCATTTTACCACCAATGTCTTTTCCCATTCTCATCTATGGTAAACGGGCGCTCTTTTCCGGCCGAATATTCCGGAACCAATATTAGTAAAGCGTTGGAAGGTACATTCTTAAATACCATTTTTGTCGAATCTTTTGAAGGTGTCTGTATACCGACAGATACCCAGTCTGTATCCCAGTACAACAATTCATATCGTTTCCCCGGACGAAATTTCAGATAGTTATCCTGCTGATTAATCTCAATGATCCTCGTATGTTGCAAATCCGGTTCTAAACATACCGCTCCTTCCTTTTTATTAATCACCGGAAAGCCTGCCGGAACCATCCATCCATTCCGGTAATACGCCGGCAAGAAAACTGCTCCTACAGGCATATCGGTAAATATCACCGAACCACCGTCCGTCTTTCCCCACCATGCAGGTTTCCAATCACCATAGTTGAATACATAAGCATAAGTGATTCTTTCTTTTCTCCCTGCAAATAAAGAAGCCGAAAGATTACAAGTCTCCCACCATTCTGAAGTTACGTCTACATAGTTGCACATCTGTAAATAACCGGAGGGAATATTCTCCACAGCTTCCTGCATGGCTATAGTTTCAGAGCGTTTTGAATAAGTGACACGAAATACTTTGGCAGGTTCGCGATTAAGTCCCCGATTTACGACCGTATTATTGGTCATATCCACTCGTAGCGGCTCCATCTTTTCAGTAAAGACACTGTTTACAAAATGAGATCCCATAGAAGTCGCCCAATAAGTAATAATATTATAGGAAGCCGGAATCCCCTGTGAACGAAGACTAAAAACTTGTAAGGCTGCAATATCTTCACAAGCTCCCTTTTTACGAAACAAAAGTTGTTGTGCACCAAGCCGGGAAAGAGGTTCATTTCGAGTTTCTTTTCCCCAAGTAGAAGTAAACCAAATATTAAAATCAAGCCCTGTATAAACAAGGACTTTCTCAAGGCTATATTCGCCTAATCTTTCTGTTATCCACTGATATTTTTCCTTATATGTCTGACGCCAATCTTGAACAGGCTCTACCGTAATCCGATACGGCAGAATATATTCGCAAAAATTATCAAAAGAAATATCCCGAAATTTAGAACTACGCCAACACTCAAAAGCAAGATTAATATTATCTATCAAAAATTGCCCGGTAACAGAATGCATGTCATAAATCACAGTATCCTTGAACTCTAACCCACCACGTACTTTTCGGATAGAATCAATCGCATCTACAGCCAACGCGAAATTCGGGTAATCGAATTCATTAAAATCAACCTTATTTCCATCTTTATCCTGCCAGAAATAAGTTTCAGAAAAATGAATATCCATATTTCTAACAAGAAAAAAAGCTGCTTGTAGCATTTGTTCATCGCCTTTCTCCTGAAAATATCGTAACATTTTCTCCAGTTCATGACGATTTTCACCAGATTTTACCAATACATATTCCACTTCAGGTGGATACTGTCTATTATCTGTGATTGTCCAGCTAACCAACAGCAATGCCATTATAAACAACATCACATAACTAAAAATTCTTTTTAACATCATAGAGCTATTTTTACAAACAGCACAAATGTAGACAATAAGCTTCCATTAAAAGTCCTCATATCGACCAAAAGTTAGGAATGACCTAAAAATGAACCTATTTGGTCCATTTTTCACCATTATCACCCAATACGCATTCCTCGTCCTTCATATCCTGATTAGATACTATACAATAAGATTTTCTGCCCTTCACCTTCTTACTGTATCTCTTTATTCATGAGCAATAATAAGTGAAGGGCAAAGCTTTCATCTGCACCTTCACCTCTAATTTTCAACATCAACTAATAACCACCACCCGATATACATTTCCATACTTTGTATGCTTTCGTTCAATCCCTGCCGCTATCAACACCTGCGCCAAACTTGCCGGATTCGCTCCACGCATGGCAGCCGGATTTTTCTTTTTCAAAAATAGAAATATATCGGCTGCTGAAAGCATTTCACTTTCCTCACCTTTTTCCGCAGACCGAAAGCAGGAACGTAAAACGTCTTCTACAGGGCCTTGACGATAAAATTTCATGTTATTCCTTTGTAGCTCCCGTTCTTCTTCTTTTGTAAACCAATAACGTTTACCTGATAATATTTCCGCTTTTAATTGTGCGTAGATCTGTTCATGATCAACCGCCTCACAATCGATGGGATGTTCCACTTCCACGCAAATAAACCTTCGGCTACCTGTCGGATCTGTCAGCAAATCCTTTCGATTGGATGTTCCGATAAAAGAAGCTATTCGTGGCAAGGCACGATAGTTTTTCTGATAAGCTTTGCACAAACTCAATGAAGCCATTTGCATCAGATTCTTCAATAATGGCATTTTTGACGGAGAATATTTATCAAACTCATCCAAATTGAGAAGCCCCATTTCAGCCAATCTTCGTTCCACTCTTCCCTGACTGGTCAAATCTATCCTATCCAAATAATAACGTTGAAGGACAGAAGGAAGTAAAGACTTACAAAAAGTGGATTTCAGATAACCTTGCTCCGTACTGATAAGTAAAGGCGCTACACTATTAGCATGTTCTCCCATTACCCCCATCCATTGTGCTGTCATTCCCAACATCCAAATGCGGAATCCTTTTTCCCACAACGGGTTTTCCGAAACCCGTCGTGCTAATGCGGACACACGGTCTATCCCATCCCACTCCGGCAATTCATCCAGATAAAGCCTGAAAGGATGATATTCAGCTATGCGAGTGGAATAAATACAACGTGACAGATCACGATCCCAGCATCCAATACCGACCTCATGCGCTTCTAGGCAGATAGTATTCAACACACGTTGATTAACAGGTTGAAATCCCTCATTCATCCGTTCCAACAAACGAAATTCAGTTTCTTCCGTCAGAACATTATAACGGAAATCATAATGAGATTTCAAAAAAAGGTCTACACTTTCAGTCAACTGTTTCGTTTTAGAAAGCGAATCCCTCTCTTTTATCTCCTTTCTCTCTTTAGGCTCTTCATAACAACTAACCGAAAGCTTTGATGCGTCTTCCAGTAATCCTTTACACTCTCCGCTTTTATAAAAGCGATTTACAAACTTCTGCCATAATGAGATCAGAACACTTTTCTTTTCCATAAAATTTCGTTTTTAGTATTTAATGGATGCGAATATAATATCCGAAATATGGGATTTACAACTTTTTAATCCCTTCATTTTTATAAAAATGAACTTGGCGTTTTACCCTATTGTTTCTTGTTTATCTCCTAATTAAACCTTATCTTTGGTGCGGACATTTATTATTTATCACAGTAATGATAATATCTTATCACAACAATGACATGTATATATCACAGTAATGATAAGTACTTATCACAGCAATGATAAGTAATAAATATCAAGAAGAAAATTAAGAAACATCAGGAAGATAATCTACAAACATCTAAAGATAAAAGAAAGACTATGGCAGTACAATTTGAACTATATAAGACTCCGATGCCGAAGGAGAAGAAAAACAAGGTGAGATATCATGCACGTCCGATTAGTTATGAAACAGTAAATACGAAAAAACTGGTTTACCGAATTCACGATCGCTGTTCATTAAGCCCGTCTGATGTGACAGCAACTTTGGAAGAACTGAAATACGAAGTGGCACAGTGCCTTAAAGAAGGGAAAAAGGTGCATATCGACGGATTGGGATATCTACAAGTAACTCTTTCCTGCGAAGAAGAAATACGGGATCCTAAAGACAAGCGAGTACATAAAGTAAAGCTGAAAGCAATCAAATTCAAAGCAGATAAAGAACTGAAAGCCGAACTTTCCGATATGGAATTCCACCGTTCGAAATACAGGCCACATTCTGCCGGGCTTTCTGAAGTGGAGATAGATATGGAATTGACAAAGTATTTTTCGGAAAACCAACTGATCACCCGGAAAGACTTCCAGTACCTCTGTGGAATGACACAAATTACTGCATACCGGCATATAAAAAGACTAATCGCAGAAAAGAAGTTGCAAAACAAAGGGACTACCCACCAACCCATTTATACACCCGTTCCGGGCAATTACAGGGTTTCGGTAGCTGTGAAATACAAAGAATAAGAATATAAAGGTAATACAAAACAATAAATTATTTATATTTGTAGATGCCATTGAGTAAAACAACTCAATGCATTGAGTAAATCAGAACGATATGTATAAAAGAGCTCAATATCAAACGATTATAAAAAGGTTAAAAGAGCCTCGACATTTTCTGCAAGTGGTATTAGGTCCTCGACAAGTCGGAAAAACAACGGTTGTGAAGCAGGTTCTATCCATACGCAACAATAGTGGTTGGAGAGGGAGGTATGAAAGTAGAAGATTTTCTAAGTATCAATCCCACTAAGTTATTTGAATGAAAAAACAGGTGAACCTCTCTCCCTTCACCCGATTTCCCCTTTCCAATAAGGGTTTCAACGAAAATGTGAAGGATAAATCTACAATATAAATTTGTGATGATTCTGAAGGACTTAACCAGGGAAAAGGGAGAACGGATATTCACTTATGAAGGAATGGAACAAATATGGTGGTAATTATATTAATTGCATTATGTATTCTCCTTTTGGTCATCATTTACGCTCAATCCGAAATCGTGGTAATAACGTCAATGATGCTATTAATTTTATTATTACTATGGACTAAGTATTTCAAAGGAGAATCAAAGTCTAAGAGCAGTGATGAGGATAAGATACAGCAGATAGAAAAGCAAACAGAACTATACTTGAAAAAAAACAGCGCTTCAGAAAATACCAATTTTGAAGAAGCGTTTCAAATGGCGGGAAATGGAAATTGGAGCGAGTTGGAAAATTGGATCAATAAGACACAAAACAATTTCGCTGAAAAATTACGTAGTAACTATGCTACTTTAACGGAAGATGATTTTCATATCATCTTTCTATTACGTACAAAGAAAGACCATGCTGAAATTGCAGAATTTCTAAATATTAAAATGTCTTCATTTCGAGTAAGACGCGGTCGATTAAAAAAGAAGATGAATGTAGAGTGCAATTCTTTCACGGATTACATCAACAGCCTTTATTTGTAATATTTTTAATAGAGGCAGCATTTTGATTCATATTCAAACTACTGAATGATTTTTGAACATTTTTCTTACCGAACATCATTTGTATACGCTTATCATCGCATTTGTATACGCCCGAAATTAGAGCTATATCCATAAAACTGTTTCCTTTGCAAATAAAAGAAACAAGTAAGATATGCTCAACTATTTTAACTACATATCAAAAAAACAAAAACTCTCAATTGGTTGGAGAAAGTTCTAATTAATAATATTCTATGAATATGAAAAATAAAGGTTGTCTCATTACCCTGTCCGTGTTCACGGCATTATTTATTATACTATTGTTCGTGATAGGTAAACCTTACAAGAATCTACCTTTTCGCATGAGCATAAGGTATACACCCGAAATGAAATTATTACGTGTCAGTCCTCTTGAACATTTACCGATGTTTGTCATTCGCGTAGAAACGACTCAACTAGATGATACATTGAAGCTAGATATCTATCAAGAGTTTGCTTATTTAGTTTTTAGAAATAGTGAGCAAACTTGGGAACGTTTTGTACGCGTTCCTGATGGAATTGAATATGTGAAATACAGGAACAAAGTGAAACGTCTGGATGAATTGCAGCCTATTGACCGTTCTAATGCGATTAGACTATATTACATAGAATATTAGTAAAATCCAGTAAATCATGAAAAATATGGATATAATGAAGAATATAAAAAAGAAAACTGTTCTTATCGCACTGATTGTTTTCCTCTGTGTAGCCTTTATAACAATAACGTTTAGTGGTAAGCCATATAAGAACAATTACAGCGTGTCTTTACGTTACGACCCCAAGACCAGATTACTGAATATAGAAACCCAAAATCCGAAAAACATGTATTTGACACATGTGAAAGGGATATGCAGGGGTAATTCATTGATATTGATCACCTATGAATCTTCCGCCAATTTATCTATCCGGAAAAGCGAAAAGACAAGAGAGAGGTTTCTACGTATTCCTAAGCACATTGAATACATTTATTACGCCAAAAATGAAAAACAATCGCTCCGTTTGGAGGAGATTCCCCCTTTGAGGATATTCGAAACAGAAAAGAAAAAGAAATAAGTGTTTACGTAACAGTAAATGACTTGCAAATGCCATGAAAGGTTTTCTCCATATATTATTGACCTTTTTTGTCCTGTATACAGGATATGCTCCGTTATGGGCACAGTCAAAGCCGATTCTCATTGACGGAATCGTGATGGATGAAGACACCCGTCTTCCGGTTGAAAATGCCACTATCCGACTATATTCCCTTCCTGATAGTATCTATATGAAAGGAACAGTCAGCGATACTGCCGGAAAATTCACCATTTCAGTTGCCTCCGGGCCTTATTTATTGAAGGTGTCATATACCGGACTAATGCCGGAATATCGTAAGATCAAACCTTCCCACTCGTCCGACGTTCATGTGGAAGAGATACGCCTTCGTCCGGACGTCATCGCGCTGGATGAAACACTGGTCACGGCACAGGCACCGCCTGTTGTCATCTCCGGTGACACTACAATTTACAACGCCTCCGCTTTCCCCGTGCCTGAAGGTTCGATGCTGGAAGAACTGGTGAAGCAACTTCCCGGAGCAGATATAGATGAAGAAGGAAAACTGACAATCAACGGACAAACAATCACCAAAATAATCATGGATGGTGAAGAATTTTTCATGAATAACATCAATGCCCTGAAGGATTTACCTGCCGAAATAGTAGAAGGACTCAAGACTTACAAGCGGCAGACCGATATGGCGGCCCTGACGGGTATTGACGACGGAGACGGAAGTGTAGTGCTCGACCTTGTCATCAAGCCCGGAATGAAAAAAGGATGGAACGGAAGCTTCGAAGGAGGATATGGCAATGACGACCGCTACGAGGGAAGAGCCAGCATCAATCGCTTCAATAAGGCCGACAATGTTTCGGCAACTGCCAATATGAATGATAATGGCACCCAAGCGGTCAAACGAACCGGTATCAATTATTCGCACACCAGTAAGAAAATAAAATATGGTGGTGGCGTCGATTATCAGAGAAATGAGCGTCATACATGGAACAGAAGAAGCACGGAAGAGTTTATGGATAACTCTACTTCGCAATTCTCACAGCAAAACAGCAAATCCGATAGCGAAACGAGCCGTTTTTCCACCTCGCTCCGTTTGGACTGGAAAGTCAATAACCGGACAAGCCTTATTTTCCGTCCTTCCGTCAGCTATTCAAACGACCATAGCACCTCGGGAAGCGGGTCGGAAACGCAGGATGGCGGATATGCACCCATCAACCGGAAAGAAGCATCTGACGGACAAAAAGCGAAGGACTTTTCCACAAATGGTACGTTGATGGTCAACCGGCAGTTTGCCAGGAAAGGTCGGAATCTCACGTTGACTGTCGATTATGACTTGACGAATGGTTATTCAGACCGCAACTCCATTTCCCGAACTTCTTACTTTAAGTACGACGACAGTGTCAAGGTACAGAATCAATGGATAGATGGGGCAAACAATAGCCACAGGTATCGCGCGCAACTCTCTTATCTGGAGCCTGTATTCACCAACCGCTTTCTGGAGATAAAATACAGCTACAGGAACAACACCAGCCGCTCTGAAAAGTATGCGTACAATTGGGATGAACTGAACGACGACTATTATCAATATCCGGACACTGCACATAGCAACTGTTATGAGAATATTTATTCCATTCACACAGCCGGGATTTCTTTCCGAACCGTCCATCCCACTTATTTCTATCTGATTGGTATCAACCTGGAAGCGCAACAAACGGACAACAGAAGCTATGTGCAGGACAGTACCATCAAACGTCAGTTAAGAAATGTACTGAATTATGCTCCGAATGTCACATTCAGATATAACTTCACGAAGCAGACAACGTTGAATGTTAACTATCGCGGAAGAAGTGTACAGCCTGGTATCAACGATCTACAGCCGGTAAAAGATATTTCGGACCCCTTAAATATCCGGACCGGTAACCCTGACCTGAAATCGACATTCAACAACTCGGTTATGACGACTTTCAAAACCTACTTGCCCGCACATTTCACGAGCTTAAACGTCGGACTTACCTACAACAATACGTTGAACAGCATCACAAGAATAGTCACTTACGATGAAACAACCGGTGTGCGCACTACATTGCCTGTCAATGTAAACGGGAATTGGAGACTGAACGGTTCGGTCACCCTCACTTCATCTTTTGGAAAGAAAAAGAATTTTAGAGTCAGCTCTTTCCTGACCCATTCGTACAGCAATACCATCGGATACACCGTGGTAGATAAAAAGAAATCGGCAGTCAGGAGCAACACTACCAGTCTGCGATTGTCCGAACGACTGAAGATGAATTATCGCACGAAGATCTGCAATTTCGGAATCTCCGCAAGCGTCAGGTATGGTAAATCAACACATTCCATCAATAGCGACAAGCGAAGAGAGACATTCGATTATGAAATAGGAGGCAACGCGAACTTTAATCTTCCTTGGGACATTAAACTGTCAACCGAAGTTGATAGCCGAATCAGACGAGGGTATGGAGGTAAAAGCGATTATACGCGGACCACATGGGACGCCCAAATCTCGAAACAGTTCTTAAAAAAGAAGAGAATGACCGTCCGCCTTAATTTTTACGATATCCTGCGTCAGAATGAGGATTTCAAGAGAAGTATTTCTGAAAATGCGATTACTGACAGTGAAACAAATATATCTATGATATATTTTATGGCGCACCTCGCCTATAGCTTCAGTTCGTTTGGGACAAAAAAGAAACGCACAGAGAGTGTAAGGACAAGTAAACTACCCACCCTTCACCCGTTCTCCCCTATCCATAAGGAGTAGCAGAGAAAAGATGAAGGGCAGTTATTTTTTACTGTATCTCTATTGATTAGATTAACTTTAGTCATCAAGCAAAGAAGCTTTCTTATAATAGTGATGAAACCTCTCCTCCTTCACCCGCTTTCCCTTTCTGGATAAGGATTCCAG
>OJQX01001047.1_pt1 | contig 13005 bp, 10 predicted proteins | sample 1599031 | NCBI WGS metagenome assembly OJQX01 (sample SAMN03922513, study PRJEB24848) | human gut metagenome | isolation source: stool sample | host: Homo sapiens | place: Germany | collected 2010-02 | reverse complement strand
CAAAGAAACAAATAAAAAGTGATGTAATGGGCTTTCGTTAAGGACTTTTAATAGAAGAATTGCCCCGATACAAGATGAGAGTAGTTTTGACAGCTCATATCGGGACAAGATATCTTTTTGAAGAAAGATTAAAAAGTCAGATTAACGGAAAAGCCCATGTTTCTGTAGCTGGGTTGACGGAAGTTGTCTATGCCCTGCCCCCAGGTTCCGGTGCTTGCCGTAGATTCCGGATCAAATGGAGCTTTATTGTACAACATAAGCAAGTTACGTCCCACTAATGCCACCCGTACATCCTGTATCCACTTCACCCACCGGTTGACAGGAATATGATAAGCGATCGACATTTCAGCAAGACGAATATTAGTGGCATCGTATGTATACACCGTCCCTGTACGTGCCCAGCCTACCAGCCTATAGTAGTTCTCTGCCGGAATCTTTTCACCACTCACCCAAACACCACCATTGTCACGGGCTATGGCTGTGGCCTGTGATACACCAAATTGATCCATAACTGCTTGAGTCATTGATAGGCCTACGCCGCCGAAGCGGGCGTGAATCACAAAATCAAGTTCAAAACCTTTCCAGGAAAAGCTATTTGCCAGCCCCATCGTATATTTAGGGTCAGCATTACCCGCATATATATATTCGTTTACAGGAACGACATTTTGTGAAGTTTTATCAATAACAACATTTCCCTGCTCATCCCTCTGCAAATCTGTAACATATATATCACCTATCGAGCCACCTTTCTTCAATGGAGTATACCAACCACTACCTTTGGCCATCTGAATTTCTTCTAAATTAGAATCGGTATCTGTTATAGGATTTTTCTGAGGTTCTGTAAGCTGCTTTACTTCATTCTTATTGATAGAATAAGTGAAACGTCCATCCCACTTAACCTGCCCGATATTCATATTTGTACTCAAGGTTAGCTCGAAACCTTTATTATCAATCCTACACCCATTATACATGAAATAAATATCCCCCTGAAAAGGAATAGGAAGATATCCCCCAAACGGTAAATCGGAAGTAGATGTCTTATACATCGTAAACGCCAAATTGATTTTATCATTAAGAAAACCTGCATTGAGCCCTATTTCGTGAGACTTGGTATGCTCGGGATCCAATATATTATCCTCCAATCTAGGTTTCAAACCTACCCTTTTTTTATTCAAAAAGATATAATCGGTAAAACTATTACCGGTTTCACTGTAGGTATAATTGAGTTTTAGAAATGAAAGGAATCGGTTAGGATTATCAGGCAACCATCCAGTTGGGACTACAGATGCTCCTATCGAAGGATAGATAACATCAGTAGAATAACTTGAATCATCATCCCAGAATTTAAGCCATTCCATTCGTCCACCCAAATCGAGAAATAATCGGTTCTTATAACCCAATTGCGCAAGTATAAACAATGACGTAACCCGGTCATGATAATTAAAGTCTTGATCTATATAGTGATAGCCCCCATGTTCATCCAGTCCTGATAAATTAAACTGGTTCAGTGCTCCCAGCATACCACCAGCGCAAGAGCTATCAAACTTCGTATCACAAATAGAAGAACCTAAAGTGGCATCAATTGAAAAATTCCCTAGCTTTTTATTGACATTAAACAGGAGATCGGAATAAACCTGCGTATTCTTATCTTCAGACTCATAATACGAGCCCAAAGGATCGGCTTGAAGAGAAGACGCATAAAGTTTTTTGGTTGCGGTTTCTTTATCACGATCGTAATGAATACGTCCTGACACATTAAGCCAGGAGGTCAAGTCGAATTTCGCTCCTATCCCGCCTAGTAAACGTTTCTTTTTCTGATTGTACAAATTCCGGTTGATTATCCAATAAGGATTTTGCATACCCATCCCCATATCTCCTAAAGGCCAATATTGCGCATTAGCTCCAAGCCTCGGATCGTAAACTTCAAAATGACTCTTGTAGTTATAATCGGGATTGACATTAATACGTTCTTGCAACACATCAGGTACCAAATAGACAGGAACCAGCGGATTGCCATACATACCTTGCGATAACATATTCTGTTCTGCGGTATGAATATATTTCAAAGTAAAGTCAAGCTTTAGTCTATGATGTAATAAAGAAGATGTATTCCGGAATGAGAAATTGTAACGATCTACATCGTTATTGGGAATGATGCCAGTGCCATTCATCGTGACAGCCGAAACCCGCGTCTGATTATACTCATTTCCAAGAGAAAGGCTAAGGGAATTATTGATAGTATGTCCGGTACGGAAAAAATCCGTCGGGTCCCATGACTGGGGATGACTTATCTTGTCTCCCCATTGCGCCCCATAAGTCTGTTGGAATTCAGGCATAACAAGTGGCGAACTGAAAGTAGTACTATTCCCCAACTCTACTCTAAACTTCCCTGAACGCGCCCTCTTTGTATTGACCATTACTACACCACTAGCAGAACGGCTACCATACAAAGTGGAAGCTGCTGCAGTACTCAACACCGAAATGCTTTCTATATCGTCAGGAGAGAAAGCTGCTATACCGTCACCAGTCTGCCAGTTAGAGGCATATACATTAGAAAGTTGCTCTGACTCCAGTCGTGGCAAAGGTACACCATCCAAAGTAAAAAGCACATTGTTGGACTTCAATATGGAACGATAACCACGCAACACCATCCTTACCGAACCACCCACACCGGAAGCACTGGGATTAATCGTAGCTCCTGCCACTCTTCCTATCAATGAATTTACAAAATTGGCATCTTTCACTTTCATTAGATCGGTACCATCAATCTGTTGTGAACTGTATGGCAATTTCATCGTATCCTTTAAAACAGTTCCATTATCCGCATAAATCACAGAAATGGGTAATAAGGCCAAAAAGAAAGCGGTACCACTTTTTTTCATCAAAGAAATGCAGAAAGATTGTGAGAAACCACAATTAAGCAATGTTTTAAGAGTAAATGCTTTCATAGACATAAAATATTTAGATTTTGGTTATTACAAACTATTTGTATATCAAAGTATATAGGGAAACTATATATAATATAAATACAACCATAAGAGGCTTTCTACTAAAAGAAAAATGAAACTTTTTAAGAAAAATCTTAGATTATATTTTAGATAGCTGTTATTTTCTTTACTAACAAACTTCAAATTAGAGAATACCAAATACCCTGATACAAATTGGCTGTTTTCTAGCCAAACTTATATCAGGGTAAGACAGGGCTTAGGACCTAACAACAAAACGTCCAATGGCAAAATACCATTTTGACTGAAGCGCTTCATTGGATATTTTCCATTTACCCTTTGTCGACAATATGATATCTTTAATGACTTCATCGAAATCATCTTTAGCACCTAACACGAATTTATATATTATCTTAATCTATTTGGATAGAATAACCTTTATAGCTACCTGTAGCGGAATATACTCCTTTGACTGATTTATTGGCAACATCAATAGCATCCGTCTAAAACTTAACGTTGTTGGCTGTGTTGGTCTGGCAGGTAGTCTTGACGGATTTTATGTTAGTTTGACAATCTGTGTCTGGGTCATACTGTTCAAATACTAGGTTCAGAGGCTAAGCTTTGTATATAGGCATAGAATATAAAGAAATCCCGCTGTTCGCTACCAATGAACAACGGGATTTGCAGATGTTCGCATTACAAATGCTAATATTCACAACTACCGCATTGCAAATTCGGAAAGACGAGTTATTTTCCAAATGATTCTGAATATAGAAATAGTATTGTCCACCTGCGATGTATCCACCATCTACCAGAGCATGTTTCAAAAACCATTTTCGTCAATCATACCGCTAAAGTATAACCCCGCCCCAACTTTTGTGCTTACTATTGCCTCTAAAAAGCGGAGGAACCATTTTTAGAATCATATAGTATTCTAGTTTTCTGTTCACCTAAGCCATTATATCTCAACCCCACAACTTCATTTAATTGGTAGCAAGTAATACCTAATACACAACCATCTTGTCCAACATCTTTGAGCAGGATAAAATTCTCGTCATAATCTAATATAAATCCTAGTTCATACTGGTCTTCTTCGAAAAACAGCATTACTATTATTTCATTTACTTTTAAATACTCTATTTCAGGCAGAAGTTCTTTTCCATCCTTGTGAATAGTAATCCTCTTCTCTTCATTCAATTTGTCACGATTGCATATTATAATCTGCAGACTGCGCAAATACCAATTATCCAAAGAGAGATTTGCAATTTTTGCTATTGCGTAAGTAGTACTTCCAATTGCATTACCAAACTTATCTATCTCTTCTATAGTAAAGAACTCTTTGTCAATATATGTAATATATCCAATTATTGAGTCTTCTTCACCATACATATTAATATCCGCTATTTTTTTATGCTTATATGCATCAATAAGTAATTTTTGTAACATATCTTATAATCAATTATATTTCTACCTTTATTTCTTCTTTCTTCAGCCCCTTTCTTCTGGTTGGGATTCTTTGGTCTGTTTTTCCCACCATGTGTGTACTGTTTATCATGGTTATCGCCTTTTGCACCTTTCAATTTACCTCCTTTATTTGTTTTCTCATGTGCAAATTCATCAGTGGTAGTAGTGAATTTCTTTTTCTTTATCACTTCTCTTACATCATCAGGATTAGTATTCCCCTGCAAAATGATTGGAATAGCAGCGAAAAGACCTAAAACACTTGCTGCAGTCTTGCTTATAGTAAATCCAAATTATACCACTTAATGGGATTGACGGAGCTACATTTGCCTTTTCAATAGGTACAACTAGAGAAGGATCAACTTTAGGTGTTGCTCCTGTTACTGCGTCTACATCTTTACTAGTAGGGGGAACATCATGACTTTCACTGTGTCCTATCCTATTAAAAACTTAGCCGCAAAATCATCCAAGATACCTCATCTCTTCTTTCATCTTTATAAGATTCTCTCTCCCAATTGTAAAATGAATCCATTCCAGTAGGATCTATACGATTCATTGGATTATTCAGGCAATACGTATAAGGCGACCATGAATAATATTTCTCCGCCATCGGATCCACCGCATTCCATCTTCCCAACGCTGCATCATACTGTTTTGCCCCATAGTCATACCAATTCAATCCATTTTTTGTATCAAGTTCTTTTCCATTATACTTATAAGGCTGAATACTTTTCTCTGCTAAAGCAAACGTGCCTCCGAACGGATAGTAATGGTTTACCTCTTCCTTTTGTCCCGTCTGGTCGACAACTACGCGATTGTTCCCCTGATGATCCTGCAAGTAAAAGTGATACTTCTTGTCGGACAGCGCAACATGTCCGGCCTCAGTGGGTAACAATTTCTGTACTCTATTCTCATAGATCACATTTCCGCAATAGTCCGTTGTGGTGGTAGTGCTTCCTATCTTGTGCACTGTGCGGAGCCTCGTTCCGTTCACTGCATACGTATAAGTAATGGTACTGCCATCCTTGAACGTGACTTTATTTGGCTAATTTAAATAATTATATTGAATCCCAGTAATATTCTTGTTTAAATCTTTGGCCATGTTGTCATTCTTGTCATAGGTGTATTCAACTTATGCTTTGTCTTTGAAAGACGTCCCGTGTGGTCTACTTGTATGTACAGACTTCCGTTTGTGTGCTGTTTCCTATGGCTGTATGAACATGTTGTCGGTTCAGGGGTTCTTCCATAAAGTTGTAGGCTGCATATTCTTCCTCCTCACCACCCAATACATTGTTTCCTCTCTGTATAGGGGTAGTATTTATAACGGATCCTCCTCAATCATGAACTACCCTGATATAAATCGATTTTAGTCAATTCATATCAGGGTAGTAGTTAGTTGTTCTTCAAAATGTAGATTTAAGAATAGAATGCATTGATTCCAATGGTTTAGTCAAAATCCATCTATAGTTCTCGCATAAAAAATCCCGTTAATCATTCGCAGATTAACAGGATTAATAATCTTCATACCTAATCTTCCGCATATATTATGCGGAAGGATGTGCGTCAAGAATACAACAAACGCATTAACGGGCTAAATTCATATATTAATTTACCAATAGAAAAAAATAAAATAAACAAAATAATAGTCATTACAAAAATAGAACAGATATATTTAAATGTAAATCGAAAGGTTACATCTGGTTCTTTATTACATACTACAACTTTAGTTCGCATTATTAAATCGCCAAGCCTTTTTCCTGAGTTACAAAAAAACAAAATTATTTCTATAGGCCACAAAATATAGAATATATTTCGTAATATCAATCTTGTTGTAGAAGGAATTAACTCACTTTTCTCCGAAAGAATACATAATCCAGCCTTTTGCTTTCCAAAACTTCTTCCACCACTCACATCTTTACAAAACAGAAAACTATAGATTAGAGCTAGGGCAAAACTCATCCAAAGCATACTATTATTAAGCCAAACACTTATTAGGAAAAAAGGAGAACTCACTATCATTAAAACAATAACATCTATAACAAAAGCTTCAATCCTTTTATTCATTATATTCATAATATCTATTTTTTATATAACACACATATTTGACATGATCAATCTCTCCACCATTTTCTAATCTTGAGCACTATTCTACATAATATCAGGCCTGCGATCCCAGAAAAAAAATATCCAATACCATTTTCCCAATCTCCTATAAACATTAACGCAAATGCGTAAATAATAAGAAAAATTCCAATGACAATGAAAAGAGGTACGAATCTGTTAAACATATTAATGATTTATTTTAATTACTTGTCTAATAATAATTTACCTAATGCATCCCATAATTTGTTCAAATCGAGGCTTAATTCAAGCCCAACTATAGCCTTTGCTTTAATGCCCAAATCTGCAGTTTTTGTTTCTGATATTTTTTGTGTTTTACCTACCGTATAATAATTTTGATCAATAAGAGTAGTTTCTGTATTGGTATGTTCTAAAAGTCCCAAAGAAATACTTTGTTGTTCTTCTAATATTTGTTTACCAGACTCCTCTTTTATCTTTTTCTGTGCTGAAACACCTATGAAACCAACTCCAAGTTCCATTCCTTGTTTTGTTTCCGTTTTATCAAAATTACCACCTGGATGGAAAAAAACGCCATCTTTGACACCCGCAACATCTTGTGAAATAAGGTTCATATCACCTCCAACCTTCTTGCTGCCCAATTCCACCTCGCCAGCTACCTGAAGTCCTACACTTGCTACAACATTGACAGCCTTAGCGGCTTCTTTTCCAAATCGTATCCAATGACTCAACTTCTTTGGATCTCGACCATCCGGATCTATGTATTTTATTGGATTATTCAAGCAATACGCATAAGGCGACCAGCTATAGTATTTCTCCGCCATCGGATCCACAGTCATAAACCGTCCTAACACCGGATCATAATGTCTCGCCCCATAATCATACAGATTCAATCCACCTTTTCTATCCAGCTCCTTCCCATTATACTTGTAAGGCTGAACAGATGAAGTCGAAGCAAATGGACCACCAAAAGGATAATAATGATTCATTTCCTCAATAGTACCGTTTTGGTCGCGACCACACGATTATTACCCTGATGATCTTTCAAATAATAATGATACTTGCCATCAACAAGGGAGATATATCCCAACTCCGTCAAAAAAGTAGTGAGCACACCATTTTCATAGATCGCATCGTCAAAGTAATCAGTAGTTGTGGTCTTTCCAGCTATTATGTCCGTTGTTCGTAACTTTGTTCCTTTGGCATCATAAAGATAGGAAATGACACCTCCATCCTCAAACTCTATACGGTTGGGTAAATTTAAACAATTATACTGAATTTCAGAAATCTTTTTGTTTAAATCCTGTATTAAATTTCCGTTTGAGTTATAATATAAAATACCCTGATACAAATTGGTTGTTTTCTAATCAACTTATACCAGGGTAAAACACGAGAATGGTAAGAAATATTAATCCTCCTCTATGATTCTTACTGTACCATCATCTCGATCAAAGGCATTGATGTATATCAATTCCAGATGAGTTATATGCCTAAACCCATCAGGAAGAAGATCTTCATCAAGCCTATCCAGTCCATTGCCTTCAACTAGATCATAAGTTGTCTCATTTTTCTCTCTCAAATAAGTTAAATAATGGATCATATCATCTATACCTTCATTATCAAGATAGATGCAATTTTCCATTCCGCCTGCTGTTACACTAATCATTATATTAATTGTTTACTCGTAATTTTTTCTTTTCAATATTTTTAGGTCTAGGCTTTGGGTAGTTTACATCAATATGTGGACCCTCAACTATTCTTTGCCGACCTATTCTAGTAGGTCTACCTTTATCTAAATTGTAAGAATAGCCAGATTTGTTATTGTAATATGTTTTATTCAACCCCGTTCTATCATCAACAACAACTACTTTTAACTTACCTGTACCTACATGCTTATCCATCGATGTCCTGACCTGGTCAAGTGTCATATTCTTGAATGGATTACCTAACCCTTTCACCTTTTCTACACCCGAACTCGCTTTTCCTAACGTTCCGGTAACTTTTCCTACTCCTACCCCTGCTCCTGTTGTTACGGCATCAAACGCGATATCTCCCCACTGATTCCCAATAACCTCTGCGAATATAAAATACCCTGATACAAATTGGTTGTTTTCTAATCAACTTATACCAGGGTAAAACACGAGAATGGTAAGAAATATTAATCTTCTTCTATGATTCTTACTGTGCCATCATCTCTATCAAAGGCATTGATGTATATCAATTCCAGATGTGTTATATGTCTATATCCATCAGGAAGAAGATCTTCATCAAGTCTATCCAATCCATTGCCTTCAACTAGATCATAAGTTGTCTCATTTTTCTCTCTCAAATAAGTTAAATAATGGATCATGTCATCAATACCTTCATTATCAAGATAGATACAACTCCCCATTCCGTCTGCTATTACATTAATCATAATATTAATTGTTTACTGGTAATTTTTTCTTTTCAATATTTTTAGGTCTAGGTTTTGGGTAGTTAACATCAATATGTGAACCTTCTACAATTTTCTGTCGACCTATCCTAGTATTTCGACCTTCATCCAAATTATAAGAATAACCAGATTTATTATTATAATATGTTTTATTCAATCCTGTTTTGCCGTCGATATGAACTACTTTCAGTTTTCCTGTACCTACATGCTTATCCATCGATGTCCTGACCTGGTCAAGTGTCATATTCTTGAATGGATTACCTAACCCTTTCACCTTTTCTACACCCGAACTCGCTTTTCCTAACGTTCCGGTAACTTTTCCTACTCCTACCCCTGCTCCTGTTGTTACGGCATCAAACGCGATATCTCCCCACTGATTCCCAATAACCTCTGCTGAAGTCATGGTACCATTGGCCTTATCGTATGCGATGGCTTGTGCCACATCCAGTTGATTAAACGTACTGCCTAACGGACTCATTGGACTTCTTAGCACTTGCTCACCAACACCAAACCCTGCTTCGGTAGGAGTTACGCTCTTTATAGAATTCACTACATTCGTAACGGCTTCCACCGGATGAGTAACGGCATTCCAAAAACTAACAAACGGTTGAGAGAAGCCTTTGCCAAAAGATGCCCAGAAACCCGGAGGAATTTCCGTAACCATCCCTGTTGGATCAATAAACCTCACCGGATTTCCCAGGCAATACGCATACGGAGACCACAAATAATATTTCTCCGCCACCGGATCTACAACATGCCATCTTCCTAGCGCCGCATCATAATGTCTCGCCCCATAATCATACCAGTCAAGACCACCTTGTCTATCCAGTTCCTTACCGTTGTACTTGTAAGGTTGAACAGATGAAGTCGAAGCAAATGTACCACCAAAAGGATAATAATGATTCACCTCCTCCACACTGCCATTCTGTCCCACAACCACACGATTATTACCCTGGTGATCTTTCAAGTAATAATGATACTTGCCATCAACAAGGGAAATATATCCCAACTCCGTCAACAAAGTAGTGAGTACACCATTTTCATAGATCGCATCGTCAAAGTAATCAATAGTCGTGGTCTTTCCGACTATTATGTGCGTTGTTCGGAACTTTGTTCCTTTGGCATCATAAAGATAGGAAATAACACCTCCATCCTCAAACTCTATACGGCTGGGTAAATTTAAATAATTATACTGAATTTCAGAAATCTTTTTGTTTAAATCTTGTATTAAATTTCCGTTTGAGTCATAATAGCATTCGACCGGCAGATCTGCTCCATCTTTAAATTCAAAACTATCAGCATGGGCAGAACCTGTTACACTATCAGATACAGCCTTCAATTGATTTCCATTATAACTCATGACAAGGTTATCTATTAAGCCATATTCATCCTCTGATCTCTTTCCGCATCTTTTAATACCAAGGATATTCCCATTTTTATCATACCCGGTTATCTCTTCATTAAAACGATCCTGATTGACATTCAAGCCTTCACCTTCACCATATACAGCACGAAGCAGGCGGCTTCTGTCATCATACATAAATTTATAACCTCTTTTCATACCATCAGCCTCCCATGTCATACTACTAATATTTCCATTATAACAGGGATCGCCCAATCCGTCCACATAATGCAATTGCTCTCCAAACCCTGCATTACTATCAATACCGGTCAGCCAGCTACGTATATTATAGGCATTTTCTGTAATTACCGAATCTTTTCCATGAATACGTTCCAGTCTTTTTAGCCTTCCTAACTTGTCATAACCATACAACAGATCAACAGTATCCTTATCTACGACACAATGTCTTTCGTGAATCAGCCTTCCTGCACGATCATAACTATACAATTTATTTAAAACTCCTCCTTCGTATTCCGAGCGGACACTCACAGGCTGCTTGAGAAAATTAAAAAGCGATTTATTTACTTTCTTATTTCCACCCGATGTCGTCTTACGTTCCTGAATCAGATTATGATAATAATCATAATAATAACTGGCATACTGGTATTCTTCCGTTCCCAATATTCGAACGATACTTCCTGTTAGTTGTTCTTTGCAATGAGGTGAACTCTGGCTATTCTCATAGCGTTCCCCGTAATTATTATCAAATACATACCATAGTGAAGACAAAGAATCCGGCAATAAGTTCTGATATTCATAAGTATCATAAAAATAAACCTGTTGTATGTCCAAATAATGATTCTGCAATCCATAAATAGTATATCCATAGCAAGGCAAATCTGTATTTGAAGTAAATTCAGCATAAATATCCTCTGAAGCACAATTCTGAAAATCAGGCGTACCGCGGTAAACACCGGTCAACACAGAGCGCCCCGACAAATCTTCCAAATGAAAAGCCCATTCATTATTTGCCCGTTCTTTTCCATTTTGAGTAAAAATCAATCGGTCGCAACGATCATACACTAATTCTACCCACTCGCAACCAGGCTGTTTTTTCCCAATACAACGGTTACGGGTATCGTACTTATACAAGAAAGCATAATCGGATAAAACAGAAGCACTATCCGTAAGAGAACCTGAACAAAAATTGGCAGAACACATCGGAGGAAGAACAACCCGTAAATTTCCGAATATATCATATATATAGTATGTGTCATCCATTCCTTCATTACCATTTATACTGCGAATCAGTACGATCCTTCCTTCTTTATCCGTAAATTCATACCTTACATGATTGTCTTCATCAACCTCTTTTACGACATATAGTTCCCCGGAAGCATAGGTTCCTGCACAACTAACAAAAAGTCGTGTTCTATCAGTCGGCACGGTATAACGCAAGCACACCAATGAATCGCACAAGTCCAACAAGGTAGTATCTTTGGATACGTTTGTTAAATATCTGCTATTAACCCCTTTTCCCCGATTATGCCATTCCATACCCGGACCATATCGGCTCTCCACTTTCCCTATAGCCGAATTTTCATATAACGTTTTTGTATAAGGCATAACATCGTTTCCATTAGACAAAACAGAACTATTCCTCAACTCTTCCGCTTCGACAAATGCACCACAATTGCCGGGTTCCGATACCCCAGGCAACCATTCTCTAAATAAACGTCCCATCTTATCATACTCTGTAATTGACAACAGATCCGTATCATCAACACTATGCTTCACTTTGACATTTTCAATGGAACGCCCCAAACCGTCAAAATATTCAACATCATCCCTGAATTCCATTCCATCCGGAGTAGTATAAGTACGCGTATGTATATAATTCTTTGACGAAAGGTTCAATTTCTCACGCACCTTTATAGACACAATATTCGAAGTATATACATCAACCCCGTCATTAGCCATCATTCTGAAATAAGTGGTTTGATACAGCGGACCCGGCTGATATACTGTTCTCAAATCCGGTACATCAAAGACATCTACCCAATGTATCTGGTCATGACTGTATTGCCACCATCTGAACAAATCATCCCTCATCCCGTCATTATCCACCCAAACACCATAAGAAGTTTCACCCGGATTAATAGGTTCCTCCTGTGTAGGTAAAAGCAACAAGAAAACATCATCGGTAAAATTCCAATTCTGTTCAACTTTTACGGTAACTTTATACTTCTGGTAGTTACTCATGTCTATAGAAAAATTGCTATTACGTGAAAATCCACGATACAAAAGTTCAATCTGCCCACTACGGTTATCCCCGAAATTTCTTATAACTTCTATTTTTACAGTAGCAGGATGATCCGTGTTTTCCCATCCGGTATACAGGAAACTACACCAATCAGATGTATTTTCTCCAAGCCATAATTCTGTACAAATAAAATCACCAGGCAGCGAAGGACAATGCTTAGTAAGATCAATATAAGCCTCCCCGCCTCTATTGGTAAAAGACAAAGGTTCTGTGAGCCTTTTCACTCTAATATCCGAAGAATATGCAACCAAGGTACCACTTACAACCTTTCTTCTGATATATACCCCTTCCGCTCTGTATGTATTGAAGTATTGGGATGAAACCAAGCATCCCCCCTCATAGTCAGATTGAGCAAGCCGGGTAATCTCACTCCATTCATTTGAATCAGTATACCGGTATTCCCACGATATAGAATAAGTCC
>OJQX01001045.1_pt1 | contig 13023 bp, 12 predicted proteins | sample 1599031 | NCBI WGS metagenome assembly OJQX01 (sample SAMN03922513, study PRJEB24848) | human gut metagenome | isolation source: stool sample | host: Homo sapiens | place: Germany | collected 2010-02 | reverse complement strand
TTTGAGCAGATACTGACCGTATTGGTTTTTCAGCATCGGTTTGGCAAGGTCACGCGTCTTGTCTGCCGTTATCCAGCCCTTGCGATGAGGATTTTTTTCTAAATATTCATGACAACAAAAATTGTTATCATACTTTTTTTTAACGTATTGCTGTATAATATAGCATTTGTAATCTATATTTTACTTGAAAGAGAAATGAAAAAGAAGATTTCTCTGCCGTTGCTGAAGCATTATTGCCATGTCTTCTATAATAAAGAAGTTTATTATCAATAAATTTAGTTTTCCCCCTCTTCTCTACTATAAGACCAATCCACATATCATGCCACAAAATATGCTTTGGAAATGGCAATGCATATTGTAATACTTCTCTTCGGAAAGCCATGCAACTTCCGACAAAAGTATTTTTATATAAATTTTTCCAGTACCCTGATTTTGAATATCTTATAGAGTAAAAATCCACATTTGATATATTTCCTTTTCCATCCATTATCAACGAATTATGAATTACTAAATCTACATCATTTAGTACAGCAGACATGACCGCTACTTTATTATCTACCCACACATCATCTTGGTCAGATAAAAAAACAATATCTCCTGAAGCCCTTTTTAATGCGTTCTCAAAATTAAAAACGACTCCATGTTTACCCTTATTGACAAATATCTTAATTCGAGGATCATCAAATGTTTTTATAATATTCAAGGTGCTATCTTTACTTCCATCATCAGATATAACCACTTCATCATCCGATGATAGTTGAGACAAAATAGATTTTAATTGATTATAAAGAAACTTTTCTCCATTATAAGTTGCCATACATACACTAATCATAGCAATTTTTTATATAACAAATACAACATTCTTAAAAACCAAGCAAGGAAACCGTTTTGCCGCAAAACAAAACTATTCACAACACACTCAAAATTAGTATCTAAAGAGAAAGAGCTTAATCCCTTACAGTTATAATACGCAATAGTCAATGGAAGATATTTAAATGAGACTAGAGGATATATCAACAAATTATAATAATAATCAGCATATATTTTATACTCAGTATTATAATAATATTTCTGATATACCGACTTAGGATAAAATATAGACTGGTGACATATATTTTCCAATGATATTTTATATTTCCCAAATTTGCCTTTATATACATCATTCCGAACATTCCTAAACACATTACCATAGTAGACACTATCGCAATCATTAATCAAATTAGATACATCTTGCAAAATAGTATAAGCCATAAAATGATCATCTGATCCTAAAAAAAGCAAAAAGTCCCCTGTTGCAACTTTTAAAGCTTTATTCATTGCATCATAAACACCTTTATCCGGCTCTGAAGAATAATAAGCTATCTTATCTTTATATTTATTAATGATACTTTGAGTACCATCTGTACTGTCACCATCTATTACTATATATTCAACATTCGGATAGGTTTGATTTACAACAGATAAAATAGTTTCCCCAATTGTTGCCGAAGAATTATAACAAACAGTTACAATACTGAATTTAACGCGTTTGCACCGCATATCATGATTTTGCATAAGATTTAAAATAGAATAAAAATAGAAATGATATAGGAAGTTCTAAATAACGCTCGTTACATTCCAACAATAAGAAAATAGCCAAAATAACTACTGCAGATATACCCATTGAAAACTTACAAATAGCCTTCCAAGTGAATATAAGAAAAGGAATCAACCACATCAGCCCCCATGCAGACATCATATATAATATCCCATTACTACAGCCGATATTATCACGCTGGATAAATTGATATAATTGGCTTCTACTACCTAATCCCCATCCCCAAACAGGTCTTTCCAAAAACATAGCCAACATTGCAAGATTTTCTATCGTGCGCATTCCCTTTGATGTCATCTCAGTTACTTCGTTTTCCGGGAATAGTTTATCTTGTACAACGGGCGAATAATACAGTAGAGGAACAATCAGTAAAGAAACAGTAATTATAGTCAACTTAAAAATGTTTCTAAATTTTCCGCTAAAACGGATTCGGCAAATACAAAAAACAAAGAACAACATAATAACAAAATACCCCATGGTAGACATTGTAAATAAAATACCGATGAATATCACTAATAGCTTTTTCAATTGCCCTTTATTCCATTTCCAGGTGATAAACTCATTAAAATGAAGTATTATTATAACATTCAATACGATTTGGCAAGCACCAGGTTCATGCCAAATACCAGCAAAGCGATGAAAATGAGCTGGCCATCCAATACTATATATTAAAAATACCTCCTTCCCATCATCTATATTTAGGGTTGTTAAAGGCAATAACTCAAATTCAGTCAATACAAATACAGGAATTCCCCAAAGAACTATATAATATATTATATTTGTCAATATATCACGGAAGTAATAAAAATTATATTTAGAAATTATCAGATAAGAAGCTATCATTGAAACAATATATCCTATCATAGAGTTCTCTTCATAAGTATCATAAAACATCAATGAACCAAAAATTGATAATAAAATTATATAGATGCAATAAAAAAAAGAATAATTGAATCTTATAGCCTTTTTATCCTCATTAATATACAAATTTATCAATGCAATCAAGAAATAGAAACTAAAACAAATAGCCGATGATAAAAAACCATGCCAAATAATAGACCCTGTCGTAAAAATAAAAACGATTCCGACAAAATAATCCCACTTAATATTTTTTTTCTCTGATGTAATTACCACAATTCAATCAATTTACTTCAAACTAAGAAAAAACAGTCGTAAGCACTCAATTTAGGGCATCCCCCTTCGAAAGGGCACTTTTCAGTGCCCTAAACCGAGTTTTGTTAATTAATTAGTTTTGAATTTAACATTGGCTGGCAGCCAAAGTGATTTTGTCAGGAACCATGTTAACATAATCCCTGCACCCGTTAAAGATATTTTTGAAAAAAGTTCCGATGAAGTTCCAGATAGAACTGCCATGAAGCTTTACCGTTCCAATCACACTGTGATAGGTTGCCGCCATCTCAGCACCGGCATCACTACCATAATGAAGTGAATTGTTGCGTTGAGTGGTCAGCTTTCGAATGGTTCGCTCAGCCAGGTTTGTTGCCTATCGGTAATTCACCATCATCCAAGTAAGCAAAGATCTCTTTCCAGAACCGGTTCAGATAATTGAGAGCTTCTTTATAATACTGACTTCTAAATTCTGAATCCTTTGTCAGTTCACTATCTAACAAGCTGCGCAACTCTATCAGAAGTTCCTTCGTTGCCAGGCTTTGCCTTTCTCGGAACCTTTCCTTGGGAGTTAATCCGGCATCATCGTATTTACGCTCTCTCATAAAGAACTCCTTTAAAATTTCGGAAAAGCGTTCTGCATTCGGTTCACCACCCTGATTGGAAGCCTTAACAAACTTGTTCTTGGCATGTGACATATAAACTTGGTGTACAGTATCTTTAAACCGGCCTGATTTCAGCTCATTGCCGATAAATACATAAGCATTGTATCCGTCGGACATAATACTCTTCAATTCTGCATCGCCCAAAAAGTCTGTAAGTACATCACGACCACGCGAGCCATTCTCATAGAAGAAAATGGCTGTTTTCCGAGCCTTGTTGACCAGAACCCAAATGTAGCACTTCTTATAGTGATCGTATTTGCGCACTTTACACCAGGTCTCATCGCAGTTCACAATCGAATCTTTTTCCAAAGCTATAGACTTCAATACACAAACCAGTTCGTCCAGGTATGTCTTACCTTTCTTAAGCCAGTTGCGCAACGTGTTTTTAGAAATGGTCATGCCCATATCTGTCAGCCATTGGTGAAGAAGACCAAAAGTCACATTCTTTACATAAACTTCATAGGCAATAGCCTGCAGAAATTCAGGAGAAGCCTTAGTGCCTTCAATATTGGTTACTACCTCAGGATGACCTTCGGAAGGGAAATAGCCCCACTTGGGCTTTTTACCAGGCTCTGCATAATGAACCATCTCGAAGCATTCTTCCGTCAGGAAAGTACGAAAACTGAATACCCGTACCATTCTTCTTTCAATGATGCGACCGGGAACCTTTGTCAAATCGGAAGGATGCTCTATCGCCTCTCCAACTACTCCCATCCTTTTATAACCGTCAGGGCGATTGGATAAATCACGCTCTTTCTTGGAAGACTCTTTTACCTCTTGAGATGGAGCATGACCAACTGAATCCGTACGAAGCGTATCATCGGTTCCATCATAATCATCCTTCTCCTTCCGGCGGTCTGAATCACCCGTCTTAGCTTTAGATTTGATCTTTTGACGTCTATCACCAAAACGTTCCTGATGGGCATAATCAAGTTTTTCTTGAAGTGATTTTATCTTACGCTCAGCCGATTTGCGAAGTTTATGCTCTTCTGACAACCGATTCTCAAGGTCAACATGTTTCGATTGCATGGATGACATCTGATCCTTCAGTTCTTTCATCTGAGCCATAAAATCCTCCAAAACAAGCTTCATGGCATCACCTGTCAACCTGAGATCCTGATTTTGCTCAGCAAGGTATTGTATGTATCGGTCTTTCTGATCCTCTGCCATACCTGCACTATAATTTATAGGGTTGCGTGAGTAGGTTGCCCTACTCAACAACTCTCGTTTTGTTGTAATTATATCTTGCAGATCGATCATACTTAAACCTTTGATTTACAACATTAAAGGTAATAAAATAATCGCAAAACCGCAAGTGGATAAATAGATTGATTATCTGATTTTCAATGTTTTAACTATAGGATTCTCAAGAATCAAAACCACGTCCTTCCAGGCAATCCGATAAACAGTATCTGCCCCGTTCCGCTCCACTTTCATGAACTGATAGCCTGCTACAAACTTCTTTTCGAACAGACTATATGAACGATTATCAAATGAAAACATACGGACTATTCTGCGATTTCGAGACATGACTATAAAGACGTCTCCATCATTGGGCTCATGGTGAAGCCGTTCACGAATGACAGACAGCACACGGCTGTGTTTACAACGCATATCGGTGAAATCACGGACATAATAAAAATGATTCAGACCGGTAACACTCAGCATAACCCCTCCAGTTTCTCTACCATACGAACCAAATCCGGGTAGCTTAAATTCTTTGGGGACAAATGCAAGCCATTGCTGATACGAATCTCAACCCAAATACGAACCGGATGATCATTTCTGCCTGGTGATACCGGTTGAGGTTGATCAATGGCACTGGATTGTTCCTCATGACCGATTACAGGAGCACCATCAACCTGGACTTCAACTACTTTTTTCCGGGTATCCCTGTACCATTTCTGAAAGATGTTATAAGGAACTTTGTTCTTAACACAAAACGATTGGAGAGATTCTCCATGAGGCAAAGCCTCGGTCTGGTATTGAAAGTAAAACCTTTCAAGATCTTCACTGCTATACATAAATTCTAAAATTTTTGTTCGCAGCGAAGATAGAGGTTTAAATTATGAGCCAATTTTTGACTGCTTACAAAACAGTCGAGTAAAGGAAGGGAATTTCACCCCACCCTCCTCACAGAACCGTACTTGACAGCCTCCCGTCACACGGCTCTTCTTATTTAACTTTTTGTTCCGAACCCCTTGTAACTCAATTCTATCACTATATCTTTCCGCATTTCACTTTTTTGTAGTAACTTTGTACTGCATAAACAATACATCCTTTTGGGACATTAACTAAATGGTAATCTTATCTTAAATATTTATCTATCATTAAATATATTTCATTTTTTTAGCCGAGTCATTTTTTTCGCATATTCTTCGTAATGTTTATCACCCAATAATTTGTTACTTATATATTGTACTATTTTTCTTAGATTTCCCATCCAAGAACGATTTTTTGCTTTTACCAGTTTCTCCTTTAATAACAATATTTTATTAGATAGATTATACGGGAAAAGAGGTTCATGGCGTATTTCAAAAGAAATTGTATCCGTGTCAAATGAAATCTCCTTTAGCTTAGTATCTGTAATATTATAACCTTGTATATATCCGCCACATCGAAAAGTATTCAATTGACGCGTATAATAAAGATTCGGATAATTATACATCACATAAGTCCCATATGTTTCAAATTCTGAGAATGTAGGCAACACAGATTCATAATTTCCTGCATTTATCACTTTCTCATACCAATTATTTCCATCAATAAATGCTCTTTCTATTTCACAAAGCATTTGTCTGACTATTCTTGAATTGAACATCATATGCTCAGCAATAAAAGAAAAATCTGTTCTTTTTTGCATTCCCAATATCCTTTCTATCGTAAAAAAATAATTTTCATTATATTCATATTTCCGAGTAAAATATGGATGATCTCCATCAAAAAATTTAATATGAGAAAGAGGTAAAGTATCTGCATCCCAAGTCAAGTAATATTCATTGGCATATTTTGTTTTGGCAAATCCTAATTTTAGGAATTGTTGGAAAAACCAACCTGTCGGTTGTCCCTCTTTCTGTAAACGTAATAACCTCGTTAGCTCATTAAAAGTCAAACCAGGTATAAGTCTATTTTCATCAAGTATAACGCATTTATTAAATTGTTTTAATAAATTAGTAACCCTATCAATATATCGCGCATTAATGATAATATACACGATATTTGCATCATCAAAACATTGCCTAACATATTTAACAACTTTAGGTACAAAGTTTACATCTTTTCCTGCTACAGGAATTATAACATCATATTTCATTCATATCCTTTTTTCAATAATAGACTCTACTAGTTCAGCATTCAATTTTCCTTAAACTATATTCAACCTTATCTGGTATAAATCGTTAATAACAAGCAGTAATTCTGATTTTTACAAGTTTAAAATAACAGTATATAATTAACCTACAGTAATTTAACATTAAATATCTTGCATATTTTTTTTCCCACCTTGTTCAACATAGCTTTCAGAAATTTTCCTGTATATTGAGGGAAATATAAAAAGGCATTTAGTTTCAAAACTTTTATCACTAGCTTCCAATTTCCAGCTGAATTATTATAATCCATATAGAATTTTGAAATCGAAGCATAATCTATATCCATGGTTTTATAATCAGCCATAGTAGGATGTTTTCCATGCATCATATCTATAAATAATTGCTCAAATTCAGGTTGTTTTATCATAGAATCATACAATCGTTGTCCTTCCGCTTTCCTATAGCACTCATCTTCACAAAGGTGTTTTGCATAAATTCTCATTTCCTCAAAAGAATGAAACGCAACAGGCTGATTATTATGATAGTTCACGATACCATCCATCTCATCTAAAGCAACCTTCTCTTTTGCATAAGCTATAATAGGCTTTCCAAACGTTGCAGCATATTGACTCATGAGTCCTCCTGACATTGGGTAAGTGGCATAATAAATGTCACTACTCATAAAAACGGATGCAATATCTTTCCTAAACGGTGTTGTAAAGACACGATTCCTGTTTTTCATACTCTGTATTCTTACTTTTATGTCAGCTAACTGTCCACAAGCTAATAAAACCACAGCATTAGAATTATCGTTTAGAATTATGTCCAAATTATTAAAAAACAGATTATCCGTTCCTAACATCTTATAAGCAGAACCTCCTGTAAATATTACAATCTTACCACTACTGTCAAAAGGAAATCCTTGAAAGGGGATATCAGTAGAAAGAATAGGATAATAAGGAAGATATAAAAGTTGTTCCCGTTTAAGTTCACGTTTTTCTAGTGAAATGGTTGAGCCATAAGGTCTGAATTCTATCGAATAATCTAACATGGATTTGCCTATCCAAAATGTGTGGTCATTAAAATTGATATTATAACATGGACATTGCTTAGCCGACATTATTGCCACAATAGGTCGTGTATCCCAAGGCCATACATGAGCTAGAATTTTGGTTGGCTGATAAGAACTTATCAATTCTGCTATTTTTTTAACCACATCCAAGTATTTATCAGAATCTTCCACCTTTTCAATGGTAATATTGGTTGCTTGCAAATCATTCAATATATTCTGCTCTCCAACCGGTGATTCACGATTAATTGCTATTATTAGTGTAGGAATAGAGGATGCTACTAATGCACGTCCATATTGCTGAACCAATTCACAATTATCTGCAATCCGATTACACACAAAAACAATCCGCTGTTTCTCATCTACTGCTGCGAGTTTATTTTGCGGCAATCCTTTTTTTATGAATTCCGCAATCTTCTGCAAAAAAGATTCAAGGACATCATCAGAATACTTATAAGTATAATAATATCCCCATTGAGCAGCTAGTTCTATTAAATGAATAGCTTCCTCATATTTTCCTTTCGCAATCTTACTTTCTGCCTTCTGCTTTAAAGTTTCAAAGACATCACGTACTTGCTGTTCTGAAATAAATGCTTTATTCATTAATTTAAATCAAATAAATATCACCCTTCTAAATAAGAGCAACATACATATTAAATACAACACATAATTAACCCAATATGCCTGTGTCAATCCCACCACGCCATTCAAACTCATAAAGTAAAAGCCCAGTGCAACAAGCAAACCCGAAAAAAGGACTTCGGTGGTTATAAAAGTTTTTGTCATAGATTTTGCTATCATTTGAAATGCCAATAACCAACTACATATCTTAAAAAAGTCGCCCAGCAATTGCCAAATAAACAGGTTCTCCATCGGATAGAAATCAGGAGTAAAAAGAATGGTTATCACCACATTCCTTAACAAATAGATGGCCGTAAGTCCCAACAGAAGCATGGGAACAATGACTTTGTAACACTTGAATATTTCATGACGCAACTCTATCGTTTCTTTTATCTCGGACAATCGGGGTAGATAATAAATGCTGAAAGAACTGGTGATGACCATCAGATACATACTGGAAATGCGGTTCATGGCTTCCCACCATCCGGCCTCCGTAATGGAAATATTGGAAATGACATAACCACGCAACAGCATCTGGCTGACCGGACCTACCGACAACGAGACCAATGTCATGGCTGAATAATTCAAAAAACGGCGGACTGTCGTTCTGTCCAGTTTCTCTTTATAATAGGAAACAGACAGCCAGGGTGCCCTCCTGCATATCCAGAATGTGATGAAAAACACCACACTCTGATAGGTAACCGCACTGATCAATGCCCCTCGCAATCCAAGAGAAAGGACAAGACCAACCGTGAAGAACAATCCGACTATAGTCCCCGCAATATTGACTATAACATATTTCTTGAATTCCTTGTAACCGTTCAGGATAGAAATGAACAAGGCATTCAGCGTGTACAAAAAGATGGTGAAACCAAATATCAGAAACACATATCCGTATTCATCGGACAGCATCACCAGTCGGCTGAGCCGGTTATGAAAAACAATCAGCCCCAGACTGACAACAAGAGTAAAGAACAGGGTTATCCGTAACGCATTGGACAGCAGTTTCTTTATCTCCGACTCGTCTTCCTTGTACTCTGCTACATATTTGGTGATACCGCTGTTGATGCCACCATTAGCCACTCCTAGAAGTATGGACGCAAAATTGTTCAACTGTCCCAGAAGGGCGACTCCACCGGGACCTATGATGGAAGCCACAATCTTCACACTAATAAGGCCTGTCAGCATACGCACCAAGGTGGATATCGCATTCAAAGAAAACACCTTTACGATATCCGCCTTGACCGCCTTACGGCAAAGGGATATAAAAGTCTGGATCAACCCGTGCATGAGTTTATCTATATGTATATAAATGAAAAGATAATTTAGTTTATCTGCTCTTTAAATCGAAATAAAGCAAACGGGTATGAAGTGATTCTCCTGAGGAAATATTGTAAAAGGCTTTCTCGTCCTCTTCCGTCTTATGCAGGAGAAGGAAACCATTTGATAAATAAAAAGACAAGATAGATTCCTTATTGTACGCATCGACCACTAGAAAACGACAGGCGGTAGTATAGCTATCGTTCAAAACCATTCTGCTGATATAGTCAATCACTTGTGTACCTACTTTATATCCTTTTTTTTGATATTGAATATTGACAGCCAACCGACCAATCAGAACAGCGGGGTAAGGTAACTCCTTCCTCTTTTAGGATTCGCAATCAAACGCTGTAGTTTATTCTTTGAAGAAGATAATAAATCCCTCGTCTTCACACTGTCATTGGACAAGCTGAAAAATGTCACCAACTGATAAGGAGCCTCTTTTGTCACCCAACAGTATGATTTGCCCAAATATTCATTTGCATACATAACAGCTCCTTCCCGGAAAAATTTGTCCAGTGAAACTTCACCACATGTAAAATCGGCAAAACGATTCACCAATCCTACACCACAAGAGAGTAATGCGCATTGGTCATACAAATCAAATGAGGCTGAATCCATATAGGTTTAATCCTTGAATTTGAAGCTTCGAGAAGCCTCCTCTACCTTACGGAGAATTTCAATATCTTTCTTGGTAAGTTTTTTAGATTTCTTACGCGCGTTCTTCTCCGCACGAATTACAAAATCCGTGGCCGCCTGACCGGTCAGTACCGGTATTGATGGATAATCTGTCAACATCTTGTATATCTCCTCTATCTATTTATCATTGCAAAGGAAAGCAATATTTCCAGAATGGGCAAATATTCAATGATTTATTTGTCATTCATGCACCAGTCATTAACCACTTTTACTACTGTTTTCACTTCCTCTTCCGTCAACACCGGACTCATCGGCAGGCTCAGTTCTTCATCATGTATCTGTTCCGTAATGGGAAAAGAAAGGTCCTTCCATTCCTTATAGCATTCCTGCTTATGGGGAGGAATGGGATAATGGATGATGGTCTGCACGCCATTGTCTGCCAAGTACTTCTGCAACTCGTCACGCTTCTTTGTCCGGATGGTAAAGATATGGAACACGTGCGCACTCCAATCTTTGATGACAGGCGTGACAATGGCAGGATGGGTGATATGGTCTATGTAATATTTCGCCACTTCCTTGCGGATAGCTATATCCTCGTCCAGATGCTTCAACTTCACATCGAGCACGGCTGCCTGAATCTCGTCCAAACGGCTGTTGCGACCGCAATACTTGAACACATATTTCTTTTGGGAACCATAATTGGCAACTGCACGTACCACTTTTGCTAATTCTTCATCATCCGTAGTTACCGCACCGCCATCGCCGAAAGCGCCCAGATTCTTTCCCGGATAGAAACTATGGCCGGCAGCATCGCCCAAAGAACCTGTATGCTTGCCATTGAACTTGCAGCCATGCGCTTGCGCATTGTCTTCCACGAGTTTCAGATTGTGTTTCTTGCAAAGAGCACCAATCTTGTCCGTGTAAGCGCATTGTCCGTAAAGATGGACTATCAGGACAGCCTTGGTACGTTCCGTTATGGCTTCTTCTATTCTGCTGTCATCTATCTGATAGGTATCGATGCTTGGTTCCACCAGCACAGGCTTCAACCCGTTTTCCGTTATGGCAAGGATGGAGGCGATGTAGGTATTGGCAGGGACTATCACTTCATCACCCGGCTGCATCACACCCATCTCGATATAGGCGCGAAATATCCATATCAGGGCATCCAACCCGTTGGCACAGCCTACTGCGTACTTCGTGCCTATATAACGGGCATAATCCGCCTCGAACTTCTCATTCTCTTTGCCCTGGAGATACCAGCCGCTGTCCACCACACGGTTGACAGCCTCATGGATCTCATCAGTATATTTGGCCGTGATTTTCTGTAAATCTAAAAACTTTATCATAATCCTTTTCTCATATATACATAATTATTATCTCTTCCATATTCTTCAAAAAAACATTTTTGATATAGGCGGATAGCCCTCTGATTATCTAGAAGCACTTTCAATACAACTTTTAAAATATGCATTTCTTTTGCCCTTGCTAAAACTAAAGTCAACATATCATAGCCAAATCCTCTCCCATGCAATTCTTTTTCTCCTATATACCCCCAATATTCAGCCTGTCCATCTTTTATATTTTTCAATCCACAGGCACCAATAGGAATATTTTGAAATTTGACTCCCCAGATCATATAGTCTTTTCGCTCATGCAAAGAATCAAACCATTCAAGCTGTCCTTTTCTAGTAATAGGACCTGTAGCTGAATAGTAATTTATATAAGGGTCATTCAACCAGCCCCAAGACTTTTCCAAAAAAATGGAATTAAACTCACACAAAGTTATCCTACGGTTCATATTCATAAATGTCATAGCACATTCCACGACCGCCAAAACCCTCTTTCTGGAAAATCAAGGATTCATTCAATAGATTTCCCATCTGTTCGGTGGACTGGCCGAAATCAAAATAGAGATAATTCGCATACTCATGGTTTATCAAAAAATCAAAAAGCAGATCCAATACACCCAATTCCTTTCCTTCAATGCTGGCAGATATATATTGTGTATGCACCACCTGCTTGGTGATGTACAGCAATGTTCCACCTAGAACAGCATCATCTTTGTATGCGAGATACAGTTTTATATTTTGTGGAAATCGGGATTGCAGCAACTGTATCTCGGACAAAGTATGTACAGGTGTAACTCCATATCTATTCTTTAAGTTTGTATCAAGAATCTCCCAAAAAGCCTCCAAATCACTACTTAATCTAATTGTTATGCCATTTGCTGAAGCCTTTCTCATACCGGATTTTCTCGATTCGATAAATTTTATCTTATCTGACAGAATAATAGTAGAGGAAATATTCCTACCTATTATTTTTGCATTGGTGGTACGAAACAAGGCATACAGGTCTTCCTGTGCTGGGTGCTGGTGGTAAATAAATGGAACAGGCTTATAAACAACCTTTTTAAACCTTGCTTCTTTCAAATGAGTATTCAGCAGTCGGAACATATCCACACTTTCTGCTACTGTTACTTTGTCATTCATTATCATACCGCCATAAGTCAACCCCTGATGAGAATATAGTACATTACCTACTTTATTTGCAGGTAACAATGAATAAAGTTTGCCTTTACGGTATATCATCAATGAATTATCCTCGAATCTATCCGAATGGTAATCCATATAGCTGTCTCTTATACACATCTCCGAGCCCACGAGACAGGCAGAAATCTCG
>OJQX01001037.1_pt1 | contig 13115 bp, 12 predicted proteins | sample 1599031 | NCBI WGS metagenome assembly OJQX01 (sample SAMN03922513, study PRJEB24848) | human gut metagenome | isolation source: stool sample | host: Homo sapiens | place: Germany | collected 2010-02 | reverse complement strand
GGCCATCATCAGGCCGCGGGTCCATCCGGAGGAATCGCCCAGGCAGTGCAGGCCGGAAATGTTCGTTTCCAGGTCGGTGTCCATCTTGACCTTGTTGGAATAGAACTTCAGCTCCGGGCTGTACAGCAGGGTTTCCGGTGCGGCAAAGCCGGGGGCAACATGGTCCACCATCTTGATGAACTCAATAATGCTCACCATGGCGCGGTACGGCATGGCGGCGGTAATGTCGCCCGCAACGGCATCTTTCAGGGTAGGGCGCACATTGGAATGTGCCAGCTCCTTGGCCCAAGTGCGCTTGCCGTCCAGAATATCACCGTAGCGCTGTACCAGAATGTGCCCGGCACCCAGCATGTTGGTCAGTTCGCCAACCTTCTGGGCATAGGCAATGGGCTGGTTGAACGGCTCGGTAAAGTTGTGGCTGACCAGAATGGCCAGGTTGGTGTTGCCGGATTTCAGATCCTTGTAGCTGTGACCGTTGACGACCGCCAGGTCATTGTCATAGTTTTCCTGCGCGACAAAGCCGCCGGGGTTCTGGCAGAAGGTGCGGACCTTGTTCTTGAAGGGCTTGGGATAGCCCACCAGCTTGGACTCGTACAGCACCCGGTTCACCATCTCCATGACCTCGTTGCGGACCTCCACCCGGACGCCGATGTCCACCCGGTTGGACCTGGTGGCAATGTCCAGCTCCCGGCACACCTGCTCCATCCACTTGCTGCCGCTGCGGCCCACGGAGATGACGCAGTACCGGCCCTGATAGCTGGCCTTGTCCGTCACCACCCGATACCCGCCGTCCACGCGCTCCACGGCCCGCACCGGGGTATCGAAGAAAATGTCCACGCCGTCCTTCAGGATGTTGTACAGGTGCTCCAGCACCACCAGGTTCTTGTCCGTGCCCAGGTGCCGCACCGACGCGTCCAGCAGGTGCAGGTCGTTCTCCAGGCACAGCTTCTTGATGGGCGTCGCGCCGGTGGAGTACAGGTGCGTCCCCTGGCCGCCGTTTTCCACGTTGATCTGATCCACATATTCCATCAGCTCCAGGGCCCGCTTCTTGCCGATGTGCTCGTGCAGGGTGCCGCCGAACTGGTTGGTGATGTTGTACTTGCCGTCGGAAAAGGCCCCGGCCCCGCCGAAGCCGTTCATAATGGCGCAGGTGGGGCACTTGACGCAGGACTTCACCTTGTCCCCGTCAATGGGACAGTGCCGCCGGCTCAGGGCATGTCCCGCCTCAAACAGGGCGATCTTCAGGTCCGGCCGTTTCTTCAGCAACTCATAGGCGGAATAGATTCCGCCGGGGCCTCCGCCCACGATCAGCACATCATACTGCATAGTCATTTCCTCCTGATTCACATAGTCATACACATATAGTATACCAGTTATTTTCCGCGGCAGCAAACAGATTTTGCTTATGGCAGGGTTTAGCTTCTCTGCACACGCAATAACTGCATTTGGTAAATCGCACTGTTTTTTTGATTAATTATGTTTGTAATTGACAAAAGCAAATATATATGCGATAATATTTTATATAATTATTGCAGAAAGGAGGATTTGTCGTTTACTTATATTTTCACTACTTCTGCGCGTGAAATTGAAATGGAGGTTATATATGAAAAAAAGATTATCTATTTTCCTAATTTTCGTACTTCTCTTTTCACTATCCTCTACAACTGTTGCCTCGGCTCTTCCGAACAAAAGTGAACTGCCCGGTCTCTATGCGGCCGAAGATGGTGATATGTTCATTTTACAATCCGAAGACCGAGATGCGACGATAATTACAAATGATACTCACCATTCCATGACAGTTTCAATTAAGTATTCTCATAATCCGGATACAGTGTACCAGTGGTATATTTCTGATTATCCAATGCCCTTTGAGCCATCTAGTTCCGCATTTTGGACGGACATTATTGCTTATGCGGAAGATCACATCAGTCAAGCGGAGGAAATCATTTTCGTCAGCAACACACCATCTGAAATGCATAATTCCATTCAGCCATTCAGTTCTGCGGGAGCAGATATTTATCCGCAACTCGTGAAGTACGTTGGCACATCGCCCTTTGAAGACATCATAAGGTATAGTACGACCATGGACGGAAATACTGTACGGGTTTATGAGGACATGAGGTTTGAAGTGCGCTTTTCACAGAATAAGAGTTGGTCGACTGCAGTATTTGTGTCAACTCTGATTACCTCTGTTTTGGGACTGATTGTGACAAATACTATTGTGCAAGCCATTTGTACTGCATTTAACGTCGTTGTAAGTGTGTATGCTTCCATTGCAGCCGGATCGATGAATTGTTATACCTGTACAGCAATATTTTCACGTTATGTTAATGTTAACAGTTCCGAGTATCCCTATAACATGACCATAAGAACGGTTTCATACGAGGCATATGAAGATGCCTCACCCTCTAGTACGAGAAGAGCAGAGATCGATAGCGGGTCCAGGACTACGAGTTATAACAAGAGTGAAAGTTACTATCAGAATTGCTATGCACAGGCACTGGATGGCTATAACGTTTACAAGAGCGTTGGCCCACGTTCCTAGGAGGTTGCCTATGTGGAGTCCTCTGCAAAAGTATACCGTCCAACAGTTCAGGCGGGGTATGCTTCTTCAATTGATCAACATTGTGCTTTGCACATTGTCCCTTATCTTCAATAATACCTACTTTCTCGTTGCGCTGGTGTTTACCTGCAACACGTGGTGGCTGCTACGCTGGCGCAGATACTGCGGCCTTCTTTTCCCGCTGCTGAGCTATCCCTTAGCCATGTATGCCACCGTGTCTCACAACGTCTTCCCGGCCATCCCCGCTGTTCTTGGGCTGAACGTCTGCTTTCTCATCTATTCTGCGATCATGCTTCTGCTGTTTCGATCTGAATTCAAGGATGAATCCGATCCGGCCTGAGCTATATGGGGTGCTTCCAGTGAATCCCGGCAGCCTTGCTGCCGGGATTTTTATTGCTATGCTCCCCCCGTTATGGTACAATAACCCCAAAACGTATAAGGAGGGGCCGCCTATGAGCCGCGCCGACGAAATATTTCAGCAAAACTGCCGTGATATCCTGGAAAACGGCGTCTGGGACACGGACCAGGCCGTCCGTCCCCGCTGGGACGACGGCTCCCCCGCCCATACGGTGAAGAAATTCGGCATCATCAACCGCTATGACCTGCGGCAGGAGTTTCCCATTCTCACCATCCGCCGCACCTATTTCAAAACCTGCATCGACGAGCTTCTGTGGATCTGGCAGAAGAAGTCCAACAACATCCACGACCTGCGGGGCCACATCTGGGACAGCTGGGCCGACGAAAACGGCTCCATCGGCAAGGCTTACGGCTATCAGCTGGGGGTGAAGCACCAATACCCGGAGGGGGCGTTTGACCAGGTGGACCGGGTGCTGTATGACCTGCGGCACAATCCCGCCTCCCGGCGGATCATGACCAATCTGTATAACTTCCAGGACCTGCACGAGATGGCCCTGTACCCCTGCGCCTATTCCATGACCTTCAACGTGTCGGGCCGGACCCTGAACGCCATTCTGAACCAGCGCAGCCAGGATATGCTGACGGCCAACAACTGGAACGTGGTCCAGTACGCCGTGCTGGTGCATATGATGGCCCGGGCCTCCGGCCTGGAGGCCGGCGAGCTGGTCCACGTCATCGCCGATGCCCATATCTACGACCGCCATGTCCCTCTGGCGGAGGAGCTTCTGCGGCGGCAGGGCCGTCCGGCCCCCCGGCTGGTGGTGGACCCCGCCGTTACGGACTTCTACCAATTCACCCGGGACAGCTTCCGCCTGGAGGGCTACGAGCCCCTGCCCTTCGACGGAAAAATTCCCGTGGCCATCTGATTTTCCCCGCCCCACAGGCTTTTTTCTTGACCGAAAATGGCCTGTGGGGTATAATAGTCTCAACGCAAATTCGGAGGCGATGGGATGAAAAAAATCGTTCACAAGCCGGCTGCGCCGCTGTATGCGGCGGCGGCTGTATGGGTGCTGTATGCCCTGCTGTTCCCCCTGTATCGGGTGGGTCACTTCGTCATCGTGCTGGCGGCCTCCGCCGCGGTGTACGGCATCGCCCGCCTGTTCTGCAAGGATGTTGTGGAGGAGGTGCCGGAGGAGCCGAAAACCACCGGCAATCCGGAGCTGGACAAGATGGTATCCGAGGGCCAGGGAGCTCTGGAGGAAATGCGCCGCCTGAACGACAGCATCCAGGATGCGGCCATCAGCGCCCAGATCGACCGTCTGGAGCAGGTATCCGGCAAGATCTTCCGGCAGGTGCAGAAGGATCCCACTCAGCTGCCCCAGATCCGCAAATTCATGAGCTACTACCTGCCCACCACCCTGAAGCTGCTGCGCGCCTATGACGACATGAGTCATCAGGGGGTCCAGGGCGAGAACATCACCGGCACCATGGAGCGGGTCCGGGGCATGATGGGCACCATCGTCACTGCCTTCGAGCGGCAGCTGGACAGTCTGTTCGGCGACCAGGCCCTGGATATCTCCACGGACATCACGGTGCTGGACAACATGATGGCCCGGGAGGGTCTCAGCGACGACCCCATTCACCGCACCCAGGCAAAGCCTGACGACGGCCCCCAGGACGGCGGCATTCAATTGGAGCTTTAACATTTTTAATGATATAAGGAAGGACGATAACCATGACCGATAACATGACCCCCCAGCTGACCCTGGACCCCACCGCCGCTGCCGCTGCTGAGGCGGTGCCCACCCTGACCCTGACTCCCGAGGCTCCGGAGGCCCCCCAGATGGAGGAGGAGAAGAAGATCCAGCCCGTGGAGATGGACGACAAGCTGCTGACCGACCAGGAAAAGCAGGCCGTGGAGGAATTCTCCCGCAAGATCGACATCCGCGACACCAATATGATCCTCCAGTATGGCGCCGCCGCCCAGAAAAGCGTGGCAGGCTTCTCCGAAAACGCCCTGAACAGCGTCCGCAACAAGGATCTGGGCGAGATCGGCAAGGACCTGAGCCAGCTGGTGGTGGAGCTGAAGGGCTTCGGCCAGGACGAGGAAAAGAAGGGCCTGGCGGGCCTGTTCAAAAAAACCGGCAACCGTCTGGAAACCATGAAGGCCCAGTACGGCAAGGTAGAGGCCAACGTGGACAAAATCGCCCAGTCTCTGGAGCAGCATCAGATCACCCTGCTGAAGGATGTGGCCATGTTTGACCAGATGTACGAGCTGAATCTGAAGTATTACAAGGAGCTGACCATGTACATTCTGGCCGGCAAGAAGCGCCTGGCCGAGGTCCGCTCCACCGAGCTGGAGGAGCTGCGCAGGAAGGCGGAGCAGACGGGTCTTGCCGAGGACGCCCAGGCATACAACGACCTGGTGAACCTGTGCAACCGCTTTGAAAAGAAGCTCCACGACCTGGAGCTGACCCGCATGGTGTCCGTGCAGATGGGGCCCCAGACCCGCCTCCTGCAAAACAATGACACCCAGATGATCGAGAAGATCCAGTCCTCCCTGGTGAACACCATCCCCCTGTGGAAGAGCCAGATGGTGCTGGCCCTGGGCATGGAGCACAGTCGTCAGGCCACTGCCGCCCAGAACGCCGTCACCGAGATGACCAACCAGCTGCTGCGCAAGAATGCCGACACCCTGAAGATGGGCACCATCGCCACCGCCAAGGAGGCCGAACGCTCCATCGTGGACATCGAGACCCTCCAGCACACCAACCAGCAGCTGATCTCCACCCTGGATGAGGTCATGAACATCCAGAAGGAGGGCGCGGAGAAGCGCAAGGCCGCCGAGCAGGAGCTGGGCCGCATCGAGGGCGAGCTGAAGCAGAAGCTCCTGGAGCTCCGGGGCTAAGCCCCGCTCCCCCCTTCGCGGAGCGCCGTTCTCCCCCCCCTCTGTAGGGGCGGACGTCTCTGTCCGCCCGAATGCGCCCTGATGCAGGCAAGGTCCTGATTCGCCGGCCCCTGCGGGCCGTTTCCCCTCAATCTCCCTGGAAAGGACTGGTGCCCTCACCATGAAATTTTATCAAAAACGAGGCTTTGCACTAGTGGTGCTGATCCTGGCCATCCTGGGCGCCAGCGTCTACGGCATCAGCAAAAAGCCCGCCTCCCTGCCGGAGGTATCGTACTCTAACTGGATCTGTGACCAGGCGGGCCTGCTGACCCAGGATGCCCGGCAGACCATCCAGGAATACAACACCGCCTGGAACAAAAAATATTATGCCGTTGCAGCTGTGGCTTCCGTGGACAATATCCGCGGCTGGAAGCCCGAGGACTACGCCCGGGAGCTGGGGGCCAAGTGGGGCCTGGGAGCCAACGACATGCTCCTGCTGCTGGTAAAGGGCGGCGATTGGTACGTTGCCTGCGGCGATGACTTAGCCGACCAAATGACCGACACCCAGCAGACCAAGCTGAAAACCGCCCTGGACACTCCCTACTACGCCGGGGATTATTCCCAGGCAGCGGTGGATTTCTTCCGCCAGTCCGACGTGGTCCTGGCCCAGACCCTGGGCCAGAGCAGCTCCCACCAGCAGCCTGCTCAGAGCCGGGAGTGGCAGCAGCCCTCTGCCGCCTCCGGCGTCAGCGTGTCCGGCGTGGTCCTGCTGATCGTGGGGATTTTTGTGATCTGGTCCCTGCTGGACCGCATGCGCTATAACCGCTACCGCCGCCGTCCGGTGGTGGCAGGCGGCCCGGTGTACTATCCCATTTTCTGGGGCCGTCGGCCCCGGGCGCCCCGGCCCCCCCGACCCCCTCGGGGTCCCGGCGGTCCTATGGGCGGCGGTCCCCGGCCTCCTCGGTCTGCATCTCCCCGGCCTCCCCGGTCCAGCAGTCCCCGGCCTGGGAATTATTCCCGGTCCTCCAGCGGCGGCTTCGGCGGCGGCTCCAGGTCCGGCGGATTCGGAAATCGCGGCGGCTTCAGCGGCGGCGGACGCTCCTCCGGCAGCAGCCGGGGCGGCGGCTTCGGCGGCAAGGGCGGCTTCGGCGGCGGACGCCGCTGAGACTGTCAAAAAAGGCTTTGCCGCCTGCGGGTGGCAAACTCTGCGAGGCTTTTGGGACAAGCTGAGCGGCGGCCTGACCAGAGAATGGTCAGGCCGCCGCTTATTTTTTCGTTATCCCGCCTTTCGGATGCCCCGCCGTGCGGTGGATACGCTGACCAGGGCAATCACCGCCAGTGCAATGGCCAGGGCCCCGGCGCACAGGGCCGCCGTCTGCCACGGGGACACGGACATGGTGAGCTCCGAGCCGGTCAACTCCTGTAATTTACCGATGGCCCAGGACATGCCCGGGATGCTGACGGCCAGCGCGATCACCGTTCCGATAACCGCCACGGCGGCGGAGGACAGCCAGATGCTCCCGGTAATATCCCGCTTCACCGTGCCCAGGGTCCACATCCGCAGGGCGGTTTTGCCCTCCTGCAGGGGGAACAGCACGCAGTACGCCGCCAGGACTACCACCCACAGGGCCAGCCCCACCCAGAGCACCGTCCGGGATACCCGGCTGAAGCCGTCCAGGCTCTCCACGATTTCGCTGTAGCCCTGGTCATAGTAAGTAACAACACCGCCCAGGCCATTTTCCTTCAGCCGGGCCTCCATCTGGCCGGCGGTGCCGTTTTTCAGGATCATCGTCTCCCAGACGCCGTAACCGCCGGAAACCGTCTGACAGGTGACGCTTTTCTCCGGCACGAACACGCTGTTGGGGGTAAAGCTGGTGGGCGTGGTGACCCACTCGCTGCTCTGGCGATACAGGCCGATGACGGTATACTCCGTCTCCTGCTGGAAGCCCCGATCCGGCAGATACAGGAAGGATCTGGGATTGCATTCCGTCAGATAGGAATACGGCAGGTCCCGGTCGAACTCATACAGCGACAGCGGCAGCGTATCCCCCACGTTCAGCCCGCTTTCCCGGGACAGAGACTCGGAGATCAGGCACACCGCCGCGCCGTCGCGGTACTCCTCCTGGCTGATGCCGCGGCCCTGGGTGATCTGGGCCCTTCCGGAGGCAAAGTCCGCCACAGCCTCCAGATGATTCACCGCCAGCACCGGCACGCTGTGATCGCTGACCCGGATGGCTTCCACTGCCTTCTGCCAGGTGGGGGAGGAGGCGATCAGCTCCTCCGCCGTGACGCCGTCCGGCAGCAGGGTAAAGGACGCCAGGTCATAGTCCGTGTCAAAGTGGATGACCCGCCGGACTTCATACTCCTGGGTCTTTTCGTTCCAATTATACTCCATCCAGGGCTGCGACATGTCGGTGACATTGCAGGAGATGGTATGGAACCAGTCAGCAACCAGCGCCTCCTCTTGTCCGGTAACGGGGTCTCGGTACAAGGGTGTGTCGTCAGACAAGGGATTCCCGTTTCCGTCTATCGCTTCTATGATCTTCTGGCGATCGGCATAACGAATCAAGTTGCCTTCGATGTCCAGGCTGCGGGGGTCTATTTCCTCGCCGTTCCTGCTGTCGCTCATCAGATTCTGGGCAATGCGCATGCGCTGCTCAAAGTCAAGATCCCGATAGCTGTGGGTAAACAGCAGACACCGCTGCCCGGGCTGTATGGCCTTGCCCGCCGCGTCGGACGCGCCCCTGATCTGCAGGAAAAAGTGAATATTGCGGCCGGTGGGATCATCCCAATCGGGATGCATGGCCTGCACGCTCAGGACCTTGCCGTCGACGGCCCAGTCGTAAGAGGTGTTTTCCTTGGTGGACTCATCGGCATAAGAGGCGGTCTCCGGTCCCACCTGGGTGATCTCCACCTCCAGCACAGCGAAGTCATAGGGCGCGTTGGGAAAATCGTCTACGCGGGTGTCGGATATATCCGCGGTGGAGGCGTAAAAGTTACTCAGCGAGCTCAGCTGCGGACTGTATCCGCTGACAAGGCCCATTGTGGCCTGGCCGCGGACGATGCTCCAGTTTCGCTGGGCGGGCTTCTGCAAAAACGCATTGGCTTCATATGTGGCGCCAATGTCCACCCTTACAGTGCCGCCGCTGGCCACAAGTTGCTGCATGCCGCCGGTGACCACCGCCACCGTGGTGTAGTTTTCCTCCACTGCGGCCCGGGTCTGGGCAGCGGCCCAGTATTGGCCGCCGGACAGGCACAGAATGGCCCCGGCCAGGGCCAGCAGCAGAACGCCGAAGGCCGCCTTCACTGGCCGCCGGGTCAGTTGGTGCAGAGGGTTCATAGGCGGGACTCCTTTCTGCAAAACAGGCTACTTATGTTAAACTACACAGATAGTCTATCATAAGTAGCCTTGTATGTCAAGCTTTATTTTAATAAAGAGGGTGGGCGGGGCGGCCGAAGCCGCCCGCGCCCGGGAATTATGGCAAATTGATATCGTCACGCCTTCACAGGGACGGGGTCAACGCGCTGTGTTATCCGGCAGCCTGCGGACGTGCAGCCGGTCAAAACTTTTGCCTCATTAAAGATTCGAAAGCAATAATTGCACTGCTGCTGCTTGATATAATAGTGTTTGGCGGGATTAGCCAAAGAATGGTTACTGGATACAACTATCCACGGTCCAATGTCGTGGGCAGAAGAGGTCCTGGACTCCGGACCTTCTTTTTTATAGCTGCATTTATGGCATCGGGTGGTTACCTGCCGGTGTTTAATGTGATTTGCAGCGCCGTTGTCCGTATACCAAACGGAGACCGTATCGTAGTAATCATGCTCGCAAGGAACCGCAAACGCGGGAACCGCCAGGGAAAGGGACATGGCCAGTGCCATCATCAGGCAGAGAAGGGTCTTTACCATTTTCTTCATGACAGGGGTCGCTCCTTTCGTTTTCTCTCTTGTTTTGATGGGAATTGCCGCTGGGGATAGCTTGCTTACTGCACGGGCCTCGCCCCCTTTCAATCGTTTACCCGTTATCCGTTGTAGGTCTTTTTAGTAAACACAGAGTCTTGCCATTGACCAGCTACGGACCAAGTTACAGACATAGTATACTCAGCGCCTTTTACCGCGTTGACTTTCTCGGAAACAGACACATAACCAGTACCCTGTTCACTCCAGGCACCGACAACATCCCAGCCCTTATACAGGGTCACGTTGACAACAACCTTGTCGGTAGTAAAATTGCCCGAGCATGAAACATTACAAACTGCCATTCCATTTTGAAATGTTAATCGAGGGGATATATCTGCTGAACGTGTTTCTGCTGCGTATGCGGCAGCAGTAAAGTTCAGCAGCATAACAACAGCAAGCAAAAGGGATAGCGCATTCTTTTTCATTTTTTCATACCTCCGGCTGGGTTTCGGCATGTTTCCTGCCTTCACTATAATAACGAGCCAGCCCTTGCAATCCTTACAAGGAATTTCAGCAAATTTCTCACTTTGTAGGATCATACAAAGAAACGCTTTCTGCCATGGCGATTATGACGGATTCCTCGGCGGCGGCTGTAATTGTGAATTGCAAGTTCTGCGCGGCGTCTATCCATAAAATACGATTAAAATTTTTCTCCTCTGTTGAGAGGATCAATTTTCCCGGCATGCCGGATACCCGGATATCCGACATGGTGTCGGTATCGTTCAGTATAATCCTGTGAAGTGCGCCGTCTTGCATGTAGGCATAGTCGAGGAGGATCATATCTCCGTCGGAATTTTTATACGTCACATTTCCGGCATCCAATGCATCTGTCCGTTCCGTCTCCACATATCCCTCCGGCAAGGCGGTGATCTGATATTGCGGAATGGGCTGGGCGGGGGAATCGCCGCGGAACTGGAAGTCCAGGACGTTTCCGGTCTGCTCCGCCACCCAGCGGGTGATATCCGCCCGGACCTGGGGACTGACCGTCACCAGCACCGCCGCCGACAGCACCAGCACCAGCAGCACCGCCGCCGCATGCCGCGCCGCCGTGCGCAGGGCGGGTCTCCTTCGGCTCCTGGCCCAGGCCAGGGGGTCCCGCAGCATGGCCCGCATGCTCCGGCCATGGCGAGGCGACAGCTCCGGCGGCTCCTGGGGCAGGGCCTCCGCCTCCTGGGCGGCGGCGTCCAGCAGCGCCCGGCGCATCATCTGATCCAACTCCTGATCGGTCATGGTTCGATCCCCTCCTCCTCAAAAATTTTACGCAGCAGCGCCCGCCCCCGGGAGATCCGGGTGTTCACGGCGCTTTCCGTCAGGCCCAGCCGCCGGGCGATCTCCGCCCCGCTGTACCCCAGGAGCAGCTTCATCTCCAGGGCGGCCCGGTATGTCTCCGGCAGGCGGGCAAACAGCGCCACCAGCGATGCGTAGTCCGGCGCGTCCCGGGCCTGGCGTTCAAAGCCCGCCCAATCCTCATCCAGGGGCAGATGGTCCCGCCGCCTGCGCAGCATGGTGATGGCTTCGTTCCTCACTATAGTAACGAGCCAGGCCCCCAGATTCTTACAAGGAATTTCATAAATTTTTGAAAAATTTTCAATCACCCGGATAAAAGCCTCCTGCACGGCCTCCTCCGCATCGCGGGGGTCCTGCAGAATGGCCAGAGCCGTCCGCTCCATCACCCCGTGATAGCGGCGGTACAGCGCCCGGAAATCCTCCTTGTCCGCGGCGCTTTCCAGGGCGGACAGATAGAATGAAAGCATGATGTCAGGCACCTCCTGTGCGCCCTGCCGGGTCCGGCAGGGTGTCTCTATCCTACCACACGACCCGGGCCAATTCAAGAACCCCTGCTTTCAACAGGCGAAAGCAGGGGTTTCTTGACACTTTATTTGCAGGATTACTTGACGATCTTGCGGGCCTCGATATAATACCGCTTGTCCTGGGCGTGGCCCATGGAGAAGGTCTTGCGGGGCAGCACGCCGTCGGCCATGACGGTCTTGAACAGCTGCTCCTTGCCCATGGCGGGCAGCAGGAAGCCCATGTTGCCGGGCTTGGAGCCCAGCTCCCGGGTCACGTCGTCGCCGTGGATATAGTCCACCTCGCCGCCGTTGTCCTGGAGATACTGGTCGATAACGCCCTGAAGGGTGCCCACGGCCAGCTGGACCTTGGGATCGGGAACGGTGATGAAGTGGCTCTCGCCGTTCCACACGAACTCGATGGTGTGGCCGCTGCCCCGGCCCTCATAGGCGTTGGGATAGGCGGCCCGGAAGGCGTTCATGAACTTCTCGTGGTCCACGCCGAACAGCACCCGGTGGATGGGCTCAAACTGCAGGGCATCGTCGTGGTTGTTCACCACCTCCACCAGGGCGAAGCGGGAGGGCAGGGCCAGGTATTCCTGGGGGGTCTTGCCCTTCTTCTGCTCCTCGTAGCAGGCCTTGGCGGTGGCCAGGGAGTGGTTGCCGTCGCCCACGGCGAACAGCAGGGGAGCCACGCCGGACACGCCGTACTTCTTCTGCATGGCCTCGTCGGAGGTCAGACCCTCCAGAGCGTCGGCCACGGCGTCTACCTGGCGATCCGTCAGCTTATAGCCGCGGATATGACCGCCGTTCTGCATCAGGTCGAAGTCATACAGCGTCTCCATTTCGCCGGAGGCGGCGGTCAGGGGCTCGATAACGGTCTTGTCGGGGTCGTCGATCAGCAGCATCACATGGGGCAGCTCGATGGGAGCGTTGCGGCGCACCCGGGCCCGGGGCGGGATGCGGTCCAGCACGGTGCCCTCGGTGGCGCGGATCAGGGCGCCGGAGCCGGGAGTGAAGTCATAGGCGTCCAGGTCCACCATGCCGATGAGGCCGTGGCGGATGCGGCCGTCAGACTGCTGGCGCTCGATGTATACCAGGGACTCGGGCAGCACCTGGAACACGCCCTCCGTCAGGTATTTGTCCATGGAGGCGTTGATGTCGGCGATGTACTCGTCCACATTGGGGGCCTTCAGGTTGGCCTCCGGCAGGATCAGCCGCAGGGTGGACGGCGCGTCGCCCACGGTCTGCTCCACGGCCTGCCAGTATTCCGGCTCGGACGTGAACTGGTCGCAGGCCACCACGGCCCACTTGGTCATGTCCTGATCCTTGGGCAGCAGGATGTCTGCCGGGTAAAAGCCCAGCTTCTCGAATTTCTTGTTCATGAAAAACTCCTCCTCTTTTGTTCCGAAAGGTTCGGTATGTTCGCTCATATGCCCTATTATACATATCCGACCCGGGGATTGCAATCCGAAACGGCAGAAATTAGAAAAATTTTCAGCCTGGCAAAAACTTTTTGCATATTCCGGTCCGTCCGGGGCAGGCTAAGCCATATATCCTG
>OJQX01001025.1_pt1 | contig 13281 bp, 20 predicted proteins | sample 1599031 | NCBI WGS metagenome assembly OJQX01 (sample SAMN03922513, study PRJEB24848) | human gut metagenome | isolation source: stool sample | host: Homo sapiens | place: Germany | collected 2010-02 | reverse complement strand
TGTTGAGATAATCATCCACATCGGACATACAAAAAAGAGAAATATGAACAATGCTCCAAGTAAAACTCTAATGATATTTTCCCAAGGTTCTCTAGGATAATTGTTAGGAAGAATCCACATCAAGGCACACATAGTCACTACTCCTACTATCCAATAGTAGAATGGGGACCAAGATCCTGTATCTTTTATTTTAGTATTCTCATTGTCCATAATTATTTCTGTTATTGAAAATTTGAACTATCTGGAGAACCTGCGGAGAAATAACAATTAATGATTTAATATATTTAGCTGTCTTGTATATTTCGTTGAAATGAAATTTCTTTTTGCTATCAAAGTATTTTATAATAAATTTCATTCATTATTCAGAATAAATTTTCTTCATCAACTCCTGATTTATCAATAAATTTGCGGTTCAGTTGAGAAAATTTGCAAACTCAGCCCACATCCTGAACTACCCTTTCTTGCTTCAGACCAAAATTTATTGTCTGTCAACACCCTCATAATGACTAAAGACAACATCCATCATTTCTTCTAAAAGGAGAGTTGCCGAGCATATCCAGTATTTTCTTCCCGTAGCTGAATCGGTTGAGATGCCTTTTTATAAGAATTTTTTTGATCATTTCACAATAGGGAGCCTCTTCTTCTTGCATGTTCATATAAAACCATAAAAAATCCCACCCGTTTTTATCATCCGGGAAATATTCTATATAATTTTCCGCTACCAAGTCAAAAATATCCACCCTGCTTAAAATAGCCTCCCCGTATGTATTATTCTGAAGCAGAGATAAAATATCTTTATCTTTACTCGATAAGCGGATATATGGAATAATAACTCTATTTAAATAACTATCGTCATCCTGATGTACCATGGACAACATTTCCTGATACCGTCCGCTGCGGACCCGCTTGAATTCTTTCTTCAACATTTTCTCCCAATTCGCAGAATGAATGATATAACTCGCCAATTGCTGCTTCTGTTGCAGCGATAAGTTCATTATTTTTTCCTCTGCCTGAATATATACCGAAGCCTTAGGAAGCTTTTCCATATCGTAAACAGGTACTGGCTTCGGAGGCTGCGCCACCGTAGTCATCCCCTGGCGACAGGATGGAAACAATACAGCCGGAAACAAGAAAAAGTATAATATTTTACTAAAAACCATATTCTTTATATCTGGAAACATGGACATCCAGTTCCTGCTTGAGCATTTCAATATTGCTGCTACTTCGTCAAGGATTTTCTCAAAACTATTAGCAGATTCATAGCATTTTTACAATGGTCAATATCTTTGACAGGAAACATAATTTTATAAAAATCAACAAAAAAATCACTATCAAAACAAAGTAATTATAATTTCTGTAAAAAAAGCTCCTTCCGATAAACAGAAAGAGCTTTTATAAAATTAAACAGTTTTCATGTATTAATTATATAAAATCAAAAATATTAAGTTTTATTTAATTTGCTCCATATCCTGTTTATACCACAAGCTGTCTTGCCATTCACAAATTAGTTTCCACAGTTTTTTCTATCTGCATAGGAAAAATCAGTATCATAATCATAAAGAATTATTACGGTCAGGGTACATTCTTTTCCACAGTATGTAGCATAGATATGATGATCGGGAAACTAATCAGCAAGTGTTTGATTAAATTTAGATAATTCCTGAATCTTTACATTTCGTATTATTAAAGGAGGATCATAGCTAAAGACATATGTATTGCCGATCTCTCCCAGAGAGTAGATTTCTTATAATATTTATCAAAAAACAGAAAAGAAGCAAATACTGAAACAACAACAATAATACAGTATATAATATATTTTTTCATCATATCATTTTAATAAAATCGATAATTACTCAAAAAAAACAAAACTTCTGCTCTTCTGAGATTAGTCTCAATTATGATAATATCATAAAAATTCAAATTGTCATTCTAAATTTTTATAAGACATCTCACTTTTAAAGTACCCTGAAATAGCTGCTTTCCTCCGCTGCATAAGATTCCTATCTCTTTTTGGCATCAGGACAGCTTTCAGAGTTTCGCATCATCTTCTGATGATTAAAAATAGTTTTCAAAATTAGACAAAATCATCATATAATTTCTTTATTTTCTATTAATCTGATACTGGGAAATTTTTCCAATACAAGGTCAACAAGTTGGATAACACAAGATTCTACTGATGGAGAGTAGCGTAACAAAAGTACATATGAATCTTGATAGGGATAATAAGAAGTTCCCCATATCAAATTAACAATTACCAATTCAGCTATACATATGTCATTCTTATAAAACGGATGAACACAGTTATGTTCCAGAGGAATGGATTCCGATGTCATAGCCATCTCCCATGATTCATAGTCAAATGAGGAATCTGCCAGTTCACAGAAATACGAAGGAAGCTCTCTAAATGCACGACTTTCTTCCGGATATTTTGCCAGACTAAAAGCTCCTTGCACAAAATCGATACTGCGTGAATTTTCAATATGATTAAGTTCATAAGCTTTCATATCGCAAAGCTTTCCGCTGGAACAAAAACTTGGTGTGACAATAAATCCTCCTTCAAGAGGATAAAGACCATCTGTCCCTTCCCAATAAATAGGAATATTTTGATAAGAGGAATTATGTAGATAATTCTGAATGCGAATTCCATTCCTATCAGCCTGCTGACTTGTATAAAAACGAATTTCCTCTATCTCTTTTTTTTCCTTTTTTTTCTTTAAGAAAAAGTGAATTACCGCCCCATTATTCATGAAATAAAGAGTATCCATACTGGACTGAAAACCAATATATAAATGAGAATAGTGCTCATACGAAGGAACGCAGTTATTATCTTCACAGGAAAAACCCCGCCATAAAAAAGAAATCCATTTTTTACCACATTTATTCCATTTCTGCGAATTCCACTTGTTTGGATATTCACGGGCATTCGGAGGCAACTCCGGAATATATGAACATATTGAATTGGACAGCATATAATGCAAACCATTTTTGCATTCAAAAAAAATATAATTTGCTTCACTATTAATATCAAAATAGTACTTATTTATTTCTCGATTCATTTTTATAAAATTTTACAAATAAATATAACCAATATACCACTACAAATAATAAAAACTAATTTTTTGTACATACAACTTCATACTCTTCTTTTTCTAATTCTGTGAATATCCAATCATATACACGTTCTGCAATTGACGTACCAACCCACCAACCAGTGACATCTCCTATTAACGCACCTATCCTTGCGCCAACTACAGTTCCAGGAGCAGCACCAACACCGGCACCAGCACTACCAATTGCACCACTTGTCATAGCTCCAACTCAGGTGCCGTCTTTGTGGATGGCCAGTGGGCGTGCAGCCTCAGGCTGCGTCGGGTCCCAGAACAGGAACCATCGGAAGGCTCCGCTGACGGCATCTTGCAAAAAAATAATACGCCTGCAAGTAAATTTGCAGGCGTATTATTAAATATTAGACATATGTTATTCCACTTTAATATCAGATATAGTCAGCTTTTTATCCCTACTTATCTTAACTGATTTTTCCCGTATATCGTCGTCTTTTTTAGGTATCCCCAAAAAAGTATCAACGAAATAATAATACTGTTGATCAGCATAGACCCTATAAGTATGTTTTAGACTCATCTTTCCTGACTTACATAATATAAAAAAAGCAGTCTTCACAGAAACACCTACATCAGGAAGTATAAAATCTTTACCGGTAGAATTTTTACTATCGTATACAAGATTCATTATTTTACTTTGTTCCACAGCACTTGCTTCTATTGGAGAAAAAATACATATCCCTCCTAAGATAATCATATAAAAATATAAAAAATTATTATTTGACATTTTATTGCATAATCTAAAATTTATGGTTCTTTAATACAACACATATTCATCATCTATTTTTGAAAACTATGGCAGTTTTGTCCCCATGGATAGGGCCAAGACCCAGAATATGAAGATACAAATTTACGTATATAGCTTTTTATACCTTCTTCTGTCACATCACAACATTTTTTTCCTTTTTCTTTGCCATACTTCATGAATGTTGAAAAAAATATACCAGTATTAAGGACAGGATGAAATTCATAATCTGCAGTATCACCATGATGAGCATCTCTAGTCATACTTGCTATCCCTGCTGCATGGGCATCTAAAGTACCATTTAAATAACCAGGTACTCCTGTAAGAGTGGAAAGTCGATCCACCCCCTTAGCTGGCCACCATCCATAGCTCTCATTACCCAATTCAACCCAGCAGTGCCCATACGCATCTTCTTCTTCCAGTTTTTTAAATACATTCTCTCTAACAAGCTGTTTCCATTTTATTGTTTTTCGTTTTATAGTAATGACAATAATAGGAGTATCTTCCGGTATTATTTTTTTCCTATATAATCAATATTGATGATACCGTTACTATTTACAACGCGAACAAATTCCAAACACCCTGTTCCTCGATGGAATCGCGGCTGGTCCACCTTCCGTCGTGCGGATTGAGATGACGGTAGTTGTAGTAGACCAGCCCCAGTTCTTCATCGCTGTATTCGCTGCTCCACTGGATGGGTTGGGTGACGTCCCCGGTCAGATCCCACCCGCAGCCGTAACCAGGCGCCGTCTTTGCGGATGGCCAGCGGGCGCGTAGCCTCAGGCTGAGTCGGGTCCCGGAACAGGAACCATCGGAAGACTCCGCTGACGGCATCTATGGCGGCTATTTGCAGGTAGCCACGGTGCATGTAGCGCAGGTAGCTGCTCACCGTCCCGTTGACGCTCACTTTGCGGGTGTGCCGCCTGCCCATGTAGTCGTAGGTGCATTCCACCACGGTTTTGGCGCTTTCATTGACGAAGCGCACCGGGCGGTTTTCCGCGTTGTAGGCGACTTGCCAGATGCCGGTGGATGTCCTGATCAATGTCTGATTGCCGTCCGCGTCGTGAACCGGCTCAAAGGCGGCTTCTTCTCCGCGCTCGATGGCGGTGTATTGGTTGAGCGGGCCGGTTGTGTAGGCGGTCGCTTCTTCCGCGTCTTCCCGCGCGGTTTTCCGGTTGCCTACGTTGTCGTAACTGTAGCCGTATGTCCTGCCGCTGACGGTGGCAGAGGCCAGTTCGCTCCGGCTGTTGCAGGCAAAGCTGTCGTTGACGGTATTCCCCTGGCGGGCCGTGCGCCGCGTAACGGGCCTTGCCAGGCTGTCGTAAGCGTATTCCCTCGTTACGGTTGCATTTCCGGCTGTGTCCGTCATGCTGACGACTCGACCGGCTAGGTCGGTTCGAGTCGTGACAGTGTTGTCGTGGTCTATTCTAAATAATTTCAAAAAAATAAGTGAATTATATTTAAAATTTATTATAATTAAAATTATCAAATAAAAAAGAACTAAACATTATTCATATTCTTTTAGCTTCTACCGATCTCGAATAAATTAATCTCACTTCTTTCGCATGAGAATCGAATAATATTACTATTTCTCTAATCTTATTACTGTAATCATATCCTTTCACAATCATCTTGATATTAAAACTATCTATATCATAGACTGAAATAATCTTACGAAAACTGCGATTTTGAGTTGGTGGAATATCCCCAAAATCAGACCAAAGGGCTATTGATAAATTAGTATCGTCACGGCTTATATTCATATACTCTAAACCATCTGTTGTCTGCCATGTCCCGTAAATCCATTTTGGCATTTTGGAAGCGTTAAAATCAACGATATACTTATGAGATTGGTTAATTTGTACTGGAAATGTCTTTTTATAAATGTCACAATCCGAAAAATCTATTATAAGAGTTTCATTTTTTAAATGTTGAAAAATTGAGAATTTAATATTTGTCCAACTGCTACGCATCCAAAATGACAAGTATTCATCACTTAATTTAATTGGAATTAACACACATTTTTCATCTCTTAATACATCAAATATATCAATACTAATTGATTTTCTGTTTCTTTTTATTTCAAGACAATAATCTAGAAAAACAGAAAAATTCCACTTGCCAAGATACTTTTCCCACAATTCAGGACAAATATTAATTTTCATATTAACTAATTATGTTTATTTTTCCAAAATTCATCGAAACCATTTGGCTTTGCTTTTGATATAGTTTTCCCATTAGGATCTTTCATGAGGACTCTATCAGGGTTATTAGGATCAGGTTTCATTTTTTTAAATTCATTGGGAGTTCCTGCCGGAAATCCGACAAGATTTCTTTCGCCTTTGTTCCGACTTCCTCCGAAACCTCGACGAGAAAAACAAAGTTTTCTAACGCAATCTTTGAGAGGAGTTCTTATAAGGAAACACGAATTTCGCCCTTCTTCAATAATTAAATATAAATTTTAAATAATAGTTATATTTTTTCACCAATTTATAAAATTTTAGCCTATAATTAATTTTTCAATAAATCTAGATATGGATAAAATCAATTGAAAAAATCTAATCATTTTACATACACTAAAAAATCAAAAATCGACAATAGCCAAGACAATTATTTGTATATAAGTCATTTAATCATCCTCCAAAAAACGGTCCGCAATATAAAATCGCGGAGCGTTTTTAATTAAAGAAATATTGAAAATATGTTATTTATTTTTATAATATGTCTCATATATCGCACAAAATACTTAACAACAAAAAATAAATAGGCATTTGATTTTATTTTATCCTATTAGCATAATAAGGGTTCACAAGACGGAAACGCTTCCATTTAAAGTCATCAGGATCTCCAACTGTAAACCAAACTTCTAATTCTTTCTCCTTTACTAGTTTGCCTCCTTGTCCATATTCTCCACCATCACGGCTAAACCAAATTTCTAAAAAACTACCTTTTGATTCATCTAAAACAAGTTTCCAAGTACCAGCTTTAGGAATTTGTTCCTCTTCACTACCAGCAATATCTTTAATAGATAAATTATTGAATTCTACTTTCCCATTCTCTTTCAAAATAAATGACTTTTTATGAGAATTGTCATCCAACAATTTCCATTCACCTAAACATTGATTGGAATTTTTTATTTTTCCTTGATCACACGAAGTCAAAAAATAAGAAAAAATAGAAAATATACATAAATAGTTTTATTAATCATTTTGATGAACAATCAGAAGATAATTTTAATTTTTCTTTAAGAGTTACAGTCTGTGTTGTTGGCGAACCTGGCCCAGTCGAAAACAATTGATTAATTAGAGGAGCGAAATTTGTTTGCCACCAACTTGTGTAACCCAATATAGGGGGATGTAGAGCAGAAGCTGCATGTGAACGATTATTTAAAACAATTAGCAAATCGGCAGTATTTTTGCAACAATCAATATTACTGACTGTGAATACAGCTGAATAAGATCCAGTAAAAGTTACTGCCGAATTTCCGAATTGTCCAAAAGTAATTACATTAGAATAATCGCCAAGATAGTTAATTACACCTTCCACTCCCCCAAGATTATAATTAGATTGAGACCTTGGATGCGTATATGCTCCTACATATGAGCAATCATTTTTACATTTTTCAGTTATTATTTTTTCTATTTCTTTAATATTTTTTTGAATATGGTCATGGCTTCTCATTCGTTCTGCAAAATCGTCATTATCCTTAAAATATCGATGCCCAGGGCCAACTCCAGTTAACCACTCAATGCCAAGTTGAAATGGTGTCACTTCATTATTTGAAGCTGGTGTATAGTTTAGTCTAAAATGGTTACCTTGAAACACTACCTTGGTCTCGGCTTGGATTATCTCCAGGAACTCCTGTTGCAGAATGTATAGGAAGCACACATTGTAGTCCACACCAGTCAAGATATTCGTTCGTATTATTTCGACTCCATCCCAAACAAATTCCAACCACCTTTTTCCTTGATGGGATCACGGCTGATCCACCTTCCGTCAAGCGGATTGAGATGCCGGTAGTTGTAGTAGACCAGCCCCAGTTCGTCGTCCATGTTATTCACTTGAGAAGCGGAATTTGTTCTCTTCCGCCATTGTCGCCTTCCGACGTAATCACCCCTCCATACGGACGGTATTCGTGCAACGCCCGGCGGCCTCCTGCTGCTCCGAAGATCGCGGTGACGTTTTTCATCGCGTCGTGCATGCAGTAGAGATGTTCCTTTTCTTCCATTCCATTCACCTTCCACCGTGTCATGACTAGGACGCGCGTGGCTTCAGGTTCCGCGGGGATCCCAGATGTAACTGCGCGCGAGCGCTGGCGTTTCCCCCGTCAAGTCCACATTCCGCCACCTGCAGATAACCCCGGTAGAGGTAGCGCGCGTGGAAGTTCGCTGTCTCTTCGGACATCACTTACTAGTCAAGCAATTTTTTTAATCTCTGATTGTTATAATACGCAAAAATTAGTTAGTGATAATTGAAATTTCTTCAAGAATTACCGGATATGATATAACTATGAAAGTGATAGAAAGAATAAGAGCTAAAATATTCATCAAAATTTTATGTCTTTTTAATATAAGTGAAATACTCATAAAAAAACATAAAATGTTTAAAATTACCGCTAAGATCAGTATCATTCGTGCTATCCAATCATACCATAAACTTGAATCTAAAGATATAGACAACAACAACGCGAAAATTATAAATATTATAATCAGAAGATACCCTGATATTGTTAAAATTAATGGCTTCATTTTTTATATTTTTTTAATTAGACTATCATATTTTAATATTCATAATGTCAATAAACAACCATTATCCATGATAAAAATCTTATCACTTGCATAATCTAATGATACTTCCTGTTTTAGATATTAGCATTATTACTTGTTGTTTGTTTCTCAAATACTATCTTGATTGTAAATATAGCCAAGTTATAAAGGTTATGACAGTGTTTGAGAGCTATATACTTAAAATCATTCACCATATTTTCTTTCTATTCAGACTATCTAAATTCTATTCACTGATTTTAAAAACTCATATATTCAACTAACAAAAAATTCTTGCAGAGCCGCTACTGTATATCTTCTCGATTGACTATCGGGGGACGTTCTTTAGGAACAAAATTTTTATAGTATGAAAAAATTAATTTATTGAAAGGAGTAGATAAATACTGACCTCCAGAATCTATCTTTAATCCATTTTTCTTTTTAGATAAAATGATATAATGATAAAAACCAAATAATACTTTTTTTCTATATATATATATCTTTAGCTAAACATTTAGAAATTCCCTGAGTTTCCGTTTTTCCAAGATAAGAAAAACCTTCCTGGGCAAGCTGTTCATGATGATATTCTAATGTATTTCCTCGATAATTTTCTGGCAAATAATAAAAATTATTTAACTTTCCGACAAGAAAAAAAATACCAAATATAATTATCACAAATGAAACAATTGGAAAAACTATGATCTTTATCGTTATAATCGCAGATTCCTTATCTATATTTTTCTCTTTTATTTTTATTATTCTTTTCATTGCATTATAACAGAATTTTTTGAAATTAAATCTGAAAATTTAGAAAACTATTATTTAGAAACCATATAATCAGTTTTATCTTTGACGTCATATATAGCACTTCTAAAAATTTCCCCATACTCTCACAAATGGGGGGGGTATTTTTATCTTTTAGCAAAATTTCCTCATTACAGCCACAATTAATTATTACTGCATATTGCATAAAACTTCCTCGTTGAAAGATACCTTGTCGGATGTCTTCACTGGTAATAGAAATGTCAGTATGGGGACTCCATAAGTAGTAAATGCTTCACTTTCCGTCAAGCGGATTGAAATGTCGGTAGTTGTAGTAGACCAGTCCCGGTTCATCGTCTACGTTTTTGATCAAGAAGTGGAACCTGTTCTTCCTCTCTTTCGAGGTAGATCCAGAAGAAGGTTTTTCATGCCTTCCTCCGTGAGGGTGGAGAGGCGGTCTTCCCCGTCATAGGACAGATGCGTCTGCTGGACGCGGCGGTCGTCTGCGCTTAATTTGGAACCCATCCGGACGGCTGAGTTCGTCATAACGCTCGAATAGACCTGCAGGCAATGCCGTTTGCCGTAAAGCGTCGGCTTTCCAATTCTCCGTAGGGATGTAGGCGAAGATTCCCGTTCCGGAGACATGAGTGATTTGCGTCAGATTTCCTAAAAGTGGTTGCATACAAAGCACTGACCAGGCGTGGTGTCAGAGTATCTGATTCTCGTCAGTAAATTCCAGAGGATAGGACAGGATGAATGTTTGCTCGCGCTCATATGGCATACAATAGGAAGGAGTATTGTAAGGGTTTTTTACTCTATAATAATTAATAAGTTTTCCTTTTTCAATAAATTCCAATCTAAAAAACATCCATTCATTGTCAAAATATTCTGATCATCCTTTTTACAATGATAATTCAAATTATTACTGAACATAGGAAAAAATTAATTTATAGGTCCTTCTATATTTTTTAATTCCAATATATTTTCTTTGAAATCAAAATCAAATATTCCTTTAAATTCTAAATAAATAATATCAGATGGATCGGGAAATTCTTTAGAAGAACACTCTATCGAATAATCAGATACTAGCTGTCCATTTCTCAACTTAGGCAATGTTCCATTTACAAAACGAATAGGATAATATTTCATGTTTCGACATTTATCCATGAACAATTTATAATTATTTTTTTCAGTTGCAGGAATAAATTCCAATTGATTATTCTTTCTTGTAACAACAAAAACAACTGATTCTCTTTTAATAGAACATACTATAATAAATCTATTTTTGTATTCAATAATATATGGAGAATCTATATATTCTCCTGGAATATCTTTTTCTAAACCATGAATTTTAACATAAAATTTTTTCCATATTGAACTACTAGATGATTTTTCCAATATTTGAACATCATCAACAATGGCACTATCATGATCTCTATTATGTTCTACAACCGTTTTAAGATCATATTGACAGTTTGACGTACTAAAAAACAACACTAAAGATACTATACATGATTTCATATGATTATTATATTCGTTGTGACAATTTTCTTTCCATTATGTTGTACCCCAATGTAATCTGGCATCCAAACACCAATAGGCCTCTAATTAAATAATTGCAGGCATATTGGAAATTATTAAATCGTATTAGCAAAAAATAACTTGGTAATATATTTAATTTTCAAATGTACCAATGAAAATATCACTAATATACTCTTCCTCATAAGTATCCTTATCAGGAATCCAAATACCGAATATGCACATTCCAAACAAATAACATTCTCTTTTTCCATATCTATTATAAGTCAATACCTCATCACCATTTGAAAAATGAATCCCAAATTCAAATGGATAGATAAAAACGGGAGAATAATCATTTTTATCACTATAAAAAACCCCATAAGCAGCCAGCGATAAGGAAACCATTATCCAAGCACCAATAATCATTCCAGCAATCATTAGTATTTTTTCATTTATTTATCAAGATTATTTTTTGCATTTTGCATATCAATAAATATTGTATCGGGATTGCGTCGTCACCTGTAGACATCATTCTCCACGTTTGATAAATAGAATTTTTTTACAACTGCTATCAAGAAAGACTAATAGAAAATCATTAAAAATCAAAGAATTACTCTTTTTAGTTTCGTCACAATATATTTCGTGCATATGCGCTTTGTAACAGGATAAAATATCTGATAAGAAACACCGGCAAATTAACTTACCGGGAGTCCAAAGAAATCTCTATTTAGCTATGTTATTCATTAATGATGGAAAATTATTGGCCTATATATTTTCTTCACTGAGTATTCAATTCTAACAAATTTCATTATTTAAATTTCTTCTGCAAGTAATATCGTTGAATAAAAAATAATACCCATTGAAAAATATTAAATATAAATTTAAAGAGACTTCCTTTTTTGCAAACAATGAACACCTATGAATTTTAAAATTTTATTCACCGCATCTCCATATTTATATTCATAATATTTTTCTCCATATCTAGATATTGGATAGATGATACGATCAAAAAAATTAACATGAAATTCCATAGATATATCTATATTAAATTTTGTCAAAATACAATTAATTTCATCAATATTTTTCTCTGTTATAACAATATCAATATCTTCGTTTTCAAGTGAAAAAAGAATATGCTGATTATTATCAATATCCAGACTATCCTCCTCCCACCACTCAACAATATAATTTATTTTCTCATTTTTAATTTTATTAATCAGATTTTTATTCATTTCATTTTCATATTTTATTAATTACCCATTCTCCTGCTCAATTCTGAACTAAACTAATACAGATAGCGCATAGCCACACGTATAATAAAATAACAAAAATTGATTTAAATGATAAATTACCTTTCCTGTAATTTTTATATAAATTCTTTATGTACTCAATAAATCCTGCAAATCCACTTCCAAGAAGGATTGAACAAAAAATTACATATATGATATGCTGCAAAAAATATTCACCCCCGTTCCATAATATTATGACAATAAAATCAATTAAAGAACATACAAGTATTTTTACCAACGGGAATTTCCCGATGTACACAAGATAAAATATGAACCAAATAAAATTTGTCAATAAAGTCAAAACAATAAACAATATTTCTTTCATCATTCTTTATACTTTCTATATGTTCCAGAAATATTTCCTCTCACGTTAAAAGGAGCAGCATAACCGTATTTTTCTAAGGCGGCAAAACGCGTTTGCAGCCAACTATTATGATCGAAATCATAAATATCGCTAATATATGCAGTATAATCTACGGAACAATCTGAATTTACTGTAGCAGTCATCGTCATGTAATATCTTCCTAAAATATAATTTCCTTCACTGGATCTTGCTTGAAGAAGTTGTCAGGAATCCAGATATAATTTTTTCTCAAAATATTTATGTTCTCTCGCATATGATATAGCCAATCTTGTCAATAAATTAATATTATCTTGGAGACCATCTGATTCGCCACTCTCGAGATCTATAATACATTGAGGATCTATTTTATACTCGCCACCTGTCTTTGAAAGATATTTTATGAACGTTTCATATGCCAAAGAAGAATCAACCCTTGTTCCTATTAAAGCAGCATAGACCTCCGGATATCCAAGAATGATATTCCCTATTCTCCAAAAATCAATACTATACTTAGGAAGATCAGGATGCGGATCAGGAGTTACCTTTTTTGCCCCCCATGAAATTAGCCCAACGTAATTTTTTAAAAAGGTAGGTTGATTTTTAACGAACGCGAACAAATTCCAGCCGCCCTGTTCCTTGATGGGATCCCGGCTGATCCACCTTCCGTCGTGCGGATTGAGATGACGGTAGTTGTAGTAGACCAGCCCAAGTTCTTCATCGCTGTATTCGCTGCTCCACT
>OJQX01001014.1_pt1 | contig 13387 bp, 14 predicted proteins | sample 1599031 | NCBI WGS metagenome assembly OJQX01 (sample SAMN03922513, study PRJEB24848) | human gut metagenome | isolation source: stool sample | host: Homo sapiens | place: Germany | collected 2010-02 | reverse complement strand
GCCAGCAGCAGCGGGATTCCGACGGTGAATTTGGGATGCTTCGTCTTGTGGCGCACTGTGTACATACCCAGCAAACTGCCCACGCTTCCGCCCAGCGCCGCAACGGTCATCAGGGTCACTAGAAAACGGGCGGATTCCGTTCACACAGAATCCGCCTGTTTTATTACGCAATTATTCCCGGAAATTTTGCCATCACCACGATGGCTGCGATGATCTGAAGCGCCAGCAGCAGCGGGATTCCGACGGTGAATTTGGGATGCTTCGTCTTGTGGCGCACTGTGTACATACCCAGCAAACTGCCCACGCTTCCGCCCAACGCCGCAACGGTCATCAGGGTCGCTTCCGAAATGCGCCAGAGTTTTTTCTTTGCCTTGTGCTTGTCCGCAAGCATAAGCAAAAAACCGGCCGCATTGATTGTAACCAGGTAAAGAAGGAGAAGATCTTTCATACTGATTTCCTTTCGGGAGGGATTTTTGTGAAAAAGCTTTGGATTTTACTGGCGCTGGCGTCGCTTCTGTGCGGCTGTACTTCGGAGGAAACGCTGGAAACAATTTCAGACGACATCGTTCAGCCCGTGATGGCGCAGCCGGGGGAAATTTCCGTCCGCCTGCCGGACAACGCCGTGGCGCCGGTGCTGGAAAGCGACTCGGAGCAGGTCTATCTCAGCGAGGACTATGAGATCATCGTCGAGACCGTCAGCGGCGGGGACCTGAGCGCCACCATTCAGCGGATATCCGGCTACACCCCGGACAATCTGACGGTGATGGAAACGGCGCAGGACGGGGCAAAGCGGTATGACTTCGTCTGGGCATCGGCGGGGGAGAACGGCGACCAGCTGGGCAGGGCGGTGATTCTGGACGACGGGAACTACCATTACTGTCTGTCCGTTCTCCGGGACGCGGACACCACGGAAAAGTCCCAGATCGTGTGGCGGGACGTGTTTGACTCATTCAAGCTGGTCTAGGTATTGTTTCGCCGCTTCCCGGCACATCTGGACGCAGGCATCGGCCACACTTTGGGGATACAAAATTTTCGCCTTGCCGCCGAAGCCGATGACCCAGCTTAGGAACATAGGGGACACCGCCACATTGACGGTAAAGACAAAATGATCGTCCCCGTCCGGAATTAAAAGAATGTCCTTGCCGAAGCGGTCTACCACTACGTTGATCAGACTCCGGTCGAAGCGCAGCTTCACGGCGGTTTCCTCCCCGGAGAACATCTGAAACAGCCGGGAAGCATGTTCCGCCAATGCCTTGCCCGTCAGTTCCGGGCAGGGGGTGCGGCTTTCCCCCGTCAGGCGAATATTGCTCATGCGGTCAAGGCGGTAGGAGGTCACGCCGTGGCGCAGGGAGTGGGCGAGCAGGTAGCAGTTTTCGTTGTCCTGACACAGACCGTAGGGGCTTGCCTGATAGCTTTTGTCCCGGTATTTCCGTTTGCCGCCCAAGTCCCAGTCAAAATACCGGAAGGTGATCTGCTTATTCTGGGCGATGGCCTCCTGAACGGCGTCCACGTTGAAGTAAATGGATTCGTTCATGCTTTTGACCCGCCCGGAAACCAGCACGTCCCGGCGCATGAGCCTTGCGTCGTGGACGCTGCACTGGCTGCACAGCTTTTCGATCAGTTCCCGGGACTTTTTCTCCGTGAGGAACCGGCTGGACTGGACGGCGTCGATGAGCAGCTTCAGTTCCGGCAGCTCAAAATTCCGGGAGGCGATGTAGTAGCCGCCGTTCTTTCCGGGAATGGAGAGAATGTCCACGCCGTAATCCTGCAGGGCCGCGATGTCCGAGTAGACGGTCTTGCGGTCGCAGACAATATCGTGCTCTTCCAGCATGGAAAGAAGCTCCGACGTTCTCACCGGGTGATCCTGGTGAGAATTTTTTTGCAGGTAGTCGAGGATGTACAGGATTTTCAGCTTCTGATTGTCTGACTTGGGCATGAGAATTCCTCCCGGCGGTTATTCCTGACATTATAGCACATCTGCGCTGCCGGGGGAAAGAGAAAATTTGCTTTTTCCCGTGGAATATGCTATAATGTCCAAAAAGGAGTGATTGTTTTGGGTTATTTTGGCTGTCATCTTTCCGCATCCGGCGGAAACGCGGCGATGGTGAAGACCGCGCTGTCCATTGGAGCGAATACCTTCGCGTTTTTTACCCGGAATCCCCGGGGCAGCAAGGCCAAGCCGGAGGATCCGGCGGACACGGCAAAAGCGGCCGCCATGCTGGAAGAAAATCACTTTGGCAAACTGGTCGCCCACGGGGCGTATACCATGAATCTCTGCACCGCTGACGCGGACGCCAGAGCCTTTGCCGCAGGGATTCTGGAGGACGACCTGCGGCGCATGGCGGCGCTTCCCGGAAATTTCTACAATTTCCACCCCGGCAGCCATGTGGGGCAGGGGACGCAGGCGGGAATCGACTACATTGCCGCCGCCCTGAAAAACGCCCTGCGCCACGACTATCCGGTGACGGTGCTGCTGGAAACCATGGCGGGGAAGGGCAGCGAGATCGGCGGACGGTTTGAGGAACTCAGGGACATTCTGGACGCCGTGGGAAGCGAAAACGTGGGCGTGTGTCTGGACACCTGTCACGTCTACGACGGCGGCTACGACATCGTGAACGACCTGAACGGTGTACTGGCGGAATTTGACCGGGTGATTGGTCTGGACCGGCTGCACGCCCTGCACCTGAACGACAGCAAGAACCCCTTTGCCAGCCACAAAGACCGCCATGAATGTCTTGGAAAGGGCAGTCTGGGGCTGGAAACCTTCCGCCGCATCGTGAACCACCCGCAGCTCAAGGACAAGCCCATGATTCTGGAAACGCCCAACGAGCTGCCCGGCTACGCCGAGGAAATCAAAATCCTGCGGGAAATGGAAGCTTAAGAAAATGTTCATTTGACATCTGAACGAAAATGTGTCATTTTATTAAACATAAGAATTACCCGAAGAAAGGAGGGTGATGGTATGCAGGATATTCTGGAATCCCTGACGTTGGCGCAGGAAAACTACGCAGGCTCCTATATGGGAATTCTGCGTTATGCCGTGCCGGTTCTCAGCGCCATACTGCTTCTGCGCTGCGTCCTGCCCCTGCTGACCTTCCGGCGGGAGCCGGAGATCTGGGCGTGGCTGAACATGACCGACGGCAGTCAAATCCCCATCACCCATTGGGAGAACGTCATCGGCCGGAGCAAATCCAGCGACGTGACCATCGACTTTCCCACCGTGTCCCGGAACCATGCGGTCCTGACCCGGTACGACGACGGCAGCTGGACGATCACGGATGCCGGTTCCAAGGACGGAACGCTGGTCAACGGCAGAAAGGTTCAAATTTGCGCGTTGAAGCCAAAAGACCGTATCTCCATCGGCGGTGTGGAAATGCAGCTCCAGCCCATTACGGAGCATCAGGAGGCGCGTCAGGCAGAGCTTCGCACCAAGGCAGCCAGCGGCTGGGACAGCGTGGCGAATCTGATGGTGCTGTCCATCTTGCAGTGTCTGATGCTGCTGGGCTTCCTGCTGGGCGGGGAGCAGGAGACGATCGCCAGCGTTCTCATGGGCTTCGGCGGCATTTTCCTGAGCCAGTGGCTGCTGTACATTTTCTACTGCATGATCCGCCGGAAGTCCTTTGAGGTGGAGACCATGGCGTTCTTCCTGTGTACCATGGGTATGGCCGCCATCGCCACGGTAAAGCCGGGGGAGACGGTGAAGCAGCTTGCCGCCATGGCGCTGGGCGTGGTGACGTTCCTCGTCATCGGCTGGTCGCTGCGGGACTTGGAGCGGGCGAAGGTCGTCCGGTATCTGGCCACGGTGGCGGGCGTGGGCTTTTTGGTGGTGACGCTGGTGTTCGGCACCGAGTATTACGGCGCGAAAAACTGGCTGGTCATCGGCGGCCTGTCCTTGCAGCCGTCGGAGCTGAGCAAGGTCTGCTTCGTCTATGCCGGCGCGTCCACCATGGACAGAATCATGAGTAAGCGGAATATTTACATTTTTATCGCCTATTCCATTCTCATCTGCGGCCTGCTTGCCCTGATGAACGACTTCGGCACGGCGCTGATTTTCTTCTGCGCCTTCCTTGTGATCGCGTATCTTCGTTCCGGCAGTATGGGCACCGTGGCGCTGGCCGTTACGGCGCTGATCTTTGCGGGAGTGCTGGCGCTGAAAATCGCGCCCCATGCCCTGCGGCGGTTTTCCGTGTGGCGGCACGTGTGGGACGATCCACTGAACGCCGGTTACCAGCAGGTTCAGGCGCTGATGTGCGTGGCCTCCGGCGGCCTGTTCGGTCTGGGGCCGGGACAGGGCTTCCTGAAACATGTGTTCGCGGCGGATTCCGACATCGCCTTTGCCACCATCTCCGAGGAATGGGGGCTGATCGTGGCGGTGATGATGGTGCTGTGCGTGGCGGCCTACGGCTTCTTTGCCATCCGCACCGCCCGGGTCGCCCGGAGCAGCTTCTATTCCATCGGCTCCTGCACCGCCGCCAGCATTCTGGTGATTCAGACCATTCTGAACTGTCTCGGCACGCTGGATATTCTGCCCTTCACCGGCGTGACCTTCCCGTTTCTGAGCAACGGCGGCACCAGCATGGTCGGCGCCTGGGGGCTGCTGGCCTTCGTCAAGGCGGCGGATACCCGGCAGAATGCCAGCTTTGCCGTCCGCCTGAACAAGAAGGGAGCGTGAGCGGATGAACCGGGTAACCAAAAGAACATGGATCATGGGCTTGTTCCTGGCTGTGCTTCTGGGGGGCATGATGTTCTTCCTGTGGGAGTACGTGACCCAGGCGGGGGACTGGGTGACCTTTCCCGGCTCCCCCCATGTGTATAACAACGCCAACATCGGCTGCGGCACGGTGACCGACCGTTCCGGGAACGTGCTGCTGGACATTACCGAGGAGCGCACCTATTCCTCTGATGCCGCAACCCGCCAGTCCACGCTCCACTGGCTGGGCGACCGGAAGGGCTACATCAGCGCCTCCGCCGTCTCCCACTACGCGGGGAAAATGGCGGGTTTCGACCTGGTCAGCGGCGTATACGACAGCAGCGGCGAGGGGGGCGAGATGACCCTGACGCTGTCGGCGAGGGTGCAGAACGCGGCGCTGGACGCCATGGCGGGGAGAAAAGGCACCGTCGGCGTGTACAACTACAAAACGGGAGAGATCCTCTGCGCTCTGACCACGCCCACCTACGATCCGGATAATGTGCCGGACATCGCCTCGGACACCTCCGGGCAGTATGACGGCGTGTACCTGAACCGCTTCTTACAATCGACCTACGTCCCCGGCTCCATTTTCAAGGTGGTCACCACTGCCGCGGCGCTGGACTGCGTCCCGGATATTCTGAACAAGACCTTCACCTGCTATGGCGCTTACGAGTACGGCACGGAAAAGGTGACCTGCGAAAAAGCCCATGGCACCCTGACCCTGAAAACCGCTCTCGCCAATTCCTGCAACTGCTCCTTCGCCCAGATCGCGGAGCTGGTGGGGAAGAAGAACATGGTAAAGTACGTGGAGCAGTTCGGCGTCACGGACAGCCTGAGCTTTGACGGCGTCACCACCGCCGAGGGCAACTACGACATTTCCAACACCGCCCCGGTGTCCTTCGCGTGGAGCTGCATCGGCCAGCACACCGACCTCATCAACCCCGCCCGCTACATGACCTTCATGGGCGCTATCGCCGGGGGCGGCGTGGGTGCGGAGCCGTATCTGGTGTCGGAGGTTCGCAGCGGCGAGGAAGTGACCTACGAGGCAAAAACGAAAACCACCGGCCGCATCATGTCTCAGGACGTGGCCGATCAGGTCAGGGCGTACATGCGCAACAATGTGCAGAGCGTCTACGGCGACTGGAATTTTAACGGCATGAACGTCTGCGCCAAGTCCGGCACCAGCCAGCTGGGCGGCGGACAGAAATCCAACGCCATGTTCGCGGGCTTCGTGGAGGACGAGCAGTACCCCCTGGCCTTCATCGTGGTGGTGGAAAACGGCGGCTACGGCAGCGCCACCTGCGTGCCGGTTCTGAGCAAGGTTCTCGCCGCCTGCAAGTCCGTCCTGGACGGGGAATAATGTCTTGGGGAACCCCTGAGGAAATCGCCTTCGACCGGCGCCAATTCCATCAGAGGTTCCCTTGTGCGTTATACACAAAAAAGGCGAAAAAACGCAAAAGATTCTGTAATCTTTTCCTCGTTGACAAATGTCTTCCTGTGGGATACAATATGCTAAAATTCTTCGGGAGGTACATGACGATGACGGCACGGTTTTCTACCACTTACAGCTCTACCCGCTGCACCATGGCAGCGGCATGTTCCTCTGCGCGAATTAGCCCCATTCTGGACACTGCCATGATTCTGGCGGTGTCCATTTGCGTTGTACGACTGCTGCTGGCAGCAGCGGCGTGACCGGGGCTTCACATGGTATGAAGAAGCGGTTACGCCCTGGGCGAACCGCTTTTTTATAGTAAGAAATGAAAAAGGAGAACACTATCATGAAAAAAGTACTTGCTATGCTGATGGCTGCTCTGATGGTAGCCGCAATGTTCACCGGATGCTCCTCCAGCAAGCCCGCGACGGAGACCACCGCCGCTGCTGCTGCCGGTACCGTTAAGATCGGTATGTCCGGCCCTCTGACCGGCGGTGCTTCCGCTTACGGCTTGGCTGTTAAGGCCGGCATGGAAGTGGCAGTTGAGGAGATCAACGCCAAGGGCGGCCTGCAGATCGAGTTCAACGCCCAGGACGACGAGGCCGACGGCGAGAAGGCCGTGTCCGCTTACAACGTCCTGAAGGACTGGGGTATGCAGGTCATGGCCGGCCAGGTCACTACCGGTGCCGCATTGCAGGTTGCTGGCGAGACCGTTGAGGACAACATGTTCAACCTGACTCCCTCCGCCTCCGCTGAGACCCTGGCCCTGTCCGGTGCCAACATCTTCCAGATGTGCTTCACCGACCCCAACCAGGGCGCTTCCGCCGCTGAGCTGGTTTCCACCAAGGCGCTGGGCACCAAGGTCGGCGTGATCTACGACTCCTCCGACGACTACTCCTCCGGCCTGTACAAGGGCTTCTCCGACAAGGCCGCTGAGCTTGGTCTGGAGATCGTTGCCACCACTTCCTTCACCGCCGACAACAAGGCTGACCTGTCCACTCAGGTGACCCAGTGCCAGGATGCCGGTGCGGATCTGGTGTTCCTGCCCATCTACTACACCGAGGCTGCTCAGATCCTGTCCTACGCCAACAAGATCGGCTACGCGCCCAAGTTCTTCGGCTGCGACGGCATGGACGGCATCCTGACCGTGGAAGGCTTTGACACCACCCTGGCCGAGGGCCTGGCTCTGATGACCCCCTTCGATGCCAACGCTTCCGATGAGGCGACCCAGTCCTTCGTTGCCAAGTTCAAGGAGAAGATGGATGGTCTGGTTCCCAACCAGTTCGCCGCTGACGGCTATGACGTCATCTACGCCCTGTACAACGCCATGACCGCCGCCGGTATCACTGGCAGCGAATCCGCTTCCGAAATCTGCACCGCTCTGGAGGCTCAGTTCGCCACCATGACCATTGACGGCCTGACCGGCACCGGCATGCACTGGGACGAGAACGGCATGATCTCCAAGGCGCCCGCCGCCGTGGTGATCGAGAACGGTGTTTACGTTCCCATGGGCTAAAGATAGTCCGGAAAAATGATTCCCTCAAAGGGGATGGGGCAGTTTGCGCCCCATCCCCTAACGAGGTATCATCCATCAGCAGTCTATGAAAACCTCGTTGGCGGACGGGGCTTTCATAGACTGTTGAGTAAAAAAGGAAACTCTGATTAAATCGCCTTCGGCTGTGAGCGGATCTTTTCCGTCCACTCTTCGGTATCGAAAACGGGAAATACACAAAGTATTCCACCGCTTTCGATACCTTGATTGGCCGAAAAATCTCTCGCTTACAGCTCTCGTCGATTTAACCAGAGCTTCCTAAAAAAGAAGAAAGAGGGGGACAATCATGAAAATTATTCAGTACCTGATCAACGGCATCAGCATCGGCTCTGTCTACGCCATCATTGCCCTTGGCTACACCATGGTCTACGGCATTGCCAAGATGCTGAACTTTGCCCATGGCGATGTGATCATGGTGGGCGCGTACATTTCCTTCTGCGTCACCAACTATCTGGGGCTGCCGGTTGTGGTATCCATTCTGGCGGCCATGGCGGTGTGTACTTTGCTTGGCGTGCTGATTGAGGGACTCGCCTACAAGCCTCTGCGGGGAACGCCCAGTCTGGCAGTTCTGATCACGGCCATCGGCGTCAGCTACTTCCTGCAGAACGCGGCGCAGCTGATCTGGTCTTCCAGCCCGAAGAACTTTACCAGCATCGTTACCTTCCAGCCTCTGCGTCTGGCGGGCGGACAGCTGGTGGTCACCGGCGAGGTGATCTATACCATCGCCGCTTCCGTCATCATCATGCTGGGCCTGACATGGTTTACCACCAGAACCCGCACCGGCAAGGCCATGCGTGCCGTTTCCGAGGATCGGGACGCCGCCCAGCTCATGGGCATCAACGTAAACCAGACCATTTCCATGACCTTTGCCATCGGCTCCGCTCTGGCGGCCGTTGCCGGTGTGCTGCTGTGCTCCACGGTTCCGACCTTGCAGCCCACCACCGGCTCCATGCCCGGTATCCGCGCCTTTACCGCCGCAGTTTTCGGCGGCATCGGCTCCATTCCCGGGGCTATGCTGGGCGGTATTCTGCTGGGCGTCATCGAGACCTTCAGCAAAGCCTATCTCAGCCCCCAGTTCAGCGACGCGATCGTGTTTGCCGTCCTGATTGTGATCCTGCTGGTGAAGCCCGCAGGTCTGCTGGGCAAGCAGGTTCAGGAGAAGGTATGAGGTGGATGTTATGAAAAAAAGACTGACAAAGGACAAAATCATGGGTGCGTCCACCTACATTCTGGTAACGGCGGCGTTCCTGATCCTCCAGCTGCTCATGAGTCAGGGCAAGCTGAGCAGCACCATGAAGGGATTTCTGGTGCCTGCCTGCGCCTATATAGTGCTGGCAATTTCCCTGAACCTGCTGGTAGGTATCTGCGGTGAACTGAGTCTGGGTCATGCGGGCTTTATGGGCATCGGTGCGTTCACCGGTGTGATTGTGACCGCTCTGCTGGCCACGGCGGTTCCCAACGGCATTGTACGGCTGGTGATTGCCATGGTGGTGGGCGGCGTGATGGCCGGTGCCATCGGCTTTCTCATCGGCATCCCGGTGCTTCGTCTCCGGGGCGACTATCTGGCAATCGTGACGCTGGCCTTCGGCGAGATCATGAAGAATATCTTCGGAAATCTCTATCTGGGCATTGATGACACCGGACTTCACGCCACCATGAGCTCCGCAGGGTTGACTCTGGGTGCGGGCGGCCAGATGATCGTCTCCGGCCCCAGAGGCGCCACCGGCATTACCAAGCTGTCCACCTTTGCCGTGGGCTTTGTGCTGATTCTGTTCACCCTGTTTGTTGTGCAGAACCTGATCAACTCCCGGGAAGGCCGGGCAATCAAGGCCGTCCGGGACAACCGGATCGCTGCCGAATCCGTGGGCATCAATGTCACTGCTTTCCGGATGAAGGCTTTCGTGGTCTCCGCGTTTCTGGCGGGTATGGCCGGTGCGCTTTACGCCATGAATTACGGCTCTATCACGGCTACCAAGTTCAATTTCAATACCTCCATCAACATTCTGGTCTTCGTTGTTCTGGGCGGCATGGGCAACATCCTCGGCTCCATTATCTCCGCCACGGTGCTCTACATCCTGCCGGAGGCCATGCGCGGCCTGCAGGACTACCGGATGATCCTCTACGCTGTGGTTCTGATTGTCGTGATGCTCTTTACATGGTCCCCCAAGGTGAAAGAAGCCATGTCCGTGGTCACCGACAAGATTGCCGGTGCATTCAAGAAGAAGGAGGCGGGAAGCAATGAATGACTATTCCAAGAAAATCCTGAAAGTTCCCACCGTGACCTTCGTCCGTGAGCAGGATCAGGGCAAGCAGCCCGTTCTGGACGTGCGGAACCTGGGCATCGACTTCGGCGGCCTGACGGCTGTGGACAGCTTCAACATTACCATCGGCCCCACCGAAATTTCCGGCCTGATCGGCCCCAACGGCGCGGGCAAGACCACCATTTTTAATCTGCTCACCGGCGTCTATCAGCCCACCCGCGGCTCCGTGCTGGTCAACGGCATCGACATCAAGGGAATGCCGGTATACAAGGTCAATAAGCTGGGTATCGCCCGAACCTTCCAGAATATCCGTTTGTTTACGGATATGACCGTTCTGGACAACGTCAAGGTCGGTCTGCACAATTCCATGAAGTGTTCCTTCTTCTCAAGCGTTTTGCATCTGCCCGGCTACTTCAAGGCCGAGAAGCGCGCCAATGAGAAGGCTATGGAGCTGCTGGATTTCATGGGGCTTGCGGAACATGCCAATGAGAAGGCAGGAAGCCTGCCCTACGGCGTCCAGCGCCGTCTGGAGATCGTCCGGGCGCTGGCGACCAATCCTTCCGTGATTCTGCTGGATGAGCCTGCCGCCGGTATGAACCCCAGTGAGACAACCGAACTGATGCATCAGATACGGCGGATCCGGGATGCCTTCCACGTGGCCATTTTCCTGATCGAGCACGACATGAATCTGGTTATGAACGTGTGCGAGGCCATCGCCGTGGTGAATTACGGCCGGATCATTGCCAAGGGAACTCCTGAGGAGATTCAGGCGAATCCTGCGGTCATCGAGGCATACCTTGGCAAAGAGGAGGGGAAAGCAGATGCTGAAAATTGAAGACATGCACGTGTATTACGGCGCTATCCACGCGGTGAAGGGCGTGTCCTTTGAAGTCGGCGAGGGCGAGATCGTGGCGCTGATCGGCGCCAACGGCGCGGGCAAGTCCACCATCCTGAAGACGGTTTCCGGCCTGATGCATCCCCGCAGCGGCTCCATCCACTTCTGCGATCAGGATATCACCCATATGGAAGCCTATAAGCTTCTGCGTACCGGTCTGGCGCACGTCCCTGAAGGACGGCGGATTTTCCAGCAGATGACGGTTCAGGAAAATCTGGAAATGGGCGCTTACATCAAAAAGGATGTGTCCCAGAAAGATCTGGAGACGGTGTTCACCTACTTCCCCCGTCTGAAAGAGCGTCGCAAGCAGATTGCGGGGACCCTTTCCGGCGGCGAGCAGCAGATGCTGGCCATGTCCCGCGCTCTTATGAGCCACCCGAAGCTCATGATGCTGGACGAGCCGTCCATGGGTCTTGCGCCCATTCTGGTCGATCAGATTTTTGACATCATCAAGGAGCTGCACAAGGCCGGCACGACCATCCTTCTCGTGGAGCAGAACGCCCGGAAGGCGCTGCAGATTGCCGACCGTGCCTACGTTCTGGAAACCGGCAGCATCACCTTAAGCGGCACCGGCGCGGAGCTTGCCAGCTCCGACGCGGTGAAGAAGGCTTACCTCGGCGGTTAAAAATTGGACACCCCCTGCATAGGATAGGCAGGGGGTGTTTTTATGTGCCGGAAAAACCACCTGCATGGGTGCTGCTGCCTGTTCTTCGGACTGGGGCTGATCGTGGGGCATTGTGTTTCCAGCTGGTTCGTCTGCTGCTGCGGCGGAATCGCGCTTCTGGCGCTCGGTTTTTGCATTATGCGAAGAAGATGACATTCGTTTGTCATAAACTTGTCCGGCGTTGAATAGACTGTATCGACAACGTGGGATAAGGAGTGATCCAACTTGGAATTTGAGTTTCAGAAATCCGCCTGCCCCTGCCTGGAAACGGTGCTGCGGGAGGTTCAGAATGTGGAGCAGACCCAGGAGATCAAGTTGTCCGACGGAATGCCGGACATCGGCAGAGTCCTTGCCGCATGGGGACAGACCATCCTCCGGGGGAAGGAATGGCGCAGCGACAGCGTCTCCTTTTCCGGCGGAATGATGGTCTGGATTCTCTATGCGCCGGAGGATGGCAGCGAGGAGCGGTGCATCGACGGCTGGATACCCTTCCAGATGAAGTGGGATCTGCCCGAACGGACGGAGGAGGGGAGCATCCGCATCCAGTGCCTGACCCGGTTCGTGGACGCCCGGTCGGTGTCCGCCCGGAAGCTGATGGTGCGTGTGGGAGCTGCCGCCATGGCGGAGGCCTGTGTGCCGAAGACCGCGGAAATCGCCGCCCCGGCGGAACCAATCGAGGGCGTGGAGCTGCTGACAAGCAGCTACCCGGTCAGAATGCCCAGAGAGGCCGGGGAAAAGGCGTTCGCGCTGGACGAAGAACTCACGCTTCCCGAATCCAGCCCATTGCCTGAGAAGCTGGTCTATTACTGCCTGCACCCCAGAATAACGGAGAAAAAGGTGCTGTCCAACAAGGTGGTGTTCCGGGGAAACGGGAACCTGCACGTGCTTTACCGCTCGGAGGAGGGGCAGCTCCACGGATGGGATTTTGAGTTGCCCTTTTCCCAGCTGGCAGACCTTTCCGGGGAACACAGCGGCGACGCACAGGCGGACATCCTGCTAAGTCCCACCAGCCTGGAGCTGGAAGTGGACGACGAGGGACATATGCGCCTGAAATGCGGCATTGTGGGGCAGTATCTCATCTCCGACCGGGAAATGCTGACGCTGGCGGAAGACGCCTACAGCCCGGGACGGGAGCTGTCCGTGCAGACAGAGCAGCTGGAAGTCTCGGCCATTCTGGAAAGCCGCCGGGAAACCGTCTACGGCGAGCAGAGCATCCCCGCGGAGGCAAACCTCACGGCGGACGTCAGCTTCCTCGTGGACTTCCCACGGCAGCGCAGGACTCAGAAGGGTGTGGAAATGGAGATCCCCGGCTCGTTTCTGGTGCTGTATTATGGCGAGGACGGCATTCTGCATTCCGCCACAGCCCGCTGGGAGGGGCAGTGTATCCTGAATGCGGATGAAAACACCGTGATAACGGCAATTCCCATGCCGCCGGAACAGATGCAGGCCAGTCTTGGAAGCGGCAGCGTGACCGTCAAGGGGGAAGTCCCTCTGGAAATGACGTCGGAAAGCAGCCGGGGATTTTCCATGATCACCGGCGTGGAGCTGGGGGAGGAAAAGGAGCCGGACGCGAACCGGCCGTCCCTGATTCTGCGCAGAGCGGGGAATGGCCGCCTGTGGGACATTGCCAAGGAAAGCGGCTCCACCGTGGACGCTATCCGCAAGGCAAACGGCCTTCAGGAAGAACCGGCGGCAGGGCAGATGCTGCTGATTCCGGTATCATAAGCAAGGAAATGCGCTCCGGTGAACGCCGGGGCGCATTAGACAGTTAACAGATGCAGTGGGATAATGAACTGCACCTCTTGCCTCTCCCTATGGGCGAGGTGGCCGAGCGCAGCAAACTGTACCCATAAAAATGGACACGGAGGGTGAGGGGTATCCCTGAAAAGTGGA
>OJQX01000972.1_pt1 | contig 13823 bp, 9 predicted proteins | sample 1599031 | NCBI WGS metagenome assembly OJQX01 (sample SAMN03922513, study PRJEB24848) | human gut metagenome | isolation source: stool sample | host: Homo sapiens | place: Germany | collected 2010-02 | reverse complement strand
GCTCTTCCGCCGGCCAGTTTAGCCCCCGGGGCCGGGCGGTGGATCTGCTGGTGCCCACGGTGTGCCTCATCGTCTCGGTGGTGTGGGGCATGGTGCTGCTGGGCCGCCGGACCTGCCGGGAGGGGGGGCTTCCCCTGACGGCGTCCAACGTCTTTGCCAACACCGATGCGCCCATGGCCCTGTGCCTCGGCTGCGCGGTAACGCTGCTGGTGATGGCGGTTTTATACATTCCCCGGGGTGTGGTGACGTTTTCCGGCTATGTAGAGGGCTTTCTGGATGGCTTCAAGCTTATGACCCCGGCGCTGCTGGTGCTGACCTTTGCCTGGGGGCTGAAATCCTTTGCCGCCCGGCTGGACGCGGCGGCCTTTGTCCAGGGGCTGTTTGCCGGGCGTGAGACCTTGACGGCCCTGTTCCCGCTGGTGCTGTTTCTGGTGGGCGGGCTGCTGGCCTTTGCCACCGGCACCAGCTGGGGCACCATGGGCATTCTCATTCCCGTGGCGGTGCCGGTGTTTGCCGGCAGTTCCCTGCTGCCGGCGGCGGTGGCGGCGGTGTGCGCCGGGGCCGTTATGGGCGACCACTGCTCCCCTATTTCCGACACCACCATCATGAGCTCCACCGGCGCCGGGTGCCATCACATGGCCCATGTTACCACCCAGCTGTGGTACGGCCTGGCGGTCGGCGCCGACTGTGCGGTCTGCTATCTGCTGGCGGCGGTGCTGGGAGAGCCCTGGCTTCCGCTGGCTGTGGGGGCGGCCCTGGTGGTGGGGCAGGTATTTTTCTTCCACCGGCTGTCCCGGCGGCGGGAGGGGGCGGCATGAAGCAGCTTCCGGTGCCCTTTATCGGCCAGGGGCATAGCCTGCCCACCGGCTGCGAAAGCGTCAGCGCCGCCATGGCGCTGCAATACCTGGGCTTTTCCGTGACGGCGGAGGATTTTGCCCGGGACCATCTGCCCTCGGCCCCGTTTTACCGGGATACCGGCGGCGTCTGGCATGGGCCGGACCCCCGCCGGGCCTTTGTGGGGGACCCTCACGACCCGGACGCCCTGGGCTGCTGGGCCCCGGCGATAAAAAGCGGGATGTCCCGCTTTTTGGCCGGTTTGGCCCGGGACAAAGCCGGGATTCACCGGGTCAAAAACGAGACCGGAGCGGAGCTTGGCTATCTGTGCCGCCGGTATATCGACCGGGGGATTCCGGTGCTGATCTGGATCAGCATTGACCTGCGCCCCACCGTCAACGGCCCCTGGTACCGGACGGAGCCGGAGGACCAGCCCTTCATGTGGATCTCCAACGAGCACTGCGTGGTGCTGTCGGGATATGACCGGGAGCACTATATCTGCTGCGACCCCTGGGAGGACCGGGGCGTGGTGCGCTATCCCAGGGAGACGGTGTGGCAGCGGCACCGGGAGCTGGGGATGCAGGCGGTGGCGGTGGAGGGACCGGTATGAGGCGGCGGATAGCGGCGGCGCTGCTGGCGGCGCTGCTGCTGACCGGGTGCGCCCCGGCGGCGGAACCGGCGGCGGAGCCGGCAGAACCGGCGGGAGAGCCGGTTTACATGGCCCTGACCTTTGACGACGGCCCATCCCCTGCCTGGACGCCCCGGCTGCTGGAGGGCCTTTCCCGGCGGGGGGCCAGGGCCACGTTCTTTCTGGTGGGCAGTCAGATCGAAGGCCGGGAGGACCTGGTGCGGCGTATCCGGCAGGAGGGCCACCAGATCGGCAGCCACTCCTTCAGCCACAGGGCACTGACGGAGCTGTCCACCGCCGACGCCCTGGCGGACCTGGAAAAATGCGACCGCGCCCTGCGGCAGGTGCTGGGGGACGGGAGCTACTGGCTGCGGCCCCCCTACGGCTTCCTATCGGACCGGGAGCTCTGCGCCCTGGGGACTCCGGCCATCTGCTGGTCCGTGGACACGGAGGACTGGAAAAGCCGGGACGTGGACAGCATCCTGGACATTGTTCTGCGGCGGGCGGGAGACGGGGACATTCTCCTGCTCCACGACTGCTACGCCACCAGCGTCACGGCGGCCCTGGAGATCGTGGACCGCTTGCAGCCCAGGGGGGTGCAGTTCGTCACGGTGGAGGAGCTGTTCGCCGTCAAGGGAGTGGAGCCCGCCTGCGGGACCCTGTACCACCGGGTGCGGGAAGAATAAATCCGCATTTTGTCCAAAATGACAATGGACGCGGGGCCCGACGGGGCATATAATAAAAGCAGACACCGAAAAGGAGCGAACCGCATGAGCAGAACCGTTTCCGTCAACAGCTGCCGGGCCATCTGTACTATGGCCTGCTGTTGTCATGCCCGGAACGGTCATGCATGGTTTGCCCAGAAAGCCCGGGATTGAATTGCCCGGGAAAAGCGCGTATAAGCAGCGGCAGAGCATGCATCCTGCATGCCCTGCCGTTTTTATGTTCCACATGCCGAAAGGAAGCCTGTTTATGTATCCCCAATACATTCAAGAAGCCGCCGCGGCCATGGGCCGCACCCTGACGGAGAGCGCCACGCCCCTGTACGGCAGCGGCCTGCGCCTGCCGGACCGCCGGGCGGTCATCGACCTGGTCAAGGAGGTGCGCCGCCTGCTGTTCCCCGCCTATTTCGGGGACCCGGCGCTGATGTCCCTGGCTCCGGAGAACTATGCCGCCCTGCTGCTGGAGCGCATTTCCGAAAAGCTGACGGCCCAGCTGCGGCTGGCCCTGCCGGAGGACCAGGTGCAGCGGGCGGAGGAGATCACCCGGGAGTTTGTGCGCCGGCTGCCCCGGGTGCAGCGGCTGCTGCTGGAGGACCTGGACGCCACGTTTGAGTCCGATCCCGCCGCTGCGTCCCGGGAGGAGATCATCTTTGCCTATCCGGGCCTGTTCGCCATCTTTGTCTATCGCATTGCCCACCTGCTGTACTGCCAGCGGGTGCCCATGATCCCCCGGATCATGGCCGAATATGCCCACAGCCGCACGGGCATCGATATCCACCCCGGCGCGTCCATCGGGCCCCACTTCTTTATCGATCACGGCACCGGCATCGTGGTGGGCGAGACCACGGTTATCGGCCGGAACGTGAAGCTGTATCAGGGCGTGACCCTGGGGGCCATGTCGCCCCGGGCGGGGCACGCGTCCCTGCCGGGGAAGCGCCACCCCACCGTGGGGGACGATGTGACCATCTATTCCGGCGCGTCTATTCTGGGGGGTGAGACGGACATCGGTGACGGCTCCGTGGTGGGAGGCAACGTGTTTTTGACCCACTCTGTCCGCAGCGGCACCCGGGTGGCCGCCGCCACCCCGGCCCCGGTGATGAAGAATCCCTCGGACCCGTTTGTGTACACCATATAGGGGACGTGTGATCCCTGCCCGGACAGGGCGCCGCCCTGTGCGCGGGGCGCCGGGGACGCTGTCCTCCGCGGAATATTTGCCTTGCCTATACAAAAAGCTCCCTGTCTTATGCGAGACAGGGAGCTTTTTCATCAGGGGATCAATAATATTTCACCAGGCCCGACAGCAGCAGGGTGGGAAGCAGCAGCAGCGCCAGAAATGCCAGCATGTACAGCGGCGACAGGGCCGCAAAATCACCGGCCGTGGTGAGATAGTACGACAGCACCAGGCCGCACAGTCCGCCGATCCAGCCGAGCGCCGTGGACCAGCGCACCGCCTGACACATGCGCTGGCTGCCGATGACGGTTTCCGCCATAGGCAGCAGACCGTCCCGGTAGATGATGGCATTGGGGGCCTCCCCACGCTGGCCGGTAAGGTCCGCCAGGGCCAGGCGGGTGGCGACCCCGGGATAGATGGGCCGGGCGTTGAGCCGGAATTTCCGCTTGAGCATGTTGGGGGTGATGTTGACGCCCCGGGTGGCCAGCACCGGCGTGACCCGGTTGCGGCGCAGGGCCCGCAGGGCCCACTCCACGTTCCGGGAGGGCAGGTACTTCACCACGAAGATGGCGGCCAGCCTGCCGTCCACCGACATAAAGACGCCGGTGTCCATTTTCAGGTCATGGGGCAGGGTGATCCGGCGCTTTTTCATGAAATAGGCACTGCCCATGGCCACGGTGGCCCCGCGGATGGTGCAGTCTACGCCGCCGTCCTCGTAATAGTGGAGATCGTGGGCGTCATAGCGGAAGCTGACCTGACCGTCCATCAGCTGCTGGAACAGAGGGGTCAGCTGACTGCCGGCGGCACGGCACAGGGCCTCGGCATAGGCCAGAGCCTGGTTGATCTCCTCGCCGTATACCTTCAGACCGTTGAGCTCCACCGTGCCCACCGGGGCGGAGGCGGGGCCCTCCTTCCCCTTCTTTTGCAGGGACAGGACCCCGGCGGGGAACAGGTCCTCATCCGTTACCACCACCCGGCGGGCGGCGGAGATGGCCCGGGCACCCTTCCAGCCTGCCACGGCACAGCCGCTTTTGTGCAGGCGGCGGCACAGCAGGGACAGGGGCAGCGCCCCGGACAGAGGCAGGGACAGAGGCACCGTGGCCGACAACAGCGCCGACCACAGCCAGAGAAAACGGTTCATCTGATGGCCGGCCAGCGCCGCCACCAGGGCCAGCACCGTGGCCAGGGCCAGATACAGCGGCGTCAGGATGGGCTGCCAGCGGGCGGCAGGGTCCGGAGACTGCCACAGACGGTAAAAGCCCTCCAGACGGCCCTGCTGCTTGCAGGCGCCGGCGGCGGTGACGGAGGCCACATACGGGGGAACGCCGCCCAGCTGGGCCAGGCGGAAGCTGTCGTACCGGGCACGGGCGGCACGGTATTGACCGCAGACGCACAGATACAGCAGCGCCGCCGCCGGGGCGGCAAAGGGCAAATTCGGACAATTCCCCAGAAACAGGCACCAGGCGCTGTCCGCCAGGGCCACCAGGCCGCACAGCAGCGCCGCCGCCGGGGCGGTGACCCGGCCATGGCGCAGATGCTCCCATGCCTCCTGCCACAGGTGGGGGCACAGCAGCAGGCACAGGATCAGCAGTCCTGCCGGGATGCCGCAGCGCAGCCACACATGGTCGTACCACCCCTGGGACAGCACATCCAGGCCGTCAATAACGGCTACGATGACCGCCAGCAGGGCGGGCAGGGCCAGCAGCATGCGCTGCCGGTGGGTCCGGGCGCACTGCCATTTGGCCTCCCGGGCGGCGTCGTCCATGGTGGGCTCCGGCTCCGGCGGTTCCTCCGGGGCGTCCGTGGGCTCCTCCAGATCCCGGGCGGGAATGCGGTCCCGGACCCACTGAACGGCGGCGGACAGACGCTGCTTCAGAGGCGTCCGTTCCGGCAGAACGGCGTCCTCGTCGTCCTCCTCCGGCTCCAGGCCGGGCTCGTCGGGGTCCTCCTGCCGGGCCTGTATCCGGCGGCGCAGCTTATCCAGGGGATTCTCCCGGGGGGGAGGGGGCGTGTCGTCCGGGCGGTATTCCGGCTCGGAAACGGGCTCCGGTCCGGCTTTCGGTTCGCTTTCCGGCTCCGTCTGAGGCTCCGGGGCCGGGTCCGGCATGGACTCCGGGGCCGGGTCCGGTATGGGGGAGGGCTCCTCCGCAGGCGCACCGGAGCCAAACTCCTCCAGTATCTCGTCTATGGTATAGTGCTCCTCCGGCGGCGTGGGCCGCATGTCTTGCTTACTCATAGAAGCTCCTTGCTGTTATCCCCGGCGCTGGCGCACGGCCTCGTACAGCAGAATGGCTGCGGCCGCCGACGCGTTCAGGGAGGAAATGTGCCCCTTCATGGGGATGCTGACCAAAAAATCGCAGTTTTCCGCCACCAGGCGGCTCATGCCGTCGCCCTCGGAGCCGATGACGATGGCCGCGGGACCCTTCAGGTCGGCGCTGTACAGGTCCGTGGAGGCCCCGGCGGCGGTGCCGAAGATCCATACGCCCTGTTTTTTCAGGTCCTTCAGGGCGGAGGTAAGGTTGGCCACCCGGGCCACCGGCAGATAGCTGACGGCTCCGGCGGAGGTCTTGCCCACGATGGCGGTGAGGCCGGCGGACCGGCGCTTGGGGATGATGAGCCCGTGGGCCCCGGCGCACTCGGCGGTGCGGAGGATGGCCCCCAGATTGTGGGGGTCGGAGATCTCGTCGCACACCACCAGCAGGGGCGGCTCCCCCTTGGCGGCGGCGCTGTCCAGAATGCTCTGGATGCTGACGTATTCCCGGACGGCGGCCAGGGCGATGACTCCCTGGTGGGCGTGGGTGCGGCTCATGGCGTCCAGCTTCCGCCGGTCGGCCTCCACCACAACAACCCCGGCGTCCCGGGCCCGGGAGGCAATGTGGCCCAGGGTCTTGTCCGTTTCGCCCTTGGCCAGGTAAATTTTGTCGATGGCCGTTCCGGCCCGCAGGGCCTCGATCACGGCGTTCCGGCCCTCGATGATGCCGTCGGCCTCCGCCTGGGGCATGGGCCGTCTGTTTTCGTTGTCTTTCATGGCGCGATATCCTCGTTTTCGACGATTTTTCTTCAGTATACCATATTCTTCGGGCAAGATAAAGCGCCGGGGACACAAATTTTTCGCCATTTTTCCCGGCGGCCTTCCTTGTAACGGAGAGAAAAATGTGGTATGATAAGTTATTAAATTCGGAAAGTGCCGCCTATTTTACGAAAACGGGCGGCTGGGAGGTTTCCATTGGACAGAAAGCAAGTTCTTCTCGACGACGGGCAGATGGCCCGCCAGCGGGAGTTTACCGAGAAAATACACGATATCCACCGGGCCCGGGGCCGGACGCCTCTGGCGATGGTGGACACCTTCGGCTGCCAGCAGAACGTGGCCGACAGCCAGCATATTCTGGGGATGCTGCGGGATATGGGGTGCGATTTCACCGACGATCCGGCCCGGGCGGACATTGTGGTCATGAATACCTGCGCCATCCGGGACCATGCGGAAAAGCGGGTTTACGGCACCCTGGGCGCCCTGACCCACACGAAAAAGGCGAACCCGGAGCAGATCATCTGCCTGTGCGGCTGCATGGCCCAGCGGCCGGAGGTGGCCCGGAAGGTCCGGGAGAGCTATCGCCATGTGGACCTGGTGTTCGGGCCCCAGGCCCTGTGGAAGTTCCCGGAGCTGCTGTACCGGGTGTATACCCGCCGGGGCCGGGTGTTCTCCGTGGAGAACGAGCACGGCTCCATTGCCGAGGGCATGCCCGTGGTCCGGGAGGGCCGGGTTCGGGCGTGGGTGTCCATCATGTATGGGTGCAACAACTTCTGCTCGTACTGCATCGTCCCCTACGTCCGGGGCCGGGAGCGCAGCCGCTCCCCGGAGAAGATCGTGGAGGAGGTCCGCCAGCTGGCGGCGGAGGGATATAAGGAGATCACCCTGCTGGGCCAGAACGTCAACTCCTACGGCAAGGACCTGCCGGAGCCCTGGGACTTTGCGGACCTGCTGCGGGAGCTGGACAAGATCGACGGCGACTACCTGATCCGCTTTATGTCGTCCCAGCCCAAGGACGCCGGCTATAAGCTGTTCGACACCATGGCCCAAAGCCGCCATGTGGCCCATCAGCTGCACCTGCCGGTGCAGTCCGGCTGCGACCGGGTGCTGCGGGCCATGAACCGCCCCTATGACCGGGCGAAATATCTGGACCTGATCGGCTATGCCCGGAAGGTCATGCCGGACCTGGTGCTGACCTCCGATGTGATCATCGGCTTCCCCGGCGAGACGGAGGCCGAGGCCATGGAGACCGTGGACCTGGTGCGGCAGGTGGAGTTCGACGCCCTGTTTACCTTCATCTTCTCCCCCCGGCCCGGTACGCCGGCGGCCAAAATGGACGACCCCGTTCCCCGGGCGGAAAAGCAGAAATGGTTCGATATGCTGTGCAATACGCAAAACGAGATATCCGCCCGGCTTCATGCCCGGTATGTAGGCCGGACCCTGCGGGTGCTGGTGGACGGCGAGACCGACGACGCCCGGTGGCCCCTGTCCGCCCGGACGGCGGGGGGACGGCTGGTGCACCTGGTGGGCGGCAGGGACGCCCTGGGCCAGTACCGGAACGTGAGGATCACCGACAGCAACACCTGGGCGCTGTTCGGGGAGATGGAATAATTCCCCCTATTGAACGAAGTTTTGCACTTTTCAACAATGTTTTCCACTACCATTCGACAGATACGCCGCACATGCGGCAGAAAGCGCGGGTGAAACCATGGCGGAGCTGACCCCCATGATGAAACAATATTTGCAGATCAAGGAGCAGAATCAGGACGCCATCCTGTTTTTCCGGCTGGGGGATTTTTACGAGATGTTCGGCGACGACGCCCGGAAGGCGTCCAAGGAGCTGGACCTGACCCTGACCACCAGGGACAAGGACAAGAACAAGCCCTTTGAGGAAAAGGTGCCCATGTGCGGCATTCCCTATCACGCCTCCGACGCCTATATTGCCCGGCTTATTGCCAAGGGCTACAAGGTGGCCATCTGCGAGCAGACCCAGGATCCCGCCACGGCCAAGGGCTTGGTGGACCGGGACATTATCCGGGTGGTGACCCCCGGCACCGTCATAGACGCCGCCTGCCTGGAGGAGGGACGGTCCAACTTCTGCGCGGGGCTGTATCTGGACGACACCTGCGCGGGCTTCAGCGTGTGCGACATTTCCACCGGCAAGACCCACGTTACCGCCTTTCAGGGGCCCGACCGGGCGGAGCATCTGCTCAACGAGCTGGGCCGGTTTTCCCCGGCGGAGGCCGTGGTGAATCCGGCGGCATACCAGTGCGGGCCGCTGCTGTCTCTTTTGCAGGATAAGCTCCACTGCCATGTGGAGCGGCTGAGCGCCGGACGCTTTCAATTGCAGGAGGCGGAAAGGACCGTCCGCACCCAGTTCGGCGACGAGGCCGCCGGACGCCTGCCCAAGGGGAACCCCGCCGCGGCTTTGTCGCTGGGGGCGCTGCTGGGCTATCTCCACGAGACGCAGAAAACCGACCTGCGCCACGTGGACGACCTGGATTACTATCAGCAGGGGCAGTTTATGGAGCTGGACCTGACGGCCCGGCGGAATCTGGAGCTGACGGAGACCCTGCGCAGCAAGGAGAAAAAGGGGAGCCTCCTCTGGGTGCTGGACAAGACCCGAACCCCCATGGGCGGGCGGCTGCTGCGCAGCTGGCTGGAGCGGCCCCTGCTGTCCGTTACGGCCATCACCCGCCGCAGCGCCGCCGTGGGCCAGCTGGTGGACCACACCATGGTGCGGGAGGAGCTGGCCCTGGCCCTGTCCGGCATCGGCGACATGGAGCGGCTGGTGGGCCGCATTGTATACGGCACCGCCGGGGGCCGGGACGTGGTAGCCCTGAAAAACGCCATGGCGCGGCTGCCCCATGTGAAGGAGCTGCTGTCGGCCTTTGACCGGGGCCGCCTGGGGGAGCTGGCCCAGCTGGACACTCTGGAGGACCTGACGGATCTGATCGGCCGCACCCTGTGCGACGATCCCCCCTTCTCCGTCCGGGAGGGCGAGTTCATCCGGGAGGGCTTCGACCCGGAGGTGGACCGCCTGCGGGGCATTCTGCATGGCGGCAAGGGCATCATCGCCTCTATGGAGGCCGCCGAAAAGGAGAAAACCGGCATCCGCACCCTGAAGATCGGGTACAACAAGGTATTCGGCTATTACATCGAGGTGTCCAACTCCTTCAAGGACCAGGTGCCCGAGACATACATCCGCAAGCAGACCCTGGTCAACGGCGAGCGATACATCACCCAGGAGCTGAAGGACCTGGAGCACGACATCCTGTCCGCGTCGGACCGGGTATCGGCCCTGGAATATGAGCTGTTCACCCGGCTGCGGCAGGAGCTGAGCGGCCATGTGGCCCGGATCCAGGCCACGGCCGCCGCCGTGGCGGAGGCGGACTGCCTGTGCTCCCTGGCAGCGGTGGCGGTGAAGAACAACTACTGCTGCCCGGCGGTGGACGAGTCCGGCGTTATCGAGATCCACCAGGGACGCCACCCGGTGGTGGAGGCCATGCGGCCCGACGCCCTGTTTGTGCCCAACGACACCTATATGGGCCGCACCCAGGACCGGGTGTCCATCATCACCGGCCCCAACATGGCGGGCAAGTCCACCTATATGCGCCAGGTGGCGCTGATGGTGCTCATGGCCCAGATCGGGTCCTTCGTCCCGGCCAAGGCGGCCCGCCTGGGCATTGTGGACCGGGTATTTACCCGCATCGGGGCCTCCGACGATCTGTCGGCGGGGCAGTCCACCTTTATGGTGGAGATGACGGAGGTCAGCGACATCCTCCATGCCGCCACGGACAAGAGCCTGCTGATCCTGGACGAGATCGGCCGGGGCACCTCTACCTTCGACGGTATGAGCATCGCACGGGCGGTTTTGGAATACTGCGCCGACCCCAAGCGCCTGGGGGCAAAGACCCTGTTTGCCACCCATTACCACGAGCTTACCGCCATGGAGGGCACCCTCCCCGGCGTGAAGAACTACAACATCGCCGTCCGGGCCCGGGGCGAGGAGATCGTGTTCCTGCGGAAGATCGTCCCCGGCGGCGCGGACCGCAGCTACGGCATCGAGGTGGCCAAGCTGGCGGGCCTGCCGGAGGCGGTGGTGTCCCGGGCCAGAAAAATCCTCCGGCAGCTGGAGGAGGAGTCCGGCCGTCCGGCGGCGGCCCCCGCTCCCCGGGAGGACCAGGTGTCCTTTGCCGCCGTGGCCGAGGGGGAGGTCATCGACCGGCTGCGCCGGACCCAGGTGGACTCGCTGACGCCCCTGGAGGCATTGCAGCTGCTGTATGAACTGAAAAAGAAGCTGACGTAACACGAAAGGACAACGCTATGCCTGATATTCAATGCCTGCCGCGGCATGTGGCGGATCTGATCGCCGCCGGCGAGGTGGTGGAGCGGCCCGCCAGCGTGGCCAAGGAGCTGCTGGAAAACGCCCTGGACGCCGGGGCCACCGCCATTGTGGCGGAGGTCCAGCGCGGGGGCCTCACCTATCTGCGCATTACGGACAACGGCTGCGGCATCGCGCCGCAGCAGCTGCCCACGGCGTTTCTGCGCCACGCCACCAGCAAGCTGCGCACGGCGGCGGACCTGGCCGCCATCGGTACCCTGGGCTTCCGGGGTGAGGCGCTGGCCGCCATCTCCGCCGTGTCCCGGGTGGATATCTTCACCCGGCAGACCGGGGCCCCGGCAGGGGCATCCCTGCATCTGGAGGGCGGCGTGCCCGGGCAGGTGGAGGAGACCGGGTGCCCGGAGGGCACCACCATCTGCGTCCGGGACCTGTTTTACAACACTCCCGCCCGGATGAAGTTCATGAAGAAGGACAGCGCCGAGGGGGCCGCCGTGTCCGGCATCGTCCAGCACCTGGCCCTGAGCCATCCGGAGGTGTCCTTCAAGCTGCTGCGGGATGGAGCCGAGGTGCTCCACACCCCCGGCGACGGGCAGCTGCTGTCCGCCGTTTATGCGGCCATGGGCCGGGATTTTGCTCTGGGTCTGGAGGAGGTCCGGGGCTGCGGCGGCGACGTGCAGGTGGCGGGCTACGTGACCAAGCCCCTGAACGGCCACGGCACCCGGGGCCGTCAGCTGTTTTTCGTCAACGGACGGTTCGTCAAAAGCCAGCTGCTGTCCGCCGCCCTGGAGGAGGCATACCGCAACCGGCTGCTGAAGGGGAAGTTCCCCGGCTGCGTGCTGCATCTGACCTTGCCGGAGGACCGGGTGGACGTGAACGTGCATCCGGCCAAGACCGTGGTGAAATTCGTATCGGATAAAACCGCCTTTGACGCGGTGTACTATACCGTCATGGATGCCCTGGACGCGGCAGCTCGCCCCAAGGCCCCGGAAAAGGAGGAGAAGCCCTTCTACCGGACCATGACGGCCCAGGAGTTCCGGCAGCAGCAGAAGCCGGAGCCGGAGAAGCGCCCGCTGGGCAGCTATACCGCCCGTCCCGCCGCGCCGGTGTCCCGGCCTGCGGCGCAGCCGGAGGAAAGACCGGCCCAGACCATGGCGGTGCGGGACGTGGCCCCGGAGACGGGCAAGCCCTTTACCGCGCCCACCGGCCGCCCCGGCGTCAGCTATCACATTACCCCGCCCGCCCCAAAGCCGGAGCCGGTGCGGGAGCCGGTACAGGAGACGGTGTCCCTGCCGGAGCAGGTGACTCTGGAGCCGCCGCATGAGGCCCCCTGGCGCATCGCCGGGGAGGTGCTGCGGACGTATATCATCTGCGAGGATGAGCAGGAGAACGTGTGGCTCATCGACAAGCACGCTGCCCACGAGCGGGTGCGGTTCGACGCGCTGAAGGCCGCCACGGAGCCCATCATGTCCCAGACACTGCTGGAGCCCATGGCGGTGGAGCTGTCGCCGGAGGACTGCGCGGCGGTGCTGGAGCAGCTGCCCCTGCTGGAGCGGTATGGGTTCCGGTGCGAGGATTTCGGCGGCGCGGTGCTGGTGCGGGGGGTGCCCGCCGGGGTAGACGACCCCACCGGAGCCCTGGAGGAGCTGGCGGAGGACCTGCGGCTGAACCGGGCGGATCCGGACGCAGCCCGGGACAGCCTATTGCAGACCATGGCCTGCAAATCCGCCATCAAGGCCGGGATGCACACGGACCCCGCCGAGCTGCGGCATCTGGTGGACAGGGTCCAGTCCGGGGAAATTCAGTATTGCCCCCATGGCCGCCCGGTGGCGGTGCGGCTGAGCAAATACCAGGTGGAAAAAATGTTCAAGCGGGCGTGACGCCCGGAAAGGAGCGGCCTATGGCCCCCAGGGTCCTGTGCGTGGTGGGTCCCACCGCCAGCGGAAAAACGAAAATGGCCGTGGCTCTGGCCCGGCGCTTCGGCGGCGAGGTGGTATCCGTGGACTCCATGCAGATCTACCGGGGCATGACCATCGGCACCGCCGCCCCCACGGCGGCGGAGATGGAGGGGGTGCCCCATCATATGATCGCCGTGGCGGATCCGGCGGAGAGCTGGTCCGTGGCCCGGTTCTGCGAGGCGGCGGACGGCTGCATCCGGGACATTCTGGCCCGGGGCCGGCTGCCGGTGCTGGCCGGAGGCACGGGGCTGTATCTGGACGCCCTGATCCGGGGTGACGACTTCGCCCCCGGCAGCCAGGGCGGCGAGGTACGGCTGCGGCTCCAGCGGGAGCTGCGGGAGCAGGGGCCGGAGGCGCTGCTGGAGCGGCTGCGGACCGTGGACCCGGAAACCGCCGGACGGCTGCACCTGCGGGATGAAAAGCGCATTCTCCGGGCACTGGAGATCTATGAGCAGACCGGGGAGCCCATGTCCCTGCGGGACAGGCGGGGACGGCAGCGTCCGGACCGGTACGAGGCGTTGTATATCGGGCTGAGCTTCCGGGACCGGGAGGACCTGCGCCAGCGCATTGACCGGCGGGTGGACGACATGGTCCGCCAGGGGCTTTTGCAGGAGGTGCAGGACCTTCTGGACAGCGGCCTGCCCCGGGATGCCACGGCCCTGCAGGCCATCGGCTACAAGCAGTTTCTGGCAGTGGCCGACGGCGCGGCCACCACGGACCAGGCGGTGGAGGAGGTCAAGCTCCGCTCCCGCCAATACGCCAAGCGGCAGCTGACCTGGCTGCGGCGCAACCCGGATATCCACTGGATCCTCTGGGACCGGGAGCCGGATTTCCCGGCGGCTTTACAGAATGCGACAGATTTTCTCACAGCCCATGGCTTAGGATAAGGGCAGGCGGACAGCCGTCCGCACAAAGAGAAAAGGAGCATTCGTTATGCAGAAAAACAATCTTCAGGACATTTTCCTGACCAAGGTCCGCAAGCAGAGCCTGCCCGTTACCGTATTTCTGATGAACGGCTTTCAGCTGCGGGGCAGCGTCACCGGCTTTGACAGCTTCACCGTGGTGCTGGACACCGACGGCAAGCAGCAGGTGATCTACAAGCACGCAATATCCACCATCATTCCGGTTCATCCGGTGCCA